>Ga0073928_10001598_pt1 | contig 42686 bp, 38 predicted proteins | sample PaiPotPPA55metaG_FD_76969 | JGI IMG/M metagenome (GOLD analysis project Ga0073928, IMG submission 76969) | Iron sulfur acid spring bacterial and archeal communities from Banff, Canada, to study Microbial Dark Matter (Phase II) - Paint Pots PPA... ...
ATTTTTTGGCCTTGAGCGGAGAGGCGGAGGTAGGAGTCGATGATGGAGAAGGGGCCGGTTTCGGTGAGTTGGGGGAGGAGACGGGGGGAGAGGATGTGGATGCCGGAGAAGGCTGCGGGGTGGAGCGGGGAGGGTTCTGGGGACTGGGGAAGTGGCGAGTGGCTAGTGGCTAGTGGCGAGTGGGGGCCCCGGGCATCGGGGGACGGAGAAGAGAGATTTCTCGCTTCGCTCGAAATGACGGTGTGGGGGGATGGAATGGCGGTGTGGTGGGGGATCGGAATGAGGGTGTCTTTATTTTTGATGCGGCGGCCGGCGAGTTCTAGTTGGGCGTTGAAGAGCAGTTGGCGGGTGGAGGCGCGGGATTGGACGGCTAGGGTGGCCAGGGCTTGATTTTCTTTGTGGAATTGGCGCATGGCGGCTAGGTCGATGGTGCTGATTACGTCTACGTTGTGGAGGACGAACGGGTCGTCGAGGCGGGCGGAATTTTCTTGGAAAAACCAGGCGGCTTTTTTTAGGCCGCCGCCGGTGTCCAGGAGTTGATCGTCTTCGCGGGAGAGTTCGAGGCGCACGTTGAAATTGTTTTTGGACTTGAGATATTGCACGACCATGTCGGCAAAGTGGTGGACGTTGATGATGGCTTCGGTGACGCCGAAGGTGCGGAGGCGGGTTAGGGTGATTTCGAGGAGAGTGCGGCCGTTTAGCTCGACCAGGGCTTTGGGGCGGGTGTCGGTTAGGGGGCGGAGGCGGGTCCCTAGGCCGGCGGCTAGGATCATGGCTTTCATGGGAAGGATTTTTCCAGGGACGGAAGAAGTGGCGAGTGGCGAGTGACGAGTGGCGAGCGATAACCAGCAAGAAAAAACCGGGGAAAAACATATACACAGAGGGCACGGAGGACGCAGAGAGCACAGAGAGGAGAGAAGAACGAACTCGAAGAGCCGGAGCGAGCAGAAACATCGAAGAGAGATTCCTCGCTGCGCAGGCCGATCGGTTCGCAGGAGCGAACCGATTCAGAAACATCGGCCCGCTCCGCTCGGAATGACAGTTGTGGGGGCCACCTAGAGATTTTCATTTGCGGAGGTTTTCCAGGCCTAGGTGGCGGAGGGTGACTTCTACGCCGGGTTTGGTGCGGAGGCGTTTGGCTAGTTGCTCGGCTAAGTAGACGGAGCGGTGTTGGCCGCCCGTGCAGCCGAAGGAGACCATTAAATTTTTGAAAGCGCGGGATTGGTAGCTGGCGATGCTGGCGTCTACCAAGCTCAGGGCGCAGGCGAAATATTGATGGACGGTTTCTTGTTGGTTGAGATAGTCGATGACTGGGGCGTCTTTGCCGGTTAGGGATTTGAAGCGGTCTTCGCGACCGGGGTTGGGAAGGCTGCGGCCGTCGAAAACGAAGCCGCCGCCGTTGCCAGATTCGTCGGTGGGGAGGCCTTGGTGAAATGAGAAGCTGAAAATGCGGACTACTAAGTTGTCGGCTTCGCTCGCGAGGCCTTGCAATTTTTCGGAGGCTAGCATTCCTTGGAACGCGCCCATCAACGCGGGGAGCGCTATGGGCAGCTCAACATTGTGCAAGAGCCAGCGAAGATTTTTTAGGGCGTAGGGTACGCTTTGGAGGAAGTGAGCCTTGCGTTCGTAGAAGCCGCGGAAACCGTAAGCGCCGAGCGCTTGCATGATGCGGACATAGACGTAGGCGTAGTAGTAGCGGAGGAAGGCTTCGCGATCGACGGAGATGAAATTCTCGAGCGCGCGAAGATAATCATAGATGAGCTGCTGGCGGAGTTCAGGGGGGAGATCGGCTTTGGCGTCGTAGAGGAGAGAGGCGATGTCATATTGGAGAGCGCCTTTGCGGCCGCCTTGATAGTCGACGAAATAGGGCTGATCGTCGCGGAGCATGATGTTGCGGGATTGAAAATCCCGATAAAGGAAATAGTCGCGCGGGGCGCTGAGGAGGAATTCAGTTAGGCGGCCGAAATCATCTTCGAGGGCGAGCTCGCTGAAAGGGATGCCGGCGAGGCGGAGGAAATAGTATTTGAAATAGTTGAGGTCCCAGGCGATGGATTGCCGATCGAAGCTGGCGATGGGATAGCAGATGGTGTAGTCAAGGTCGCGGCTGGCTTCGACTTGGAAGCGGGGTAGGACGGCGACTACTTTGCGATAGGCATCGACGACTTGGGGCGCGATGGTGGCGCCGTGGCGATTTTTGGAGAGAAATTCAAAGAGCGTGGTGTCGCCGAGGTCTTCTTCGAGATAAGCACCGTGGTTGAGATCTTCGGCGTAAATTTCCGGGACGGGGAGACCGTGACGGCGAAAGTGTTTGGAGAATTGGAGGAAGGCGGCGTTTTCTTCGCGGACGTTATAGAGAATGCCGATGGCGGTGCGCGCGGCTGCGCATAGGCGGATGATTTTGCGGCCGGAGCCGCCTAGTTCGCCTTGGAGCGGGTGGACGCGCTCGACCACGGAGTGGAAGTGTTGCTCGAAGAGATTTTTTAGAACGTCGATGGACATGGTTTCCAGCCAAAGCGTTTTGACGAATCGTGATGCGCGCTGTTTTCTAGGATAGCCGATTCCCGGTAAAGAGATTTGATCGGAGGGGTGAGGGTGTGCTTAGAAGTGTCGAGAGCAATTGAGGACACCCGCACAGGCTGAAGCCTGTGCTACTGGTGGCGTATTGATGATTTGGCGGCAAAAGATTCGCTGTTTGCGCGGGGCTTGCGCTGTGCGCGGTAGCCGACGGCTATAATGAACTGATGCGATCACAGGACGATGAAAGAAGGCGGACGGAGCAGCGGCTGGCGGCTTCGAAGAAGCTCGACCGGATGACGGCGGCGGAGATTGTGCGGTTGATGAACCGCGAGGACCGCAGGGTGGCGGCGGCGGTGGGGCGGAAGTTGCCGGCGATTGCGCGCGCGGTGGACGCGATTGTGCGCGGGATGCGCGCGGGCGGACGTTTGATTTATGTGGGGGCGGGATCGAGCGGGAGGATGGCGGTGTTGGATGCGGCGGAGTGTCCGCCGACGTTTGGGATTTCGAAAAAACAAATGATTGCTTTGATTGCAGGAGGACGGCGCGCGGTGACGGGGGCGGTGGAAGGCGCGGAGGACTCGGCGGCAAATGGGGCGCACGATTTGCGCCGGTTGAAATTGGGACGGAAGGATGTGGTCGTCGGGATCGCGGCTAGCGGGACTACGCCGTATGTTTTGGGGGCGATGAAATTTGCGCGGGGGCGCGGGGCTTTGACGGTGGCGGTGATGGCTAACCGGGATATGCCGCTGGCGCGGTTGGCGAAGATTGTGATTGGGGTGGAGGTGGGGGCGGAAGTTTTGACGGGGTCGACGCGATTGAAGGCTGGGACTTCGCAAAAGATGGTCTTGAACATGCTGAGTACGGCGGTGATGGTGAGGCTGGGACATGTTTATGAGAACTTGATGATTGATGCGGTTTTGACAAATGAGAAGTTGCATGAGCGGGCGGTGAGGATTTTGATGGAGGCGAGTGGTGCGAGTGTGTCCGCGGCGGAGGACGCTTTGCGGGCGGCGGGACACAGTATGCGGGTGGGATTGGTCATGCTGAAGCTTGATGTGAATGCGAGAGCGGCTCGGCAAAGATTGGCGGCGGTTGGAGGAGATTTGCGGCGGGCGTTGGAGGAATAGGAAAAGAATTTACACAGAGTTCGCAAAGAACACGAGGACACAAGAGAGCGAATGGATAAGTTTTTGATTCGGGGAGGGAAGGCCTTGCGTGGGTCGGTGGCGATCAGCGGGGCAAAGAATTCTGCTTTGCCGGTGATGGCGGCGGCTTTGCTTACCGCGGAGAAGGTCGCGGTAAGCAACATTCCGAAGGTGCGCGATCTGGTTACCATGGGAAGGCTGCTTACGTTTATGGACGCGAAGGTTTCGGTGACGGAGATGCCGGCTAGCGATTATGTGATTGAAGCGCCTACTTTGAATCATGCGGAGGCACCATATGAGCTGGTGAAGACGATGCGGGCCTCGATTTTGACGCTGGGGCCTTTGATGGCGCGGCTGGGAATGGCGCGAGTTTCGTTGCCGGGGGGTTGCGCGATTGGGGCGCGGCCGGTGGATTTACATTTATCGGCTCTGGAAAAGATGGGGGCGGAAATTACGATGTCGCACGGGTATATCGAAGCGAAGGTGCCGGGGAATGGGGCAAAAGGCGGGCGGTTGAAGGGCGCGCATATCGTGTTTGAGAAAATTACGGTGACGGGGACGGAAAACATTTTGATGGCGGCGACTTTGGCGGACGGGGAGACGGTTTTGGAAAATTGCGCGCGTGAGCCGGAAGTTAAGGATCTTGTGGTGATGCTTCGGAAAATGGGGGCGGTGATCGAGGGCGACAGTACAACGACGCTGCGGATTCGCGGCGTGGCGGAACTGCATGGGACGGAACATCGCGTGATTCCAGATCGCATTGAGACGGGGACTTTTCTCGTGGCTGGCGCGATCACTGGCGGCGAATTGACGATTACGAATTGCGAGCCGGAGCATCAGGGCGCGGTGATCGCGAAATTGCAAGAGGCCGGCGCGTGCATCGAAACGGTGGACAAGAGGACTTTGCGCGTACGCGGAGGCGGGAAGCTGACGGCCGCGAATATGACCACCGAGGAGTATCCGGGATTCGCAACCGATATGCAGGCGCAGTACATGGCGCTGGCGACGCGGGCGGAAGGCACGTCCTTGATTACGGAGACAATTTTCGAGAATAGATTTTTGCATGCCAGCGAAATGATTCGCATGGGCGCGAATATTTCTGTAGAGGGACGGCGAGCCGTGGTCCACGGACCTGGACGGCTTTCTGGCACGACGGTGCAGGCTTCGGATTTGCGCGCGAGCGCGGGATTGGTTCTGGCGGGCCTGGTGGCGAGCGGAGAGACACTGATCGAGCGCGTGTATCACATTGACCGTGGGTACGAACACATCGTCGAGAAGCTTCGTGGAGTGGGCGCCGATATTGAGCGGATTCACGGGACGGTTTCTTAGGCTGGACTTTCACGCAGCGGGTTCCTTGCCTTTTTCATTCCTTTAGCAAAGTTCACATAAGAGCGAGTTGACACGATCAACGAGTGTGGCTAATAGTCTGCACGCTGGAGGCTCGCATGATGGATGCTAAAGAACTATTTCTTTCCCGGCGCGGACTGCTCCGAGCTTTGGGGGCAGCGAGCGGAGGGCTGGCCGTTAGCCGATGGTTCGGGACAGGCCCGGCGATGGCTCAGGAGCCGGCGCCCGCAAAGGCGGTCGAGAGCTTCACAGGCCCGGGAGCAAATCCGCATTGGAACTGCGTGGGACCTTACGTCACGGAGCCACAAAAAGCGCCGCTCTTGCTATTGACGGACCGGCCCGTGCAACTCGAGACGCCGCGACATTATTTTTCGACGGCGTTCACTTCAAACGAAGCGTTCTATGTGCGCTGGCATCTTGACGGCATCCCCAACAATGTCGACTTGAAGGCGTGGAAGCTGCAAATTGAAGGAAACGTCGCCAGGCCGCAGGCGCTCGGCCTTCCGGAATTGATGCAAAGATTCAAACCCGTTTCCGTTGCGGCCGTGAATCAGTGTTCCGGCAACAGCCGCAGCCGGTTGCAGCCGCGCGTGCCAGGCGGTCAGTGGGGCAACGGTGCGATGGGGAACGCGATGTGGACGGGAGTGCGGCTTCGCGAACTGCTTGATGCAGGAGGGGTGAAGCCGGGCTCGGCGCAGGTGCAATTTCAGGGTCTCGAGACAGGCTCCGGACCGAAGGGAATGCCTTCGAGCCGTTTCATGAAATCGCTTGACCTCGCCAATCCCGTATTGGATGAATGCGTCGTGGCGTACTTGATGAACGGCGAGCCTCTGCCCATGCTGAATGGATTTCCGGTGCGGCTGATCGTCCCGGGATATTTTGCGACGTACTGGACGAAGTGCCTAAGTTGGATTCGCGTTCTCGATGCGGTCGACGAAAATTTCTGGATGAAACCGGCCTACCGCATTCCAGACACGCCGAGGGGCAACACCACGCCTGATGACGTGAAAGCGGGAAAAGTGAACATGGTGCCGATCGCGAGGATGCCGGTGCGGTCGTTTCTCGTATCGCCGGATGGCTCGTCAAAGATTCCCGCTGGGATGACGGTCACGCTGCGCGGCATCGCGTTCAGCGGATACAGGCGCGTCACTCGAGTGGAACTTTCCGCTGACGGCGGAAAGAATTGGTTGGACGCGAAACTGGGCGAGGACTACGGGGCGTATTCTTTCCGCGCCTGGGAAGCGCCGTGGACGCCGAAGTCTGCTGGCACCTACTCCGTGGCGGTTCGCGCAACGGATGAGAAAGGCAACACGCAGCCTGATGAGCCGGTGTGGAATCCCGGCGGCTACCTATGGAATCGCATCGAAAAGCAGGAGTTCGTCGCGGGAATCGCGGGATGAGGAGTGAATCGCAAATGAAAACCAGAGTGCCGATGCTCGTTTTGCTTTTATGCGCTTTTCTAGCTCTGGCGGCGGCCGGCGTCTTCGCGGAGCTACAAAAGGGCCATTACCAGCCGGCAAAGCTCGGGCAATTTCCTCAAGCGGGCGCGAGGGAGAGTTTGCCTGACTCGCTATATGGTGGAGAGGCGTATCCGCTCTATCCGCCTGAGCTGGAATCGGGAGAAGGCAAAGCGGAAGTCGAGGGCTACTGCAGCATGTGCCACAGCACACGCTACATCACCATGCAACCGCCATTGCGCGCAGACGCATGGGAAGCGGAAGTGACGAAGATGCGCAAGGCTTTCGGCGCCACGATTCCCGATGAGGCGGCATCAAAAATTGTTGGCTACCTCAAAGCACACTACACGCCCGAGACGCGTAAACACTAAAAAGCTCATGTTTTTCCATAATCCACCGAAAGTAACTTGGCCGCCGAAGGCATATCGGCACATTCACCAGGTCGACGAACTGCTTGCGGTGGGGCCGCTGTTAAAACGCTACGCTTACGGGTTTGCGCCAAGAATTTCGAGCACAGAAAAACCGGCCGCAGTGGCAGCGTGCACCAATCGGCGGTCCCCACAGATAAAGCTCTTGCGAGAGGGCCGTTTTTGGCACCAAGTCAAAGAAGCGGCCAGTTGCAGGGCGTCCGCAGCGCGCAAGAAATAGTAGTCCAATGACTCCATCGCCAGCTCGCGAAGTTGGTCGTCAGGAAGAACTTCTCTCCATCCGCGGCTGAGCAATCGTAGGCGGGCGACCGCCCCTTGTTTGTCGGCGTCTGTGATCTGCTTCGCGCGATGGAGGCGGCAGATCGCGCTGTGGACTTCCAGGGAACTTCCCCACCAAGCGACCGGGTCGAATCTTCTTAGATAAAGCTGCGCCTGACGGCTGCCAGCTTCGTGAATGCATAGGGGAACCAGCGCGCTGGAGTCCCAGAACGCTGTTGTTTTCTTCACGACTATTCTTCTCTATCAGAGACGACGGCTTGGATGGCCCTGTTGCCCGCAACCCTCCCTGTCGGGATTTTCAAGAGAGCCTTTACATCAAGCCTCACCGTGGGCAGGCGCAACTTCCCTGCCGCAGCGAGTGCCAGTTCCTGTTCGTCGGCGTCTTCCGCAGTGAACGGAACCAGCTTGGCCACCGGAAGGTTGCGGTCGCGGATGACGACTTCTTCACCGCTCTTGGCAAAAAAAAGATATTTGCTGAGCTGGTCTTTCAGTTTTGCCACGTTTACGCTGCGCATTCGAGCCCCCGTCCTTCATGGCTATTATAGCCATAAATGAAGGTCAGTAGAAGCAGAAGGAACGAAAAGGATAACGCAGAGGCGCAGAGTACGCAGAGATTCGCAGAGAAAAGAAAAAGGGCCCCCGAAGAGTTCGGGGGCCTTTTGAGTTTATAGAGCGAAACGGAATTATTCGCTGGCGCCGGAGTCGCCGCCGGTTGGGCCCTGGCCGCCGCCGCCGGCGGCTGCTTTCTGCTGCTTCTCGCGGGCTTCCTTGATTAAGGCTTTGCGCGATAGACGAACTTTGTTCCCCTCGATGGAGAGAACTTTTACGAGGACCTGGTCGCCTAGCTTCAGCTCGTCGCGAACGTCGCGGATACGGTGTTCGGAGATTTCGCTGATATGCAGGAGGCCATCGGTGCCGGGGAAAAGCTCGACGAACGCGCCGAACTCCGCTAGGCGAACGACTTTGCCCAGATAGGTTTTGCCGATTTCGGCGGAGGCAGTGACATCGCGAACCATTGCCAGGGCCGCGTCGCCGCCGGCGCCGCTGGTCGAGAAGATGTGCACGGTGCCGTCTTCGAGGACGTCGATTTTGACGCCAGTGGCTTCGATGATGGACCTGATTTTCTTGCCGCCCGGACCGATCAGGTCGCGGATCTTATCCTGAGGAATTTTCAGCTTAAAGAGGCGCGGAGCGTAGGCGGAAATTTCCGTACGTGCTTCGCTGAGAGCCTTCTCCATGGTGTCCAGAATTTGCAGGCGAGCTTTCTTCGCCTGGGCTAGGGCTTCGCGCATCATGCCGATGCTGATGCCGAGGACCTTGATGTCCATTTGAAGCGCGGTGATACCTGCACGTGTGCCCGCGACTTTGAAGTCCATGTCGCCGTAATGATCTTCGGCGCCGGCGATGTCGGTTAGGATCGAATACTTTTTGTCATCGCTAACGACAAGACCCATGGCGATACCGGCGCAGGGGGCCTTCATGGGAACGCCAGCATCCATGAGAGCGAGCGAGCCGCCGCAAACGGTGGCCATGGAAGAAGAGCCGTTGGATTCGAGAATGTCGGAAACGAGGCGCATGGCGTAGGGGAAATCCGCCTCGGGAGGAAGCAGGTTGACGAGCGCGCGTTGCGCGAGGGCGCCGTGGCCGATTTCGCGGCGACCTGGGCCACGCAGGAACTTCACTTCGCCGACGCTGAATGGCGGGAAGTTGTAATGCAGCATGAACCGATTGAATTGATCTTGCTCGAAGAGCAAGTCGAGGCGCTGCATGTCTTCCTTGGTACCGAGGGTAAGCGTGGCGAGAGCTTGCGTTTCGCCGCGGGTGAATAGCGCGGAACCGTGCACGCGGGGAAGCAATCCAACTTCGCAAGTGATTTGGCGGATCTGGTCGAAGGCGCGACCGTCGGGACGGCGGCGGGCATTCAGAACGTCATCGCGGAAAATGTTTTCACGAAGGCGCTCGAGGGCGCGCTTGGTGAGGGCGCGCTTTTCGTCCATCTCCTTCTTAGGCTCTTCAGGGATGGCTTTGATGATTTCTTCCTTGAGGGCATCCACGAGGTGATAGCTTTCTTTCTTGGGATGCTTTTCGGTGTTGAGAGCATCGTGGAGCTTCGCACTATACTTTTTGTCGAGGTCCTTGTAAATCGATTCGTCAAAGGGCAATGGCTTGACGACGACTTTTACCGGCTTGATTTTCGCGTGCAGTTCCTTGATGGCGGCTACGATTTTCTTGACTTGAGCGTGGCCGAATTCGAGGGCGTCGACGACGGCTTCTTCCGAGACTTCGAGAGCGCCGGACTCAACCATGACAATGGCTTCTTCGGTACCGGCGATAACGATGTTCAGCAAACTCTTCTTTTGTTCAGCGACAGTCGGGTTAGCCACAAGCTGGCCATCGAGTAGGCCGACGCGAACGCAAGCGATGGGCTTCTCAAAGGGGAGATCGGAACAATAAGAGGCAGCGGAAGCAGCCGTCACAGCAATGACGTCCGGGTCGTTGTCGCTATCCGCGGAGAGAACCATCGCGACGATTTGTGTTTCATTGCGCCAAGATTCCGGAAAGAGCGGGCGCATGGGACGGTCGATCAGGCGAGAAGTAAGAATTTCTTTTTCTGAAGGACGGCCTTCGCGCTTGAAAAAGCCTCCGGGGATTTTTCCGGCGGAATAGGTGTTTTCGCGATAGTCGACAGTCAAAGGGAGAAAATCTCGATCATTGGCCACGGACGACATACAGGCGGTGGTGAGCACGACGGTGTCACCATAGCGAGCGGTGATCGCGCCATTTGCTTGCTTGGCGATCTTTCCAGTTTCGAGAATGAGGGCGCGTCCCCCGACTTCAACGGAAACTTGATGTGGTGCAGGAGTGTGTGTGTTTTCAGACATAAGTGTTCATTTCCTTTGGCCCCGCTTCATACGGAGCATTCTAAGAGCGTCCACAGGAGAGCTGACCGTGCAGGAGTAAAGGGCCGCTGTGCGGCGCCGAAACGAATTCCCTGCTTTGCGTAGGTCGGCAGATGCCTGGCCTGGATAACCCAGAGAAGAAAAGAGGCGAGAAATACGATAGGAGACCTGAAAAGCAAACCGGACTAGACCACGAGAAACGCCGGCGGAACTGCAGCCGGCGGCCTGACGATTTCACTGACGACGCAACCGACACGTGTGGCGTCAGACAGACTTCGTTTGGAAGTTGTCATCGTGTGAAAACGCAGAGGCTTCTGCCCGTTGAGACTCTTAAATGTAAGGCAGTTACTTGCGCAGGCTAAGGCGTTCAACAATCTCGCGGTACCGATCCGGGTCACGACGGTTTAGATAGTCCAGCAGGCGGCGGCGCTTATTGACCATCATGATCAAGCCGCGCCGGGATGCGTGGTCTTTAACGTGGGACCTGAGATGCGTTGTGAGGTAGCTGATCCGTTCACTCAAAAGTGCAATCTGTACTTCCGGTGAGCCAGTATCTTTCACTTCCCGCCGGAATTGCTCGATCAACACCGCTTTGGCTGTGCTCAAGTGCCCCTCTCCGTCGTCCCCTGAATTTTTTCCTCTTCTCTTCGACTCATTCAGGCTAACACAAATATGTTTTGAGTGTAAAGGAATGTAAACATTCTTCGCGGGGCGGAATTTTTGCGGTTGGAGGCTTTGGGAGTTGCGTTGTGGCGGCAAATTGGGTTGAATGATTGCTGCGAGGGTAGAAGCTTTGAGAGGAGAACGACAAATGCAAAAGCGAATGGCGATGGTAGGTGGACTTTGTCTCAGTTTGAGTGTTCTGGCGACGCAGGCTTCCTGCCAATCGGACAAGAGCAAGCGGCCAAGTCCGCCAGCGACGGCGTCCTGCGCGCTGGCAGATGGAAAAACGATCACCGTGGACTACTCGAGCCCGCGGGTGAAGGGACGAAAAATTTTCGGGGAACTCGAGCCCTACGGAAAAGTCTGGCGGGCTGGGGCCAATGAAGCCACGACGTTTGTGACGACGGCCGACTTGAAGGTTGGCGGGAAAGACGTGCCCGCCGGAAACTATACGATTTTTGCGATTCCGAATCCCGATAGCTGGACGCTGATCATCAGCAAGAAAACTGGGGAATGGGGACTTGCTTATGCCGGTCCGGGGGAAGATCAGGCGCGCGTGGAGATGAAGGTTTCCAAGCTGCCGTCGCTGATGGAGAACTTTACGATTGCGTTCGACAAGAGCGGAGACGGCTGCACGATGCGAATGGAGTGGGAAACGACTCGGGCTTCCGTCGATATCGCTAAAAAGTAGAGCTGCATGGGACAGGCACTTTGCCTGTCCGGTTTTCTCACATTTAAAGAGATGAAGGAAGGGACAGGCAGGAATGTCTGTCTCTTTTTATCAGGAATTTTTCGTGCGGACGAGGGAAAGGAACTCGTCGCGGGTCTGCTTGTTGTGACGGAAACCGCCAAGCATGGCGCTGGTCACCGCCTGGCCATGCTGCTTTTCGACGCCGCGCATCTGCATGCAAAGATGACGCGCCTCAATGATCACGCCGACACCTTCGGGGCTGATCTTTTCCTGAATAGCCGCAGCGATTTGACTCGTCAGGCGCTCTTGAATCTGCAGACGCCGCGCGAACATGTTGACAAGACGCGCGACTTTGCTGAGGCCGATGACGCGCTTGTTGGGAAGATACGCCACGTGGCACTTGCCAAAAAACGGCAGCAAGTGGTGTTCGCAGAGGCTGAAGAACTCGATGTCTTTCACAACCACCATTTCGTCATAGGAAACGCTAAACGTGGCGCCATTGAGGATGTTCTCCGCGTTTTGGTGGTAGCCGCTGGTCAAAAATTTCAGCGCCTTTTCATAACGTTCCGGCGTCTTGCGCAGGCCTTCGCGATTGGGGTCTTCGCCGACCAGTTTGATAATTTCGCGGACGTGGCAGGCAATTCTGCGCGCATCCAGCTCTTTCTCTTCGTGCAGAATGATTTCTTCCGTTGGTTTAGCCATCACTTTTACCTTTCGAAGCCTTCTGGACTATCTCCCGCGTATTCGAAACTGTTATTCGATGTTTCCTGAACGCGGATGCGTTCGAGCTTCGCGTTGGGGAACGTTTCGAGGCGGCGGAAAATCTCGATGCATAAATTTTCGGTCGTGGGAACCGTGGCCCGAAATGCCGCGACATCTTCATTGAGCGACTTGTGGTCGAAGGGCTCGAGGACTTCGCGTTCGACAAAGCCGTCGAGGTCCGCAAGATTCGCGATCATGCCGGTGGCGGGATCGATTTTACCCGACACAAGGACTTCCACAATGTAGTTGTGACCGTGACCGTAAGGATTGTTGCACTTTCCATAGATGCGGCAGTTCTCTTCCTCGCTCAGATCGGGACTATGCAGCCGGTGCGAAGCGGCGAACCGATAGCGGCGACCTAGCTCGATCTTGACCGCACCGTTTTGTGCGTTTGAACTCATCACGCGTTGGACCCTTCTCTTCCGTTGCCATAACAATCCGCAAAAAGATCCGGCGTTTCGTAGAGCCGTACGCGGTGTAGCTTTCCTTGCTTGATCTTGGGATCGAGCAATTGCCAAATTACGCGGGCGATGTTTTCGCAGGTTGGAATCTGACCGGCGAGTTCAGGAACTTCGTAGTTGAGGAAACGATGGTCCATGCGCTGCATCACTTCGCGTTCGAGAATGTCTTTCAGATCTTTCAGGTCCAAGACCATTCCGGTGATCGGATCGGGTTCTCCTGCAACGGTCACTTCCAGAGTGTAGTTGTGTCCGTGTCCATGCGGGTTATTGCATTTGCCAAAGACGCGGCGGTTCTCTTCCGGCGAGAAATCCGGATTGTGGTAGAGGTGCGAGGCGGCGAACTCGATTTTGCGCGTGAGCAGGACCATGGCGATTGGCTTGGCGGCGCCTTTATCTGGGCGCGCCGGGAAGAGTTACGGGAACTTCCCGTCCTTTCCATTCGACCTTTCCCTTCACGTGGCCTCGGTAGGAGGCACACAGCACACCCGCGTAAAGCGCCACTGCGGGCACGTAATAAAGGATGAATTTGAAGGGGTATTGGTTACGAGAAAGCTCTAATCCGTAGGTGAGTTGGCGGAGAAGAAGGAAACAGACTCCCAGAAATGTGGCGAATGGGATTTTTATCCCGACGAGAATGAGGGCGAGCGGAATCCACGGGATGGTTGACTCAAGTTCGCGAAAGAGTGCGCTCGGAGTGCCACCGACAAGTGCGTAAAGATTTTTCTTCCAGCCTTGCCACATCGCCCGGAAGGAGCTGTACATTCGAACGCGCACGATTCCCTGCCCTGAAGAAAACCACAGGCGGAAGCCGGCGGCTTTTGCGCGCTTGGCGAGGGCGACGTCTTCGATGACTTCCGCCGCGACGCTGGCGTGGCCTCCGATGGAATTGTAGGCGTCGCGCTGAATCATCAAGAATTGTCCGTTGGCGGCCGCGGCGGGCGAAGCGGGATCGTTCACGGCTTCGTAAGAAAAATGCTTTGCAAGGCGGCTGTAGACGAACGGAATGAGAGCTTTTTCGTACCAGGATCGCGTGACTTGCTCGGGCGACAAGGAGATTAACGCGGCGCTCTTTTCTTGCGCGATTTGCAGAGCGCGGGAGGCCGCGCCGGGTTGCAGTTCGGCGTCGGCGTCAGTGAACAGCAGCCAGGGGGATTTGGCTTCTTTTGCGCCGAGGAAGACCGCGTTGTTTTTTCCGACCCAGCCGGGAGGGACTTCTTGCGTTTCAAGTAAACGCAGGCTCGGAATTTTGGTTATTAGGCTGCGAACAATTTCCGCGGTTTTGTCGGTGGACTGGTCATTGATGACGAGAATTTCTGCAATTTCCGGTTGGAGTGCCAGCGATTCGACGCAGGCAGCGATGACGGCTTCTTCATTTCGCGCGGGCACGATCGCGCTGATGGATGGCGGCACAGGCACCGCCAGATGTTCCGAAGACGAGCTCGAGTTTGGCGATTCGTCGGTCACGGCAAAGTATGGAGGCAAGGACCCGTTTTCGATCCCGGGCGGATAGGCTAGTATAGCATTCGATGAGAATCGGTCCGAAAATTGTGGCTTGGGGAGGCTTGGCGGCTTTTCTCGGGATAATTGTGGTTTTTGCGCTGCCGAGTTACCGGCATGGCGAAGCGACCATTGCCGGAAAGCGCGCGGAGGATTTCTCGATGGAGCTCGCCGGAAAGCGGACGCGTCTTTCCGATTTTCGTGGCAAGGTGGTCGTGCTGAATTTCTGGGGAACGTGGTGCCCGCCGTGCATTGAAGAAACTCCCGGGCTGAACCAGCTGCAGAAATATATTGCTTCGCGCAACGGCGTGGTTCTGGGCGTCGCTGCCGACGAGGATCAGGGCGTTTACGAAAACTTTCTTAGCGAGCACGGGGTAATTTTTCAGACTTACCGGGATCCAGCCACGAAAGATAATCATTCGCCCATCGCCCAATCCTACGGCACGGTCATGGTCCCGGAAACCTACATCATCGACCGCCAGGGAAAGATTGCGCGCAAGATTATCGGCTTCCAGGAGTGGGATTCTCCGGAAATGCTGGCGTACTTCGATTCGATTCTTGGAAAACCTAAGGCCCACTTAGCTGACGATATTTAATTTAATTTCTTTTACCCATGAATAAATCAACCATAGAGCAGATTCGAGAGCGTTTCGACGGCGACGTTGAGCGGTTCTCTAACCTTGAGACCGGGCAATCCGCAACCATTGATGCCCCGTTGTCGCTGGCGTTGATTGCTGATGCAGCATCGCGCGTGACCCGGGGCGCTTCATCGCTTCTTGATGTTGGCTGCGGCGCAGGCAATTATACGCTCAAGATGTTAGAACGATTGCCCAACCTTGATGTCACCCTGATTGACCTCAGCCGTCCAATGTTAGATCGTGCCGTCGAGCGTGTCGGTCGAGTGGCAACGGGCAGAGTCACCGCGCTACAAGGTGATATTCGGGAGTTGCAGATCGGAGAGTCAAGCTTCGATGTCATCTGTGCCGCAGCCGTTCTGCACCACCTTCGAGAAGCCGAAGAGTGGCACAGCGTCTTCTCCAAATTTCACACCTCACTCAGAGCAGGCGGTTCGGTTTGGATTTCAGATTTGATAGAACATTCGGACGCTCGGGTGCAGGCACTCATGTGGGAGCGTTATGGCGCTTATCTAACGCAGCTCAAGGACGAGGCTTATCGTGACCATGTTTTTGCTTATGTCGCGCAGGAAGACTCTGCACGACCACTGATGTTTCAAATAGACCTGTTACGTTCGGTCGGATTCAACGAAGTTGAGCTCTTACACAAGAACAGTTGTTTTGCCGCTTTTGGCGCAATCAAAAAACCCTTACCAGTATCAAAGCCGGCGGTTTAGAGCGAAACTTTGCGCAGGCGCAGAGCGTTGGCGATGACCGAAACGGAGCTGAAGCTCATAGCGGCGCTGGCGAGCATGGGGCTAAGTAGCCAGCCGAAAAATGGAAAGAAAACGCCGGCGGCGACGGGGATTCCCAGCGCGTTGTAGAGAAAAGCAAAAGCTAGATTTTGTTTGATGTTGCGGATCGCGGCGCGGCTGAGTTTGCGGGCGCGGACAATGCCGCGCAGGTCACCCTTCACCAGCGTGATTCCCGAGTTCTCGATAGCGACGTCGGTGCCCGTCCCCATGGCGATTCCAACATTCGCTGCGGCGAGCGCGGGGGCGTCGTTGACGCCGTCGCCGGCCATGGCCACGATGCGGCCTTGGTCGCGCAGGCGCTTGATGACCTCGCCTTTTTGTTGGGGCCGCACTTCGGCTTCGACTTCGTCGATCCCGAGTTGACGGGCGACCGTTGCGGCGGTCTCGCGGCGGTCTCCTGTGAGCATCACGATGCGCATGCCGTCAGCGCGTAGTGAGCGAATCGCTTCCGGTGTGGACTCCTTCACCTTATCTGTCAGCGCCAGCGCTCCTGCCAGTTTTCCATCGACGCCTACATAGACGACGGAGGAAGAGGCGAGGTCAGCCACGCCAAAATCCAAGTGAAGCTTGGAATTACTGAGCGAAGGAAAGTTCTGCTCTTCTAGAAATCTACTTGTTCCAATCACGACTGTGTTTTCAAGGACGCGGCCTTTTACGCCGCCTCCGGGAAACGCCTGAAAATCGGTGACTGCGGCCAGTTCAACGCCTTGCTCTTTCGCGCGGCGAACGATGGCACGGGCTAACGGATGTTCGCTTACACTCTCGATGCTTGCGGCTAGCCGGAGCACGCGGTCCTGGGTGAAGCCGCTTTCCGAAGCAACTGCGATGGCCGCCACCACAGGCTTTCCTTCGGTGAGAGTGCCCGTCTTATCGACGACGAGGGTGTCGACCTTGGCGAGCGTTTCAAGAGCTTCGGCGTTTCGAACGAGGACGCCGGCATGGGCGCCACGGCCAACCGCGACCATGATGGAGATGGGCGTGGCAAGACCCAACGCGCAGGGGCAAGCGATGATCAGCACGGCGACCGCAGCAATGAGCGCATGGGCGAAGCGCGGCTCAGGACCGAAGAGCGCCCAACCGGCGAAAGCCAGCACAGCCGCAACGATTACGGCGGGCACAAAATAGGCCGCGACTGTGTCCGCGAGGCGCTGCATCGGCGCGCGGCTGCGCTGGGCTTCGCTGACGAGTTTGACGATTTGCGCTAAGAATGTTTCATTGCCAACGCGTTCGGCACGCATTGCGAAAGTTCCACTTGTGTTGAGCGTGCCGCCAGTGACTTTGTCGCCCGTGGACTTTTCTACGGGCATGGGTTCGCCTGTGACCATCGATTCGTCGACGGCGCTGGAGCCTTCGAGGAGCACACCATCTACAGGGACACTCTCTCCGGGCCGCACACGCAGACGATCGCCTTGCTTGACAAGATCGAGCGCGACATCTTTTTCCGTGCCGTTAGGCTCGAGCAGGTGCGCTTGCTTTGGTGCCAAATTGAGCAGCGAGCGGATCGCGCTGCTCGTTTGCTGGCGAGCCCGCAGTTCAAGCACCTGACCGAGCAGCACCAGGGTGGTGATGACTGCGGCGGCTTCAAAGTAGGTTGATACGGCGCCATGCACGTCACGAAACGAAACAGGGAAAATCTGCGGAAAGAATGTTGCTACAAGGCTTTCAAGATACGCAGCACCCGTTCCCAAGCCGATCAGAGTAAACATGTTGGGGCTGCGACGAATAACCGACGCCCAGAAGCGCTGGAAAAATGGCCAGCCGCCCCACAGCACGACAGGCGTCGCAAGAACGAATTGAAGCCAATTGCGCGCGACGGGCGAAAGGGGGAGCTTGAGTGCATCGCCGAACATGCCGATCAGCAAAACGGGCAGAGACAGCGCGGCACTCACCCAGAAACGGCGCCGCATGGAATCGTATTCGGGATCGCCTTCGACCTCGGCGGTCACGTCCATGGGCTCGAGGGCCATGCCGCAAATCGGGCAGCTTCCCGGCCCAATCTGAACAATCTGCGGATGCATTGGGCAGGTGTAGCGCACATCTTTGCCTGACGCAGGAGTCGCGTCCTTAGCGGGAGAAGCAAGTGCGGAGCGATTGTCCTGGTGGACCGCAGGCGGAGCAGAATCCATGCCAGTCGCGCCGGGGCTCGCCAAAAATTTTCCCGGGTCGTTTTCAAATCGTTCCGCGCAGCGCTTCGAGCAGAAGTAATAAGTCTGATCGTCGTGTACGAATTTTGCGGCGGACTTCTGCGGATCAACCATCATCCCGCAGACGGGATCCTTGTGCTTGATCGGCCCGTGCAAAACCGGGAGTGACGTTCCGCCAGCATTCTGCGAACTCATTGGGTGATCTCCTTTTCCTAGTGGGGCTATCGCAGATGCGCGTAGATCAATTCGAGCAGTTCGTTGTACATCGCTTCGGTCTCTTCTTTTTTTCCGCTCTGTAGAGCCTTGGCCGCGCAATGATGGAGATGATTCTTCATCAGGTTGCGTGCGACGCCGCGCAGCGCTTCCTGCGCGGAAGCCACCTGCGTGATAATGTCCGCGCAATAGCGGTCTTCTTCCACCATTTTTTGCAAGCCGCGAATCTGCCCCTCGATGCGGCGCAAGCGCTTCCGGTTCGCGTCTTTCAGCTCAGGGTCCACGCCGGTGGCTTTGCGCTCACCGGGCGCAGACGCGCAAGCGCAGTCGGCCAAAGAAAGTGGGCCGTGCCTTCTTGAGCCGCGGTGCACCTGCTTCCGTGCGTTTGCTGGCATGATACCCTCCACCCCTATATATACCCCTACCCCCTATTTTTGTCAAGCGAGTGTGAGGCTGCCGGCCACCTCACTTGCGGAGGGCTGTTATAATGCCGGCATGACACTCGTGGAAATTACTTACGAACTGCAATCCCCGCTGACGCAGGATCAACTGCGGCGTCTCGGCGAGTTTTCAAACACCTACGGTCTGCGCCGCTTTCATTTCGATGAGAGCAAGAATCACTTATCGTTTGAGTACGATGCTTCGCGGCTACAGAACGCGCAGATTGAGCACGTGCTAGGGCAGGCGACGATCGCTGTGGCGCGGAGAGTTACTGGGACGGGCAGCCAGCCTTCCGGGTTTAATCTCTAAAAGTTGGAACCCCGCGACCGGAAAATCCTTCGCATTAGGTGGGACAGACATTTCTGTCTGTCACCTTCTTTTTTCTTGATATTTTTCAATGTGGGAAACTCGACAGGCAAGAATGCCTGTCTAACGCTGCTACTTCTTAATCATGAGGCGAAACAGACAGGAATGTCTGTCCACCGGGAATTAGGCTTCAGAAACAAAGGAGGCCCCCGCTTGGGATCGGGGGCCTCGGAGAGTGCGTTTCGTTGTCAGTGTCGTTTTCACACCGACGCGTGGGGTCATCCATCCTAGCTTCCCTCTCAGAGGCAGGTGGGAACGAATGGCGAAAAGTGGCGAGCAAGCCCCTTCCCCCTCGCTCGCCTCTCTCCTCAACTCGTCATGCGAAACGCACTCATGCGCCTCTCTAATGCACGGGCTGCGCCAATGTCAGTCCCGACCTGAGTTCCTGCCAAGTCATTTATTAACAAACACTTGCCTGAACCGGCGGATTACCTGCGCTGCCCCAAATCCGTCCTTCGAGTTCAGTTTGGAACTCTCAAAACTGATTCGGGAAGCGAGACTTCGCCAACGCGCTCTGCTACGCTCAGTCCACCGAGTTCCAGGACCCAGGTAACAAAATTTTCAGACTCCCTGCGCTATCGGTTTTGCTGGGCATTGCCCGCAGAATTGCCTTATGCGAATGCTCCCAGGCAATCCGCCTCTTCTGCGTACTCTCTGCCTCGGAGGTGCGATTATCCTCGTTTGTTTTCTTGCTGGATCACTGATTCTTTCGGCGGACACCCCGACGGAGTTACGGACCGCGGCAGTTGGCACGTGCTATTGCCGGTGTGCAGGGTCAAGTGCGCACCGTAGCTGCGTGAAGATGTGTGAGACGCCGAAGTATGCCGCGCGACGATGGGCTACAAGTTGCGCCAAACCACGCATGAAACTGCCGGTGGAGAATCGTGATGCGGGCCCCCGCTTCCCTCATCCGGGCCGCAACGAAAGAGCGCAGATCCCAAAGCCGATGGCTGCCAGCTAGGTCGTGGTTTGCGTGTGGATGGCCGGCGTAGCAGACCGCTCTGCGGTTTCCTTTGACTCTCCCAAGAGCTTGGCTAACTTCTGTGGAATCTCAAAGATGGCGCGATTGTCGAGCGCCGCGACATTTTTTCGAAAATCCGCCAGTCTTGCCGGTTCCAGCATTTGGAGGACGCCATCAACAACTTCGTCGAAACTCTTCAAGACAATGCCGACGCGCTTTTGAGTTCAAAGGGGCTTCGGGTGGGCCGCTAAGGCCTCGCGGAACGCTGCGAGATTGCTCTTGTCCACCGTGGCTGTGCCGGTGTCGATCCATGCCGGCAACGGAGCTGCGGGGGCGGTGCGCCAGTCTTTGAACTCGTGGACGGCGTTGTGGTGGAGGTCGTCGGCAAACTTCAGCCCGTAATAAGCCATGATATAAGGCTTTTGCACGATGGTCGCGTTAATCCAGCCCTTTTCAATGCCATCGAGCGTTTCGGGATCTTTGTCGAAAGAGACGATGGCGATCTTTCCGGTAAGGTCCAAACGGTGAAGGGCTTCGGCAACTCCCGATCCACCGGAGGCTTCGAGACAAATCACGCCGTCGATCTTTTGCTTCTTTGCCAGAAGAGCTGAGACACCGTCATTGGCGTTGCGAGGATCTCCTTTGTCGTCAATAGTCTGGGCAATTTTTATGCCTGGATACTTCTTCAGGGCTTCGTTGACGCCACGTACGCGCTCGTCCAGATTGAGCTGTCCTGGTATGGTGATGATGACCACCTGGCCCTGCCCCTTGAGAATGTCCGCCATACGCTTGCCGCTTTCCTGGCCAGCACGAAAGCTATCGGTCCCAACGAAAAGAACGCGATGCGAATCGGGTGCGTCGGCATCGATGCAGATTACGGGGATGCCCTGGAGAACCGCGGCGTCAATCGCGGGCTTGAGAAGCTCCTGGCTCATCACGGAAACCAGAATGCCCGCAGGATGCAGGGCGACGGCCTTTTGAAAGGCGTCCAGCTCTTCCTTCGGTGAGAGGGTGGCTGGGCCATCCATTTCCGCTTTGACACCCATACCTGTAGCGGCGTCGCGCAAGCCTGCCTCGGCTTCTTGCCAATAGGGCAGGTTGATATTCGCGGAGATCAAATAGTATTGCTCTTCTTTTTGGTGATACGGCTCCTGGCAGGCAGCAAGCGCCGAAGCGAGAATGACAGCGGAAAGCGCCAGGCTTCTGGGATGGAGTTTCATGGGAGGTGTCCTTTGCACGAAGTCGCGGCTCGGGATCGACGAAAGCAAGAAGAGACCCGAACTTTCTGGCGCATGAGGGTACCACAAGAGTCGCTTAGAACAACTGTTGAGCGTGCAAAAACCTAGCTGGCTGGTCTCGAGGATGCTGATCGCGGGGTTTTGTCCCTCGTATCCATTTGGTAGCTCGGAACGAAAGGGCGCTGTGAGGAACGCGATTTCTATAGTCTTCTGATAGATATTCCGCCTTTTAGGTTCTTGGCCACAACTTTAGGAAGACGAGGAGTCCGATCTTGGAACCGAGCTCGCCAGTTCTGAACGCGAACCGTGTGGCTTTGAACGAGAAGAGCGCACAGGCCTCCGAGCTGGTTTTTCTTCTGCAAGTTTCGCGACCGGGGCTTTGGAGTACAACTGCGCTTTTTTATCTGATGCCGCTTGGGCACGCGGATTTTTTGCACTCGAGAGCACTTTGGCTGGGACTTTTTTACGTTTTGTTTCCGCTGGGTTTTCTTTTGTATGGCGTGAATGACATTGTGGATGCCGAGGCGGACCGGCTCAACCCGCGCAAGGGAACTTTTCTGTTCGGTTCGCTAGGCGCCGCGGAACAGCTTGCGGCTTTGCGATGGAAGATCGTCGCAGTGCAGATTCCATTTCTGATCATTTTCCTTTATCTCGCCGGGCCGCGCATCTTGGTCTGGTTCGCGGCGCTATTGGTTGCGGTCGGGCTTTACAATGCGCCGCGTTTGGGTTGGAAGAGTCATCCACCTTTCGACGTTTTGATTCAAGCGAGCTATTTGCTAGTTTTTGTGCTGAGCAGCTGGCTGAATCAAGTTCACCAACTTCCGTGGCAGACTTTTCTGTTTGGCGCAATGTTTGCGATGCACTCCCATATCTTCGGCGAAGTGATGGATATAGAGCCAGACCGCTTGAGCGGGCGGCGCACGACTGCCACGTTGATCGGCGCGGTGCCTTCCAAATTACTGATCGCAGCGGTTTTGTGCGTGGAGACGGTGCTGGTCTACTTTTCTTTTGGAGATTTGGTCATTACGAGATTTCTTGGGTTTGGAGCCGCTTGGTTTCTGCTGGATGCCCTGGTGGTTTGGAAGAATCGCCCGTATAGCGCGACCGAAATGCGTCTTTTTATGTGGGGTTGGAACGCAGCCGCCTTCGCAGGAATGTTCTGGAACTGGACGAACGGCAGCCTGCTTCATGCCAGGCGAATTGCAGGCTTGTGAGCCAGCTGGAAGAGCAACCTCGCTAGGCGGTTTTTTTCGTCCGCAATACCCACTTTTTGCCTCGCCGGATCATCTAACGTAAAGACAAGGGCTCGGGGCTTGGCCGGGGTGCGGCCAGTTAGACCTCGGGCGTGGAGTTTTTAGGGGGCCTATAAAGATGAATGTGTGTGTGTCTAGAGTGGTCAAATTCCGAACTAGATTCGTAATGATTTTAGTTCTCGCCGCGTTGAGCGTGTCGCAGCCTGCGAAGAGTTACGCGCAGGGGCCGACCGGTGCTCCGGGAAGCACGGACGGGCGCCCGTCATGCCTTGGTCACGATTCGATCCCGCAGCAAACCGACAATTCTACGCCTCCTCTTCCAGCGGCGACGGGGCGCGAAGCCACGTGGCACAAGCTGCCAGGAAACTTTCTTAAAGACCAGGACATTTGGCTGTTCCCGGTGAAGTTGGGACAGGGCCATCATTGGCTGCCGACGGCTTTTGTCGTGGGTGGCACAGCAGCGTTCATCAAAGAGGACCCTCCGCTGGAGCGCAAAGTGCGGCAGACCGATATTTTCAGCGAGTATGCTACTCTGCCTCCGGGGACGTTTGAACGAGACGCAAGGGGAGAAGACTCGGCCGAGCAAGGCGCGACGCAAAGTTCGTCGCAGCCGCAGAACCAAACGCAACCGGCGGATCATCACGGACTGGTAATGCGCGCCGTGAAAAGAACCCTGGAGGACCAGAAGGAGCTTTATCTAACGCCCTTCAAGCCTTCCAACTTTAAGTGGGATGCGCTGGAGTTGGGAGGAACGGCGGGACTTTTGGCCGCGGACCGGCACATTGAGACACACATCGGCCATGCACATTACACGTTGTATCAAGCCACTTCCGACGTTGCGATCGCCGGGCTGGGAGCGGCGCTGGGCGGAGTGTGGATATGGGGCATCAAGGGAGATCATCCGCACGCCAAGGAAACGGGAGTGCTGGAATTGGAAACGTTGGTTGACACATTCCTGATCTACACACCGATGCAGTTACTGGCGTCACGGCAACGCCCAGACGTGGGAAACGGCAATGGAGATTTTTGGAAGCACCACGCCATCAACACTTCCTTTCCCGGTGGACACGCCATGTTTACGTTCGCGATGGCGACGGTGGTGTCACACGAATACCGGCAAAAGTGGGTGCAGGTCCTGGCTTACTCGGTAGCGACTACCGTGACGGTCAGCCGGTTCATGGCCCGGGATCATTGGTCGTCGGACATGTTTATTGGATCAGCGATGGGAATCGGAATCGGGGCTCATGTCTTTCATGCGCACTGCGATCCACAACTAAGCGATTCGTGCAAACACCACACGCGGTGGATCTTCTGACCAAGAAAAACGCCTGTTGTACACCGGTAGGGTCATCAATCACAGATGGTTGATCTGCTAAGCTAGCGAGCCTATGGGTGGCTCGCGAATTATTGAAATAAGCGTCGAAACGGCGGAAACGGCGATGGCCGCGGAGCGCGGCGGGGCCCACCGCATCGAGCTGTGCAGCAATGCGCGTGATGGCGGCACTACACCATCCGTCGAATTGATGCGGGCAACGCGGGAGCGTTTGCAAATCCCCATTTTTGCGATGATCCGGCCGCGCGGTGGCAACTTCGCCTACTGCGCAGACGAGTTCGAAACGATGGAGCGACAAATTGAAACGGCGAAGACCCTTGGGATGGAAGGATTTGTCTTGGGTTTGATGGATGCGCAGAGGCAAGTTGACGTAGAGCGGACGCGACATCTTGTTGAAGCAGCACGACCGTTGCCGGTGACTTATCACCGCGCGTTCGATGAATGCAGGGATTTGCGGAAGTCGCTGGAGGATGTGATCAGAACGGGAGCGGCGAGGCTGCTCACTTCCGGCGGGAAACAGACGGCGCCCGAAGCTCTTGAGTTGCTTGGAGATTTGGTTCGCATTGCGGGCGATCAGCTGATCGTGATGCCGGGCAGCGGGATTCATGCGGGAAATATTCGAGAAGTCGCGCAGAAAACAGGCGCTCGTGAATATCACGCGGGATTGAGCTCGGTAGTTGCAAACCCCGCAGGAAATATTGGCGTATTTGAGGAAGAAGTGAGAAAACTTTCCGCCGCCCTGCACAGCTGTGATTGAGCGAGCAAAAGCGCATTCGCAAAACCCACGCCGCCGCACGATGCGCTGGGTCAAGGCTGGAGATTCGGTAGTTTTTTATCTTTCAGAAAATTCCACGCGTCCTCGTTAATATGGTCTGAAAGCGCGTAGTAATTGTGGTCGTGGCCTCTGAGTTCGACGTAATGGACAGGAAAATTATCCTTGCGCAGCAGATCGCGTGTTTTGCGGGCTTTGTCGAAGAGATCGGGACTATCGCCGTCGCCGATGTAAATGGCTACCGGCGTTTTGCGCTCGGCCCGGCCGACGATCCAGTAGTAGTCTTCGGAAATTCCCATGGCGTGGACAGCGGCAGCGGCGAAGTAGTTTGATTGCAACATCGCGGCGTCATAGCCGAGATAGCCGCCCATCGAATTGCCAAAAATATAGATGCGAAGCGGGTCAAGAAGGATAGTTTTCCTGGCGTCCTCGACCATACAGCGGAAGACTTGTGGGGCGAGTTCTTCGAAGGCCGCTACTCTTGGAAGCTGCGGAGCAATGAGTACGATGCCTTCTTTTTTGGCGAGGGACTTCCAGGCTTCGAGCATGGGGTCGGGTTGGTCGCCGGCTCCGTGGAGAATGACGATCGCGGGCGAAGCGGTGCTTCGCGGGGGAGCGTAGAGGAGATAGTGGAATTGGTATTTGGCGCAGGCGACAGTTTTTGAGATTACGTCTTTGGAGTTTGCGGAAAGAACTGCCGGGACCGCGCAGAACAAGCCGAGAGCGAGGAGCGCGAGAAATTGCTTGTGCAAGGAATTCTCCGTGGACATCTTAGCAGCTGCGCTGCGATGGAAATCGGGCACGATGAATCGTGCCCCTACAACAGCTAAAGAAAAATGAAGGGCGGTCAGGCTTTTTGTGCCTGGCGGCGGAGGAATGTCGGCACGTCCAGATCGTCCGCGGGGACTTCTTGGGTTGCTTCGCGGATGTTTTGTTGGACCTGGTGGACTACGTTGGGCAGCGTTTGCTGCTGCGGCGGGGACTCCTGGATTTCGCGGCCGGCTTTCCATGTCTTGGGTAGGAATGATGGCTTTTGCGGGATGTTTTTCTTGTTAGCTTCCTTAAACCCCGCGGCGATTACCGTGATTTTCACGGCGTCCTTCATGGAGTCGTCCATGACCGCGCCAAAGATGATGTTGGCGTTTTCGTGGGCGGCTTTTTGGATAACCGAGGACGCTTCGTGGACTTCGTGGAGAGTGAGGCTCGAGCTGCCGGAAATGTTGATTAGGATGCCTTGCGCACCCTGGATGGAATTGTCTTCGAGGAGCGGGCTGGAAATGGCGCGGTTGGCGGCGTCGATGGCGCGATTCGTTCCGGTGGCGATGGCTGTGCCCATCACCGCGTAGCCTTGTCCGTGCATGATGGCTTTCACGTCGGCAAAGTCGCGGTTGATGATGCCCGGGACCGTGATGATGTCGGAAATTCCTTGGACCGCTTGGCGGAGGATGTCGTCGGCAATGCGGAAGGCGTCGAAGAAGCTGGTGCCGCGCTCAACGGTTTCCATCAAGCGCTCGTTGGGGATCACGATAACGGTGTCCACGCAGCCGATGAGCTCTTGCAGCGCTTGTTCGGCTTGGAGCATGCGGCGCTTGCCTTCGAACGCGAAGGGCTTGGTTACGACCGCGACGCTCAGCGCGCCTAGTTCGCTGGCGAGCGAAGCTACTACGGGCGCAGCGCCGCTGCCCGTGCCTCCGCCGAGGCCGGAAGTGATGAAAATCATGTCCGAGCCTTCGAGAGCTTCGATGATTTTGTCGGTGTCCTCGAGGGCGGCTTTGCGGCCGATTTCTGGATTGGCGCCCGCGCCGAGTCCCTTAGTGAGTTTCGCGCCGAGTTGCAACTTGACCGGAGCTTGCGAGAGCTTGAGCGCCTGCAAGTCCGTGTTGGCGGTGATGAACTCCACGCCCTCGACTTTGGCGCGAATCATGCGGTTGATAGCGTTGCATCCGCCGCCGCCTACGCCGATGACTTTAATCTTCGCGGGCTGCAGCTCTTCGCTGAAGCTCATGCGAATTCCTGCGTCTTTTGCGGTCATACGTCCCTCAGCCTTCTCCACGTTCGCGGTGCTGCGCTCGGGCAGGGTTACGAGGCACCGGCGAACATGGACTTCAGTTTGGATACGAAATTACCAGCGCGCTGCGGTGCGTTACGCCGCGTCTTCGCGCCGTACATCACTAGTCCAACGACCGTTGCATATTCCGGCTGCGCTACCTGTTCGGGTAGATCAGCCAAACCCTTTGGCTCCGCGATGCGGACCGGCAAGTGGAAAGACTGTTCGGCCAACTCGATTAGGCCGTTGAGTCTGGCACCGCCCCCGGCGAGGACAAATCCTGCGGGGATTTGGCGATCGAGGCCGGAGCGCTGCAAGTCGTCGCGGATTAGCGCGAGCAACTCCATGGCGCGCGGCTCGATGATGTCTGTCAGCATGCGCGCAAAGATGGTGCGCGGAGGACGGTCGCCGACACTAGCGATCTCGATGGAGGTATCTTCGTGGAGCATAGAAGACGCGGCGCAGCCATGTCGGCGCTTGATTTTTTCCGCTTCGGGGATGGGAGTGCGCAAGCCGACGGCGAGGTCGTTTGTGAAGTGGTCGCCACCGACGGGAACCGCGCTGGTGTGGCGCACCACGCCGCCGCCGTAGACGATCAGCTCCGTTGTGCCGCCGCCGATATCCAGAAGGCAGCAGCCGAGATCGCGCTCATCTTGCGTCAGGCATGATTCCGCTGAGGCGAGGGGCTCGAGCACCGTGTCGTTGACCAGGATTCCGGCGCGATTCGCGGCGGTCACCAAATTTTGCGTGGCGGCGACGGAAGAGGTTACGAGATGGACATTTACTTCGAGGCGCTGACCGACCATGCCGATGGCGTCGCGGATTCCGTCCTGGGCATCGACCATAAATTCATGCGGGAGAACGTGGAGCACTTCGCGGTCTTCGGGAAGGGTGATGTTGCGGGCGGCATCGACGGCGCGGCGCACGTCGTCGCGCTCGATGTCGCGCGCGCGGTTTCCCAGCGTGACCCCGCCACGACTGTTGACTCCTCGAACATGGCCGCCTGCCACGCCGATGACGGCGGCTTCGACCGGGACGTTGGCTACGCCTTCGGCTTCTTCCACGGCGCGGCGAATCGAGCTTACGGTGGAATCGAGATTGACGATGAGGCCCTTGCGCAGGCCCTTGGATTCGGCCGCGCCCAGCGCAAGAAATTTAACTTGTTCGCCGTCAACTTCGGCGATCAACGCGCACGTTTTCGTGCTGCCGACGTCCAGCCCTATAATGTAACGATCTTTTTTTGACAAACCGCCGCCCCCGCCCTGGATGCTCTTAATTTTTCGACTTCTAATTTTTCAACTTCGCCGAAGTCGCGCTGCTATCTGCGTTCACGACCACCTGGCGTGAATACTGCAAATCGATGGACTGCACGCGCCCGGCGTTGGCCTGCCACTGCGCGAAATTCTCGACTAGCATTCGATATTTGCCGGTGAAATCGCTGGTGCCAAAATGAATGGTGACCGCTTGCGAATCGGTTGAGGAAGCCAAGCCGGTCATCACCACGCGCAAATCTTTCGCGCTGGAAAGATCGATTTCGCTGACGCGGTCGGACGATCCGGTGCGCACCAGGTCCGCATCTCTTAGGAATTCCTGATAGGTCTGCATGCGTCTCTCGCGCTCATCGCGCGGCATGCTATCGGGAAGGCCAGTGACGATGGGGAAATGCAAATCCTCGCCTTCGGGACGGTTCAAGATCACGCCGTGCGCATCGATTAGGGCAAGCTCGGTGCCGTTCCTTAAAAACGCGATTGGCGTGCGTTCCATCAGTTCGATGCGGATGCGATTCGGCAAGACGCGTTGTACGCTGGCGGATTCGACCCACGGCAGTTGCTCGAGCTGGCCGCGCCGAGCTTCGAGTGGAATACGCAGCACGCTGCGGTTGCGGTCGTGCGCAAACGGTTGAAGAACCGCTTCGCGGCTGACGATGTGATTTCCCAGCAAGTCGATCTGGTCGGACTTGAGCAGCAGGACCTGCGGCGAATAGAGCAAAAAGCGCCCTGCTACCATTGTGACGGTCACGCTCGCGGCTCCGACGATGGTCCACACCAGGACGCGCCGATAGAACGGCCAGGTTCGCCCGCCAAACTTTTTGCGGCGAATTTCTAGAGGTTTTTGCCGGCGCAAATAGCGCGGCTCTTCGTCCGCAAGCAGTTCTGGCCGGTAAGGTTCGGCGGCGGCAGCGGCGTTGCCTCGTTGCATGGCTTTTACGCGTTCCAAACTACCACCTCGTATTCGAGAATCACACCAAATGAATTTTGCACGCGTTCGCGTACATCGGCGATGAGAGTGAGCATATCCTTCGCCGACGCTTTGCCTGCGTTGACAAAAAAATTGGCGTGGCGGTCGCTGACGCGAGCGTCGCCCACGTTTAGGTCTTTGAGCCCCAGCTCATCAATCATGCGTCCGGCGGAAGCGCCTGGAGGATTTTTAAAGATGCAACCGGCACTTTTCTGCCCAAGCGGCTGGCTTGCGCGCCGTTTTTCGTTGCAGATACGAATCCCTTTGAGAATTTCGCGAAACGGTTTGGAGGGTAATTCCAGCTTCACTGCGAGCATCATATCATCAGGCGCAAAAGATGTGTGCCGGTATTCGAAAGAAATTTGATCGCCTTCGAGAGTTTCCATTTTGCGGGCGGCGGCCCGGTAGAGCTTTACTTGGCGGACGTAGCTGCCGATTTGCATGCCGTACGCTCCGGCGTTCATGCGCAGGGCGCCGCCGATGGTCCCGGGGACGCCGATGAGGCCTTCCATGCCCCCCAGGTCGTTTTTGGCGCAGAAAGTTACGGTGCGGCCGAGGTCGGCTGCGGCGTCGACCTGGGCAAAATTGCCTTCGAGCACGATATCCGGGTCGGGAGAGGCGAGTTGCAACACTACCCAGGGCAGCTCACCGTCGCCTACGAGCAAGTTCGAGCCGCCGCCGAGAAACTTGTGGGGGACGCCCTGAGCATCGAGAAGGTTCAAGAGGTCAGGAATCGCGTCGTGCTTCGTGATGCGGAGCAAATCCGTCGTGCCGCCGATGCCTAAGGACGTGAGCTCAGCCAAGGACGTCGCGGGCTTAAGCTGTACACCTAGTTCCGGTAGGGCCGCGACGATTTTGGGGTCCTCAACGCGCACGGTGGGTGGGATGCTCCGTTCCGAGGAGGACCATCAATTCGTTGCTGGCGCGGCTGACGTTTCCCGCGCCGATCGTGAGGATCGCGTCGCCTGGACGCGCCTCGCGCAGCAGGAATTCGATCCCCGCCTGCATGGAGCGGAAGTAGTGAACGTTCTTGTGACCGGCTTCGCGAATGGCGTTTGCAAGTGCTTCGCTGGCGATGCCGGGGATGGGTGCTTCGCTTGCGGCGTAGATGTCTAACAACACCAGCACATCGGCGTGATTGAAAGACCGGCAGAATTCGTCCCAGAGGTGCTGGGTTCGCGAGAAACGGTGCGGCTGGAAGAGCACCAGGAGGCGGTTGAACTTGCAGCCGCAGGCTGCTTCTAGCGTCGCGCGAATTTCCGCTGGGTGATGGCCGTAGTCGTCGATGACGGTGATGTCGTTGACGATGCCTTTCAAGTCAAAGCGGCGGCCGACGCCCGCAAACTTGGCAAGACCTTCGTGGATTAAGTCGCTGGGAACATTCAGATAGAGCGCGACGGCGGCTGCCGCGGCTGCGTTTCGCACGTTGTGCATGCCTGGAGGATGAGACAGGTGGAATAGGCCGAGATCTTCGCCTTTAAACGTTAGGCGGAACTCGCTGTCGAAGCCTTCCAATTTTACATCGCTGATGACCAGGTCTGCTTGGCTCGAAGTGCCGTACGTGATGATTGGGCGCTTGACGTCTGGAAGGATGGCTTGCACGTTCGGTTCATCGAGACACAGAATCGCGGCGCCGTAGAAGGGGACGCGGTTCACGAACTGAACGAATGCGTTCTGAATGTCCGCGAGCGACGTGTATTGGTCGAGGTGCTCGCGGTCGATGGTGGTAACGACGGCGACGACCGGCGCGAGCATCAGGAAGCTGCGATCGCTTTCGTCCGCTTCGACGACGAAATACTCGCCCTTGCCGAGTCGAGCGGTCGTGCCCGCTTGATTCACCCTGCCACCAATCACAAAGGTCGGGTCGAGGTGCGCGGCGGCTAGAACCGAGGCTACCATCGAAGTCGTGGTGGTCTTGCCGTGGGCTCCGGCTACGGCGATGCCATATTTGAGCCGCATCAACTCCGCAAGCATCTCCGCACGCGGGATCACGGGAATTTTTCGCTTGTGCGCTTCGACGACTTCGGGATTGTCTTGCTTGATGGCCGAAGAGGTCACCACCACGTGCGCGCCCTCGACGTTGACGGCTTTGTGGCCCTCGCGAATCGTCGCGCCGAGATTTTGCAGGCGTTCGGTGATGTTCGAGGGTTTGGTGTCCGAGCCTGAGACGGAATAGCCAAGGGTCAGCAGGACTTCGGCGATGCCGCTCATACCGATGCCGCCGATTCCCACCAGATGAATGCGCTGAAAATTGCGGAAAGAGACCATCATTGGATTGCCCTCGGGCTATTTCCCTGCACGTTCGCGGCCTCTTCTATTAAGTTGACGATGTCCCGCGTGGCGTGGGGCCGGGCCAGTGATCGTGCTGCGTTCGATTGCTTTTCGATTTGATTTGGTTGATCGATGAGCGAGAAAATTTCGGTCGTCAAGCGTTCCGCGGTGAGCTCGTTCTCTGTGATTAGGCGGCCTGCACCCGCGCTCGTCATCTCTTGCGCGTTGCGCAACTGGTGGCTATCCGTAGCGGCTCCAAAGGGAATGAAGATGGCGGCGCGGCCCGCGGCCGCGATTTCTGCTGCGGTGATGGCTCCTGCCCGACAAACAACCACATCTGCCCAGGCAAAGCGCTCCGCCATGTTCGTGAGGAAGGGGACAACCTCCGCGTTGATCTCGCGCCGCGCGTATGCAGTGCGTACCGCATGATAATCGCGTTCACCGGTTTGATGCACGATCGACAGGTCGTTTTTTAGTTCGGCCAGGCGGTCCATGGCGTCGACAAAGGTGCGGTTGATTGGGAGGGCGCCCTGACTTCCGCCGGTTACAAGCAGCCGAAACGGTTTTTCAAGCCGTCGAGGTACAATCGAGAAAAATTCCGGGCGCACCGGGCAGCCTGTTACGACGGCCTTTTTTCCCCAGGCCTGTGCAGAAATTTCATAGCCTGTGGCGATTCGCTTGGAAATTTTCGCGAGCAGCTTATTCGTCAGGCCAGGTTCCGCGTTCGGCTCGAAGATCACATTGGGAACGCCGCCGAACCACGTCGCAAGCATCATGGGACCAGCCGCGTAGCCGCCTACGCCAAACGCTGCGACCGGTTTGTGCTTCTGCAATACGCGCCGCGCGTCCATCATCGCAGGCGCAATCATCCCTAGATTTCGAACCAGCGTGGCGCCGCCCTTCCCTTTTAGGCCGGCGACGCGCAGCGTCTCGAGCGGCAGCCCCGCTTGGGGCACCAGCTTCATTTCAATCCCTCGTTCTGTTCCTACCAGCACGACTTCTCTTTCTTTGCCGCGGGACAACCATTCTTGGGCAATGGCCAGGGCGGGGATGACGTGGCCGCCCGTGCCACCGCCCGCGATTAGAAGCTTCATGGCTTAGGCCTGGGTGTAGTGGCGCAGCATGCTGCGCCACTACAAAGCCAAATCGAAAACCAAATCAAGCGTTGCTTCATGTTTCTGTGGCTTGCTGGCTGATGTTCAGCAGCACTCCTGTCGCCAGTAGCATCACCAGCAAGCTCGAGCCGCCGTAACTCACGAACGGCAGCGGAATGCCCTTTGTTGGCACCATGCCCAGTACTACAGCAAAATTGATCAGTGCCTGGCTTAGCACAAGAGCTGTGATACCAAGCGCCAGCAGCCGGCCAAAGCCGTCCGGAGCTGCAAACGCGGCACGAAGGCCGCGCCAGCCATACGCGAGGAACAAGGCAATCACCGCTATCGCGCCTAGGTAGCCCAATTCTTCGCAGATCACCGCGTAAATAAAATCCGTGTGCGCTTCCGGCAAATAAAACAGTTTCTGTTTGCTTTCCATCAAGCCGACGCCCGTGAATCCGCCGGAACCAACGGCAATGAGGGATTGCATCAACTGAAAGCCCGCGCCTTGCGGATCAGAATCGGGATGAAGGAAAGACGTGAGTCGCGCGTTGCGATAGGAAACGCGCGTGATCAGCAAATAAAGGACCGGCAACGAGGTTGCGAATCCCGCAACGATCCATTTCCAGGATAATCCCGCGGCAAATAGAATTGTTGTGGCCACCAGCACAATGTCCAGGGCGGTGCCAAGGTCAGGTTGCGCCAGAATCAAGAACACGCAGATCAGAACGGGGCCCGCAGCGGGAAGAATCGTCTGCAGAAAATCTTGTTTGCAGAATTGCATGGCCGCTTTGCCGCGGCGCTTCTGGTCGAGAAACCATGCGAGATAGAGGATGACCGCAATCTTCGCCAGTTCCGAGGGTTGAATCCCCACAGGGCCGTAACGAATCCAGCGATGCGTGGCGTGCGACTTGTCCAGAAAAAAAGTTCCGACCAGCAGAAGCAGGACCATGCACACGCTCGAGTAGACCACGGCGGGCTCGCGCAGGCGGTGGTAGTCCATACGCATCAGAGCGAACATTCCCAAGAGACCGAGGATCAGCCATGCAGCTTGCCGAACCAGAAAAAAGTACGAGTGGTTGTATTTTTCCTCCGCAGTCACGGCTGATGCGCTAAAGATCATCACCGCGCCCAGCAGGCACAACACCACCGTCACACCAAATAGCCAGCGGTCCATTTCAAGGCGTCTCGGCACTTTCGTTCACCCTTTTCCGGACGTTGCGCCAGCGGCTTGCTTTTCGAGCTGTCGCACTAAATCCTTAAAGACGCGTCCTCGGTGCTCATAATTTTGAAACTGGTCGAAACTAGCGCAAGCCGGCGCGAGCAGCACCACGTCGCCATGTTGCGCCGCATGTGCAGCGGTTTCCACGGCGCGGTCGAGCGTCTCCGCCCGTTCCAACGTCACGCTTCCGGAAATTTGCCTTTCGATTTTTTCCGCTGCCGCCCCGATTAGAAGCGCGAGGATCGCTTTTTCCCGCAGCGGCTTTTGGAGCACGGTGTAGTCGCTTCCTTTGTCTTTGCCGCCGAGAATGATCAGGATGCGGCCGGGGAATGCCTCGAGCGCTTTGAGCGTGGCATCCACGTTGGTCGCCTTCGAATCGTTGTAGTAGCGCACGCCTGCGATTTCAGACACGAATTCCAGGCGGTGCTCGACTCCAGCAAATGACCGTATAGCCCCGGGGATCGCTTTTGGATCGACTCCCGCAAGGCGTGCCGCAGCTACGGCCGCCAGCACGTTTTCGAGGTTGTGCAGACCGGGAAGCGCTATGTCCTGCCGCCGAAGCAGCGTCTCCTCAGGCCCTGAATTGTGAAAGCGAAAGAGGATTTCTTCTCCCCGCAGGTAAGCTCCATTTTCTAAGACCTTGTTCCGGCTGAACCAGAACACGCGCGGGCGCGAAGGAGCAAGTGCAAGGGTGGCTGGATCATCTGCGTTCAGAACAGCCGCGTCCCCCGCTTGCTGATTCTCGAAGATGCGTTGCTTAGCCCGCGCATAGGCGTCGAGGGATCCGTGGCGGTCCAGATGGTCCGGCGTAAGGTTGAGGAACACTGAGATGTTCGGACGAAACGATTTGATCAGCTCCAGTTGAAAGCTACTGAGCTCCGCGACGATGTCCGTGTTTTCGTCGGTCTGCTCGACAACGCTAATGAGCGGAGTGCCTATATTTCCGGCCAGAACCGTGGGCAATCCATAACTCTGCAAAACGTGTGCGATCAAACTTGACGTTGTCGTCTTGCCGTTCGAACCCGTAATTCCGATCAAGCAGCTATCGGGATTAATGAAACAGTACGCAAGCTCAATCTCGCTCCAGATGGTGATCCCCTTAGTGCCGGCAGCACGCAGCAATGCTGAATCCGCAGGAACGCCGGGGCTGGGGACTACCAAATGTTGGCCATCCAGGCTTTTTTCCGAGTGCCCGCCAAGTTCGAGAGCAATTCCCGCCGCATGAAGCTGGGCGACGGCCTCCCCTATCTCGTTTGCGCTGCGGGTGTCAGTGACCGTAACGATTGCTCCCCGCTTCGAACAGAACAAGGCTGTGGCCACACCTGTTCTTGCTAGTCCCACAACCAGCACGCGCTTGCCACACAACTCAAATGAATTCGCCATGTTTCCTTCGAGATCTCTCAACGGTAACTTCGACTACCTCAACTTCAACGTCGTCAGCGCGAAAAGCGCAAAGACGAGCGCGGCAATCCAAAACCGCACGATGACTTTCGATTCGCTCCAGCCAAGCAATTCAAAATGATGGTGGATGGGCGCCATGCGGAAGATGCGCTTCCCCCGCAGCTTGAACGAGCCGACCTGCAAAATCACCGAGAGGGCTTCGATGACGAAGATGCCGCCAACGAAGAACAAAAGAACCTCCTGCTTAATAATGACCGCCACCGTGCCCAACGCTCCTCCAAGCGAGAGCGAACCGACATCGCCCATGAAAATTTCCGCTGGGTGCGCGTTGTACCAGAGGAAGCCGAGCGACGCGCCCACGAGCGCTCCGCAAAATACCGTCAATTCCCCTACGCGCGGAATGTACTGAATCTCGAGATAAGTAGCCCAGCGGGAGTTGCTGCTGACATAAGTGAGCACCGTGAGCGCCCCCGCGGCAATTACAGTGCAGCCGATAGCCAAACCGTCGAGGCCATCCGTCAGATTCACAGCATTCGAAGAACCGACGATCACCAGGCAAATGAAAACCAGAAACGGCAGAAACGCCAAGGGCCACAGGTGCGGCGAATTCATCAGGGAATGGATAACCAGGTCCGGCTGCAAACGCTTGAGAAACGGAATCATCAACCGCGTCGAGTACGCGTAATGCGTAACGAGAACCAGCAGCGAAATGCCCACGATCAGGCTGACGAACACCTGAAAATAAATTTTCTTTTTCGCTGTGAGCCCGAGATTGCGTTGCTTGGAAACTTTCGCGTAATCATCAATGAAACCGATGATTGCGAAACCAATCAGCGCAAAAAGCGAAAGCAGAATAAAAGGATTGGTCAGGTCAGCCCAGAGCAGAGTTGGAACGGCCGTCGACAAAACAATCAGCACGCCGCCCATCGTGGGTGTGCCCGCCTTTTTCTGATGGTCCTGAGGGCCTTCCTCGCGGATGTACTGCCCGATCTGGAGTTCGCGCAAACGCCGGATCAACCAGGGGCCGAACACCAGGCCGAGAAACATCGCCGTCAAGCTCGCGTAAACTGTTCGAACAGTGATGTAGCGAAATACATTTAGCGGGCTGAAATAACGCTGCAGAACATGGTAGAGCAGGTAGTAAAGCATCTTAGTGCCGTACCTCCTGCCGCGGGATTTCGCTGGGCGCGGCGTAGCGCGCCAGCAGCACCTCGACTATGCGTTCCATCTTCACTCCCCGCGAGCCTTTCACCAGCAGCACGTCGCCTGCGCTGATGAAGTCCTCCAAAAATGTTGCCGCATCTTCCGACGACGAAAAGAATTTGGTCTGCGCTCGCGGTATTCCAGCGGCCACTGCGCCCTCCACAATTTCCTTCGCGTCGCCTTCGACCCCAATCACCCAATCGACCTTGCCTGTCTTCGCCGTGAAGTTGCCTGCTTCGCGATGCAACACCGGCGAAGCCACGCCCAGCTCTCGCATCTCGCCCGCCGCTAGAATTCGCCGCTGGAAATTCGGCGTCGCCGCCAGCACTGCCACCATAGCGTGCAGCGCGGCCGGGCTCGAGTTGTAACTGTCGTTGATCAGCGCCGCTCCATTCGAAAATCGCAATAGTTCGCCGCGCATTGCAGGCACTCGCAGTGTTCGAAAAACACTTTGCGCCTCCGCGGCACCGATATTCCAAACGCTCGCCGCGGCGAGCGCAGCAAGCGCGTTGTAAATCGCGTGCCGGCCAGGCACAGGAAGTTCCAACCTCACGCGACCTTCGGGACTCACATACTCAAACGCCGAGCCCAGCGCCCCGCGGTCTTCGATCGCCGCCGCAGAGAAAAACGCGGGCGCATCGATTCCATACGTCAGCACGCGCCCCGGCGCAAACGCACCGAACGCCGCGACGCGCGGGTCGTCCGCGTTCAACACCGCAGTGGAATCGTGCCCATTCAATCCTTCGATCAACTCACGCTTCGCCAGGGCAATCTCATCCACCGACGCAAAAAATTCCAAATGCGCGGGTGCGACGCGCGTCACCACGCCAACGTCGGGCCGAGCAATCGCCGCGAGCCGGGCTAACTCCCCGCGGCGCGACATGCCCATCTCCAGCACTGCCGCTTGGTGCGTTTCATCCAAACGAAACAGAGTCAGCGGCAGCCCGTACTCGTTATTAAAATTTCCTTCTGATTTCAGGACCCGAAGCTTCGCGCCCAGCAGTGCCGCCAGGATCTCTTTCGTTGTGGTCTTGCCCACGGAGCCCGTGACGCCGGCAATTTTCCCGCCCCAAGTTTGGCGCACAGCGCGGGCGAGCTGCTTGAGCGCCTCGAACGTGTCCCCCACGACGATGCAGCGATTTCGGACACTCTCCCCGTAGCGGTGGGCTTGCGACTCCGCCACCACCGCGGCGAGGGCTCCGCTCCCCAGGGCACTCGCCACGTGATCGTGTCCATCGTGACGCGGTCCGTGGATGGCAATGAACAGTTCTCCTGGACGTAGCGTGCGAGAATCAATCGAGACGCCGGCCACCCGGGCCACGGGGTCGAGTCCCGTCCCCGCCCTAACACCCAGAGCGCCAGCCACTTGTGCAATCGTCCACCGCATAAATGCCTCAAGGGGTTTGCTTTACGCAGGTACCCCGCGTATCGGTTTGTTTTCACCGTATTTTGAGGGCTCCTCCTTTCGCGAGTTAATTCCTGGCTCGCGCGCCCTCGCCACACCTTCTAGCTAGACAAGCGCGCTACGTGCCAAACCCTGAGCCGTTTTTGGGCTCCACAGTACCGATTTCGGCCTGCGTCTCGCCGTACCCTCGTTCGCGCAAGGCCCGCCGCGCTACATCGCGGTCGTCAAATTCCATCGTCCGGTCCGCGAGAATCTGATAGTTTTCATGGCCCTTCCCAGCGATCAGAACGATGTCTCCCGCGCGCGCTTCATCCATCGCGACGCCAATTGCTTTTTCGCGATCGGGTTCGATTAAATATTTTCCGGCGGTTTTCTGAAGGCCCACAATGATGTCGCTGATAATTTTCAGCGGATCCTCGGTCCGCGGATTGTCGCTCGACAATATCGTCAAGTCGCTCAAGCGACCGGTCACTTCTCCCATCACCGGCCGCTTGGTCCGGTCTTTTCCGCCGCCGCAACCGAAGAGCGTGATGATTCGGCCCTTGGAATTCAATTCCCTGGCGGTCCGAATCAGATTCTCGAGCGCGTCGTCAGTGTGCGCGTAGTCCACAACCACAAAATACGGCTGGCCCAGGTCAATGCGCTGGAAGCGCCCGGAAACGCTTTCGAGACTGCGAATTCCCGCTTCGATGATTTCCGTGGAAAACCCCAAGGCCTGGGCCGCTCCAATCGCCGCAAGGATGTTGTAAACATTAATCCGGCCCACCAGCGGTGACGTTACTTGCACTTTTCCGTTGGTCGTCTGCGCAGTAAACGCGAGGCCGTTAAACGTCAATTGAAATTTCTTCGTCGTGATGTCCGCATCGGATTCGAGGCCGTACGTCACGGTTTTCTTGGCCAGTCCGGTCAGCCGCTTACCGTATTCATCATCCGCGTTAATCACAGCGACCTCCGGCGCACCCGCCCCGGTACCTTCGAACAATTTCTTCTTCGCGGCGAAATAGTCTTCAAACGTCTTGTGATAATCCATATGCTCGCGCGTCAGATTGGTAAAAACCACGGCGGCAAAATGGCAGCCCCACAAGCGATCCATGGCCAACGAATGCGAGCTCGCCTCAAGCACAGCAAAGCGCCCGCCCGCATCGCGAATCTCCGCGAGAAATCCCTGGAGGTCGACCGATTCCGGCGTGGTGTTCGGCGCGGGATATTCGCCAAGCGGTGTGTGATACGCGATCGTTCCGAAAAGGCCTGTCTTCGCCCCGGAAGCTTTCACGATCGCGTCCACTAGCGAAGTGGTCGTGGTTTTCCCGTTCGTTCCGGTAACCGCAACAAGCTGTAACGCTTCCGCCGGATGTCCAAAAAAGTTTGCCGTTGTAACGGCAAGCGCCTTGCGGGCCTCGCGGACGCGAATCCAGGCCACGCTTGACGGAACAAAGGCCGGCGCAGGCTCTTCGCTCGCGATCGCCGCCGCCCCACGTGAAACCGCGTCTCGAACGAACGCGTTCCCGTCGGCCTGTGCACCGTGCAGCGCAAAAAATAAGGCGCGCGGTTTGACCTTGCGGGAGTCGCAAGCAACCTGCCGGATTTCCAGCTCTTGCGCGGCGGGAGGAATACTCGCCTCCGTCCCTTGCAGCAAATCGCGCAGTTTCATACTTCGAGGAGAGACGCGTGTCGGCGATGAAGCTTCCCCGCGTTCATCGGTGTGGTTCGTTTTGGAGTTGCTGGTGTCTTCTATTTGGCTCAATCCAGTTCTCATCCTAGTTCCTGGTTCTCGCGTGCGTCCTCGATTTCTTTTCGACTGGTGTCCCGAACTGCACGGTGATTTTTGCGCCGCGCCTGACCTTCGCTCCCGCCGCTGGTGACTGCTCCGTTGCAAGATTGCTGCCAACCAGCACCGGTTCGAGCCGCAGCCTCAAAGCAATATCCGTGACGTCGCGCATGGTCTTCCCGCTAAAGTCGGGAACTTCAATGTCGCCGCCCTGATCCATCAAAACCGCCCGGGAATCCGCGAGCTCCGGCCGGCTAACCCCTGGCGTTTGAGATGCCGCCGGCGATGGATCGGGCTGTCCGGAAAAATCTACCACCGAAAAATCCTCCAGCGCGCTCTCATCTTCACTCGCATGCTTCATGAAAGCGGTCTGAATAAGCTTTGGATTGAGCGGAACATCGCGCGGAACATCGAGATAGGCCAAAACTTGTTCGGCGATCCGCTTAAATACCGGCGCAGCCACCTGCCCGCCTTCGTGCAAACCCACGGGAGAATCCAGCGACACCAAAATGGTCACCGCCGGATTGTTGATCGGCGCAAATCCCGTGAAGGAAGCGATGAGTTGCGTCGGGGAGTAGCGCCCGGTCGTGGGATCAATCTTTTGCGCCGAGCCGGTTTTTCCGGCCGAAGTCCAGCCATCGAGATGAGCCAAAGGGCCCGTCCCGTGCAAGACCACACCTTCCATCAACTGCCGGAGTGTCGCGGCGGTCTCCGGGCGAATGACCCGCTTGGGCTCCGCCGGCGCCAGAGGCCCTTCGGCGGGCAACACTTTTTCACCGCGGCGCAATTCGGCGACGATACGCGGCTTATAAAGCAGTCCTCCGTTAGCAATTGCAGAAACCGCAGTGATGAGCTGCAGCGGCGTCACGCCGATTTCCTGGCCCATCGAGATCGAACCTACCGAAATAGGCTTCCAATCCTCAAGTCTCGCCACCCTGCCTCTGCTTTCGTACGGCAACTCGACGCCAGTAGGCGTTCCGAAACCAAACGCGCGTATATAATCGTAAAATCTTGGACCGCCGAGACGCAGCGCAATCTTGATCGCACCCACGTCGCTCGATTTCGCGAGGATATCCGCAACACTTAGCAGACCAAATGGTTTGTGATCGCGAATGCGATGGCCGGAGATATAGACGGCGCCATTCTCGCAATCAAATATCTCTTCAGGGCGCGTAATTCCCTGATCGAAAGCCGCTGCCAGCGTAATCAACTTAAAGGTTGATCCCGGCTCATAGATCGCGCTCACCGCGCGATTCATCCACGTTTCCGCGGGTGCATCGCTTGCTTTGTTGGGATTGAACTTCGGCCAATTCGCCAGCGCCAGAATCTCGCCCGTATTGGGGTTCATCACGATGACAGTGCCTGCCGCGGCGCGTGTCTTGGCAATGGCCGCCGCCAATTCCCGCTCCGCCATATATTGAATTTTCTCATCCAGCGTCAGGACCACGCTGGCTCCGCGTTCGCGCTGCGCTTGTCCGCCGTCAAACCAGCGCTGCCGCGCGTCAGCCATCACCACAATCCGTTCACTCTTGCCTCGGATCTGGCTGTCTAATTGGCGCTCGATGCCCATTAATCCTTTTTCATCGAGGTCGACAAAACCCAACACGTGCGCCGCAAGGTCGCGCTTAGGGTAAAACCTTTGATTCTCTTTCTGTAGGTAAATCCCCTTCAGGTTCAACTTACTGATCGCTTCCGCTTTCTCCGGCGGCAGTTTCCGCGAAATCCATGCAAACGAACGCGAGGATTCGAACCGCGCCTCAAGCACTTCCTGCGGCACGCCGACCACTCCCGAAAGCAGCCGCGCCGCAAGATGCTCGTCCGCGATCTCAGCGGGCACTCCGAAAGCCGAGTCCACGGGAATGCTCATCGCCAACGGCTTTCCGTTCCGGTCGTAGATCGCACCGCGTTCTGGAGTTATTTCAAAGCTGCGCTGCTGTTGGCGCAGAGCTCGCGCCAGATAGTCGCTGTGGCGGTAGAGTTGAAGGTAAGTCAGCCGCCCGAAAACCGCGCCCATCCACAAGAAGGCCACGCTGGCGATAACGAGCAAACGAACGTGGACGCGGTCTTGTCGCATGGCGAAGTCAGGTCGGCAAACACTCCGGTTGGAAGTTCAAAATAACGGGAAATTTTTCGTATTGGAATACAACGCTGATCGCGGCAATCACGGCGCCCGATTCGGTCTCACGTATCGCGCGGCGGCCACTTCCGCGCCCTCAGGAGCTTCGTACTCTTGCACATGTGTCGGCAAAGGTTCGGTCAAGCCAAGGCGGCGGCGCGCGATCACGTCAATGCGCATGGGATTGCGCAGACCCGCGATTTCCAGTTTCAGCTCGGAATTTAAAGCCGCAGCCTTCATCTCTTGACCTTTCAGATCTTCGAGTTGAAAGCTCAAATCGATGCAGCGAAAATGCTGGAAAATGTACAGCATAAAAAATGCTGCCACGAGGCTTCCCATTGCGACTGTCCGCCAGAGGTTCCGCATCTTCGCTGGCTCGACGTTGCGCACCAGACGCGAATTGTCAATTCGTTTGACGGTGTGAAACTCCGCCTTTACCGCTTTTTTCTTCTTGCGCACCATAACTACACTCTTTCTGCACACCGCAGTTTCGCGCTTCGCGAACGCGGGTTGCCCGCCTTTTCTTCTTCGGTGGGCTGGATCACGTGCCGGGTGAGCACTTTGAGCGTCTTCTGACGCTCTTCCTCTTGGAACGCGTGCTTCACGATGCGGTCTTCGCCCGAGTGGTAGCTAAGCACCACCAAGCGGCCGCCGGAATTTAATGCAGCAGGGGTCCGTGAAAGAAACTGCCCGAGTTCCTCCATCTCTCGATTCACCGCGATCCGCAGCGCCAGAAACGTTTTTGTTGCGGGATGCAGTCTCTGCCTTCCCCATTGCTTACGGGCCCCTGCTACAGTCGTTGCCAAGTGCGCGGTATCCCGCACGGGCCGAGCCCGTACGATCGCCTTGGCGATTCTTCTGGAATCATGCTCATCCGCTTCCCGGTAGAGCAGGTCGGCTATTTCTTTTTCCGACCATTGATTCACAATTTCGTCTGCCGTTACTTCGTCTTCGGCGCTCATCCTCATGTCCAATGGACCTGCTTCGCGAAACGAAAATCCCCGCGCTGCCTGATCCAGTTGCATGCTAGAAACTCCCAAGTCGGCCAAGACCCCGTCCACCTTCAGAATCCCCAACTCTTGTGCGGCCTCCGCTATCCTCGAGAACGGCGACTGCACTATCGTCACTCTCGCCCCAAAGGTCTTTAGCCGCTCCCGCCCCAGCTCTAACGCCTGTTCGTCCCGGTCCAGGCTGATCAACCTGCCAGAGGTCAGCCTCTCGGCGATCGCTTCCGAGTGCCCGCCCGCTCCCAGTGTCGCGTCGATGTACGTTCCTTCCGGCCTGATGCCCAGCCATTCCAGCACCTCGTTCAACATCACCGGCGTGTGTGCCGCACTCACTTCTTTTGCGCCCCAGCACTGCTGCCCCGCCCACTGTTGAATCCCCTTACGTCTCTACTCAAATCCCCAGCGCCGTGTCATCCGCATCCGTGTACGGTTCATTCTTCATCTTGTCCAGCACTCGGGTGTGATTCATTACTTCCAGATAATTCAGCGCCCCAAAAACATCGACTTCCCCCATCGTTTGAGCGGCTTCGCGCAGCACCGCTGGCAACAGCAGCCTTCCCTGCCCATCCAATTCCGCCTGCTGTCCGAAATAGCTGGTCCGCATCAAAAACTTTCGC
>Ga0073928_10001601_pt1 | contig 42635 bp, 35 predicted proteins | sample PaiPotPPA55metaG_FD_76969 | JGI IMG/M metagenome (GOLD analysis project Ga0073928, IMG submission 76969) | Iron sulfur acid spring bacterial and archeal communities from Banff, Canada, to study Microbial Dark Matter (Phase II) - Paint Pots PPA... ...
CAGTCTCAAATATTCAAAGCCACACTGACGCCGGTGGAATCCGTAGCGGCCCACTTCCTTCCGCGGCCGTCGATGGTGCAGGTACTGTGTGGGTGGTGTGGGAGGATTGCCGCTTCCGCAGCAAGTGCTCCACCAACGATCTGGTTTACAGCACTTCGACCGACGGCGTGAAATGGTCGGCCGTAACGCGCGTCCTCGTCGATCCCACCACCAGCGTGATCGATCACTTCATTCCCGGGATCGGCATCGATCCGGCGACCTCGGGCAGTTCGGCCCACGTCGCCATCACTTATTACTTCTACACCAACACTAAGTGCACGCAGTCCACCTGCATGCTCAACGTGGGCTTCATTTCGTCGCACAATGGCGGAACCACGTGGAATGCCGCGCAGAAGCTCTCCGGACCGATGCAGCTCAAGTGGCTGCCGAAGTCACAAAACGGCCTGATGGTGGGCGACTACATCGCGACCGCCTTTACCAACGGCGTGCCGCACGGCGTGTTCGCTGCAGCAACGGCGCTGTCGGGAACCAAATTCAACGAGTCGATGTACACTGCGCAGGGCTTGACCGCTGACGAGAATGGACCGCAGTTCTCCTCCGCCGGCGACAGGCCGCTGCATTACCTGTCAGATCCAATTGAGAGAGAGCAGCCGGAAAAGGGCGTAGTGCCGCCGTCGAGGCGGGCGAAGAAGAGTGCCAAGTAAAGCACAGTGTAGGTGAGATTGCCGGGCGGTCGCGATCGTCGCCGCCCGCCGTCCCGTAATAAGTGTAAACAACCCAAAACCCCTCCCGTCGCGATGCTATACTAGCGTGGTCTGTATTTCATCCGTAAACCCGAGGAGAACGTATGATCCGAAGAATTACTACGCCGTTGCTCGCCATCACTGCGCTGGTGGTGGGAGCAAATTTGGTTGGTCAAGCGCAAGCCGCTCCGCCCCTCACCGCGCATGTCCGTGATGTGGTCCAGAGCCGGCAGGCGCAATCCGTGGGCCGACTCCCCGCCGAGCAGCAAATGCGCTTGGTCCTGGTCCTGCCCTTGCGCAATGAAAGCGGCCTGGACCTTTTCTTGAAAGCCCTCTACGATCCCACCAGCCCCTCCTACCGGCAGTTCCTTACGGTCGAACAGTTCACTTCCATGTTTGGCCCCACCCAGCAGGATTACGACGCCGTAGTCAGCTTCGCCAAAACTCATGGTCTGGAGGTCGTAGGCACCTCCCGCAATCGCCTCAACGTGGATGTCACCGGTCGCGTGGCGGACATCGAGGCAGCCTTCCATGTCACCATGGGCGTCTACCAGCACCCCACCGAGAACCGTACGTTCTTCTCCCCGGATCGCGAACCCACCCCGGACCTCTCCGTACAGTTGTGGCACATCTCGGGCCTCGACAATTATTCGATCCCTAAGCCCGCATTGGTTCAGCACGATCCCACCGTGGTGCGCGCTCCTGATGCAACGCCTCTAGCCACCACTGGCTCCTGCCCCGGCCAAGCCTTCTGCGGTAGCGATATGCGCGCCGCCTATTACGGTGGCACTCTCACCGGCACTGGCCAGTCCCTCGGTCTGCTGGAGTACGTCGGCACCGATCTCGCCGATCTCAACACCTACTACAAAAATGCCCACCAAACCAACAACGTCCCGATCACTCTCCTCTCCACCGACGGCACCCCCACGAGCTGCCTCGCTTCCCAGGGTTGCGATGACACCGAGCCCACCATCGACATGACCCAAGCGCTGGGTATGGCGCCCGGCATGGATAGCCTCGTCATGTATATCGGGTCCAGCGATACCGCCATTTTCAACTCCATGGCCACCGCCAGTCCGCTGAACGCGCAATTGAGCTCTTCCTGGACCTGGTTCCCGCCCGACCCCAGCACCGACAACCCGTACTTCAGGGAGTTCGCCGCGCAGGGCCAGAATTTGTTTCAGGCCACCGGCGACAGCGGAAAATGGACAGCCAACTCCAACATCTGGCCCGCCGATAGCGACTACCTCACCGGTGTTGGTGGCACGGATCTCACCACGCAAAGCGCCGGTGGCCCCTATAAGTCCGAAACTGCCTGGGTCGATGGCGGCGGCGGCATTTCGCCGAGCATGTTTAAGATTCCTTCCTGGCAGGTCGCTACTGCCGCTGGCTGCTCCCAGTGTTCCCAAACTTATCGCAACGGTCCGGACGTCTCCGCCAATGCGAACTTCACCTTCTATGTCTGCGCCGACCAGAGCTCCTGCACTTCTAACTTGTACGGCGGAACCAGCTTCTCCGCGCCTATGTGGGCCGGCTATCTGGCTCTCACCAATCAGCAGGCCCTGATCAATGGTAATCCCCCCCTCGGCTTCATCAATCCGACCCTCTACATGATCGGCCAGGGTTCCAGCTACACCACCGATTTCCACGATGTCACCAGCGGCAGCAACGGCTATCCTGCAACCACCGGCTACGATTTGGCGACCGGCCTCGGCAGCCCCAATGGCAGCAACCTCCTGAATGCCTTGGCCGGCACTCCACAGGGTCCGGGCTTCACGCTCTCCGCCACGCCTAATTCGGTCACCTTGAGTGGCGGCCAGTCGGGTACCGTCTCCATCACCAGCGCAGTGACCGGCGGCTTCAATTCCGCCATCACGCTGAAGGCCACCGGCCAGCCCAGCGGCGTCACCGTGGTCTTTAATCCGGCCAGGATTAAGGGCGCGGGTTCCTCGACCATGACCATCAGCGTCGCCTCGGGCACCGGCGCCGGCACCTATCCCATAACGGTGACGGGTACCTCCGGCACGATCACGGCAAGCGTAACGGTTAACCTGACCGTCCCTTCGGGCAAGGGTAGTTTCTCGATCAGCGCCTCGCCTAACGCCATCACGGTGAAGTTGGGCAGCTCCGGCACGTCCACCATCACCACTACCATCAGCGGCAGCTTCAATAACTCGATTAACCTGTCGGCCTCGGGTGAAGGCTCCAGCACTAGCGTGTCCTTCAACCCCAGCTCCATCCCGGCCCCTGGCGCCGGCACTTCCACCATGACCGTCAAGGTCGGAAGTGGCGCCAGCGTCGGCAACCACACCATCACCGTGAAAGGCACCAGCGGTAGCACCACCAAGACAACTACCGTGACCCTCACCGTCACCAATTAGTCAACAGTAGTCAGCAATTAAAAGAAGCCCGGACCAGCAAAGGTCCGGGCTTTTTTTTTGGCCTACGCCCCCTGCCCGCCCGTCATCGCGACTTGTTTCGTAGATTGAGTGAACCAGTCGCCGAAGTGCGCCTCAGAGATTACCTCGCGTGGATCCTTGCACGCAGCCAATTCGCGCCATCTTAGAACGCAGCGGCGATTTCCCCCTTGGCGTTCTCTTCGGCTGCGGCCAAGTGCTTGGGAGCATAGTAGCCATGCCGTGCGCGCAACGTCAAGTCGGGTCGCGCCTTGAGAGTCACCTTTAGCGGGTGAAAGCCGCCATCCAGCTTCAGGTTCTGGGGCGAGAAGCCCAGCACATAGACATATTCCGGACGCGCGGCCAGCCGCTCGAACCCGCCGGCGAGATCGTTCTTATTGTGAAAATACGCTCCCCCGGTGCCATCCGCCATATCGACCAGGATATCTTCCTCTGCCTGCGCACTGTCGGTATCAAACCCGGCCTTTAGCGCAGCGCCGCCGGGGCTGATTGTCGAGAGACCCCGCGCATTTAACGTATTGACAATAATGCTGGCGTGCAGCGCCTCGTCCAGGATTTCGGTCTCGTAGATCCGGTGTTCCAGCAGTAACAGAAAGCCCGGCGAGATCAGGATGATGCTGCGTTGCCCCGGCATGGACGACACATGCCGCACCACATTCCACAGCGAATCGAGCGCCATGCGGCTTTCGTGATCGCCAGCCGCCAGCGCGCGCTGTGCGGCCCCGCGTACCATCCCCAGGGCTTGTTGCGCAGTCACCCCCGAACATGTAACGGCGTCCGCCACAGCTATTTGTAAGGCCTGCGAGTCATTGCGGTTCAGCAAAGCGTCCGCCTGATAGTAGCTGACGTCCGGACAATCATGGCTCCCGCCGCGCGCGATCGATTGGGGCCGGAGGCGTTGCAGTGCATCCCCCAGTTTTGCCCGATCGCCCGTGAAATCCAGCGTGGTGCGGCCGGACGTGGTGAAGATCGCCGCACGATCCGCCGGCCCCAGGGATTTGTCCCAGTGCCGTAAGGCCGCGTCCCGCGCCTGCACCAGATCCTCGGAACTGGCATGCACATCGTCGAACAGGTACGCGGTGAAGTGATCGGGCACGCCCGGCGCCGCTGCGTTCTCCCTCGGTGCCGCCTCCGCGGGAGGCGTCCCGGCGGACGCTACTGGCTGGCTAGGCGCCGCGCTGTCCGATTTTTCGACCGCGAAGCTGGTGACCACCTGCGCCTTACGGCGGTCAAAAACCTGAAAGTCTTCTTTGTGCAAATCCCCGACCGCACGGCCTTGACGATCGCGTACCACCACCGGCACCAGCACCTCGCTGACTCTAGTGCGGAAGGTGGGGGGCGCCTCCTGCTTGTTCATTTCCGGGGCTTGCCCGAATGCGCACGTCAGTGCGGCACAGAAAAGCGCGAAACCGAAACGGCAATCCATACCGACTGGTACAATTCTACTCCGATCGGACGCGCGCGTGGGGGAGCCCCGTTACACTTACGCCCCCCGCCGGCCCGTCATTGCGGCTTGTTTCGTAGACTGCCTGAGCCAGTCTTCGAAACGCGTCTCGCCGAGCCGCGCGTCGTCGTTTGGTACCAGTGTCCTCTCGCTCACCTCGATACCGTAGTAGCGCGCGTGCGGGTCAGAGATTACCTCACGTGGATCCTTGCGCGCAGCCAAGTCCCGGCGGACGAGCTCATCCATATGAAACTGTTCCGGGCCGCCTATTTCCACGGTGGCATTCACCGGTGAGCTCATTGCTATTCTGCCTATTGCACTGGCGACATCATCGGCTGCCATAGGTTGGAAGAGCACCGGAGGCAGGCGCACCTTATTGCCCTCCGTCGAATAATCGGCTATCTTCTCTACGAAATCAAAGAACTGCGTCGCACGGATGATCGAGTACGGAATGGAGGCAGCTTTGATCAGGTTCTCCTGAACGAGTTTTGCGCGGAAGAACCCGCTGGCGAGCAGACGGTCTGTTCCTACGACCGACAACGCAACGTGATGTCGCACGCCCGCCGCCGCTTCGTACTCGAGTTGGTTACGGGTGGATGTCTCAAAGAACTTCAGCACTGCCGCATCCTCCCATGAAGGGGAGTTCGTTACATCCACGACGACGGAAGCGCCCTTCATGGCATCTTTCAGTCCCTCGCCTGTAACGGTGTTGACGCCCGAAGAGGGCGACGCGGCTACTGCTTTCTGGCCATGCTCACAAAGCGTTTTGACAAGCCTCGATCCAATGAGGCCTGTACCGCCAATTACTACGACTTTCATAATTGTCCTTTCGTGTTTGGCCGGGCACGCCCTAATTCGGACCGACCGAAGATAAACATGTGCAGGATCCGTCGTTGGCAGTGGATTTGCAGGAATGGAGAGCTTTGGAGACGTCCGTCATTAGCGATCGCGCCTCTGCGTTTCTATCCGAAGCTACAGTTCAATTATAGGCTCCCCTTGGTCGGAGTACAAGGGGTGCCTTATTCCCCGCAGTGTCGGAAAGTACCGCACCCACGCGTTAGAAAGACCTCAAATCAGCCGCCACCCAGACGGCTCCCGTTATGAGAAAAGTCAAGGCGAACTCGGACCAGTTCAGATGCGCTTCCGGGTGAGCGATCAGGCGCGGAATCCAAACCAACACACCAAAGAGTGCCAGCATGAGGGTCATCAGGCGAATCGCAACCCGCGCCTGTCGATTGATGAGAATCGCAATAGCCGCCAGCGCAAATGCAACCGTCGTGAGTATCGCCCAAAATGTCTGATTGGGAGGAATCCACTTCGGAACCAACTCAGCCGTCTCATGAAGATAGAGTATCTGACTCAGCGTAAATGAAATCACGCAGACTCCCAGCCCAACGCGCGCCACTCGGCCGAACGCTGCCGCCCGTGCTGCATTTGCCTCGGTTGCAGCGTACAGGGCCATCGCACCACAGAGTAAGCAAAATTGTTCGAAGAAGCTCCCGTAGTGTACATAGATGGTGGGTGCGGCTATGATGCCAGGGACGCAGGCCAGCGAGAAAAGCAAATAGATGATGCCGAGAACGATCGACGCCACATGCGCGGTCCGCCGGTACTCGATCCCAATTCCACCGGCAATTTGAACGATCATCAGACACCCGCCAACAACAGTCCCAAAAGGCAGGCTCCAAATCTGGCGCAGGGTTTGCCAAGTGTCAGAATCGTACCACATCAGCGCGATGACGCCGAACAGCACCGCCGACGCGCCAAAGACGACTCGTCCGTACATCGCTGTTTTCATACAGGTGCGGTCACACGCCGGCCGGAAATCTCCCCCGTCCTCGACAGCCTGATTCCCCACGCCTTACGTCGTCTGCGAGCCGCCCGAACATCCGACTTCCACCCAGCGTCGTGCTAGCCTCATGCAGTAGATCGCGTGGCGCAGCCACTCCTGGCTGTTGCGCCGAGACTCTTCTCGGCGCTGGCGAGCGCAGCTCGCCTGTCACTAAAACAAAGCACATATACGAAATTGGGTTCGTTCCTTCAAAAAACGTATGCCCTCACCATCACCTCCCCGCAGTCAATTCGCAAAATTGGCTTTGCTTCGCCATCGCGCCTTTGTTTTCAACAAAAATTGGCTTTGCTCCGCAAATTTTTGTGCCTTGTGCGGTCCACGCTCAACAAAAAATCGTGCACAAAGTGCACAAATTTGGATTAACGAATCTTAATATGGCCCCTTCACTCAACCAACTCCGCCCGCATCACCGTAACCGCCTGACCGCCCAACAGTACCCGCTCCCCGCGGCAGGTGACCTTCACCACGCCCCCGCGCGCCGACGCCTGATACCCGACCATCTCCGCCTTCCCCAGCCGCCGGTTCCAATACGGCCCCAGGGCGGTGTGCGCCGACCCGGTCACCGGATCTTCATCTATGCCCGACCCCGGCGCAAAGAAGCGCGAGATGAAATCGTATTCCGGCTTGTCCGACCGCGCCGTCACGATAACCCCGCGCACCCCCAACTTCTTCAACTCAGTGTGATTCGGCTGCATGCCCCGCACCGTCGCGGCCGAGTCCGCCTCGATCAGGTAATCAAACTGGTTGCGCCCCACATACACCGGCTCGATGCCCAGCGCCGCAGCCAGGTACTTCGGAGCCTCGGCCGCCTCCGCGACCTTGGCGGGGAAATCCATCTCGATCCAAGCGCCGTTGCGCCGCGCCGTCAGCAGCCCGCTTTTCGTGTGGAAGCGCGCTTCGGCATCCGGCGCCAGGTGGCCTTCTTCCCACAGTACGTGCGCGGCGGCCAGCGTGGCATGCCCGCACAAATCCACCTCGACCGCGGGAGTAAACCAGCGCAGGTTGTAGCCGCCGTCTTGCGGCACCAGGAACGATGTCTCCGACAGGTTCATCTCGCGCGCCACGTCCCGCATCCAGGGCTCGGGCCGCGCCTCAGCCAGAATGCATACCGCCGCCGGATTGCCGGCAAATGGCCTGTTCGTGAAAGAGTCTACTTGCGTAATTGCGAGTCCCATACCTTTCAGTTTAATAGGGAGCGCGCGTCACAGTTGTATCTCCTGCGGACCCGGTACTATTCCGGTAATTTTATGCGAAACTCTAAACGCGCAACGGGGTTACATTGAGGTATGAGGACTCCGAATTCCGTCCTATTCTGGCTGACTCTCGCCATGCTGTTCACCACCGGCGTGAGTCGCGCTGCGTCCAATGCGCCATCGATTTCGATCGTTCCGATTACCCTCGCAGCAACCAACTCCGGCCCCACAGCCCCCAATGCCATGGCGGTCGACCCTCAAGGCAACATCTACCTGGCTGGCATCGCTTACCCACCATTTCCAACGACCCCCGGCGCCGCCCAGACCCAACCCGGAGGCGGCACCTGCTACATAAACGGTGCCATCTTTCTGCTGCCAGTCCTGTGCCCGGATGCTTTCGTGGCCAAGGTTGAGCTTTCCGGCAACGCCGTCAATATCATCTGGGCCACCCTCTTGGGCGGTCCAGGGTCTGACTCCACATCTGCTGTCACGCTCGATGCGGCCGGCAATGTCTATATCGCCGGCACCACCGACGGCCAGTTCCCCACGACCGCTCACTCCTTTATGCCGGCTATGCCGGCCGGCGCCGGCGGCCTGTTTGTTGCGGAACTCAATCCACAAGGAAGCCAGGTAATTTACTCGACTTACCTTCCCGAAGTGCCATTGCCCGGACTCGCACAAGTCACTGGCATCGCCGCCGATTCAGCGGGCAACGCTTATATCGCAGGCTATACCGAAGGCGACACCGGATACTCTCAAGCCTTCGTGGCCAAGCTGAACGCCAATGGATCAGCCCGCCTGTACAATACGGTGCTCGGTGGCTCCAACGGCGCTTACATAGGGGCCATCGCCATCGACCCGAACGGAAACGCCTACATCACGGGTTCCACCAGCTCGCCGGACTTTCCCGTCACCTCAGGCGCGTTCCAAAGCAAGCTGAATGGCAGCACCAACGCATTCGTCGCCAAGCTGGACCCGGTCGGCAATGTGGTCTACGCGACCTTTCTTGGAGGGAGTGCAAGCGACGGCGCCAGCGCCATCCAGATCGACGCGCAAGGATACGCCTATGTGGCGGGCGCGACGTCTTCGCCCGATTTCCCGACCACCGCGGGAGCTTGGGAGCCCGCGCCCGTGATCCCTGAGTGGAACCCGATTCCCCCCATCGAAGCCGGCTTCGCCGCCAAGCTGTCGCCCGACGGTACCGCGCTGGCTTATTCCAGCTTTGTCTTCGCCGACTCGATTGGCGTGTCCGCAATGGCTCTAGACGAAGCGGGCGGCGCGTACTTGTTGGGGACCACTCTCGACGGCATCGCGGTGACACCCTCCGCGCCGCAGCCGTGCACCGTGCAAGGCACCAACCTGTTCGTCGTGCATTTAAACGAAAGCGGCGCTCTGCTGGATCGGACCTACGCGGGCGCGGAAACCTACACCTACACTAACTTTGGCTTCTTTGAGCAGCCGCCCCTGGCGCTGGCGTTTGAGGGAGGGCAGCTTTACTTCCTAACGCAGGGAAGCCAGCAGAACCTCGGCCAGCTCCAATTCGGCGGCCCCGGATACGTGCCAGCGCCTTGCATTTCGCAGAATGTCGTGAATGCGGCCACTTTCTTGTTCTCCGGTCTACAGGTGGCGCCCGGCGAGTTCGTCAGCCTCACCGGCATTGGCATAGGACCGGAGACTGGCGTCGCCAACCAGCTCAGTGCGGACGGCACTATCTCGACCGAACTGGCGGGCGTGCGTGTGATCTTCAATGGCCAGCCCGCGCCCCTGCTCTACGTGCAGTCACAGCAGATCAATGCCATCGTGCCCTTCGAGGCGGCTGACAACGCCACTACCGCGGTCCAGGTCCAGTATCAGGGAACCAGCACCAACTATGTGTATGCCAACGTAGCTGCCTACGCACCCGGTCTTTTCCATCTCGCCGACGGGTCCGCGGCTGTCAATCAGGACGGTACACTAAACGGCCCGAACAATCCTGCCAAGGTCGGTTCCATCATCTCTCTTTACGGCACGGGCTTCGGACAGACCCAGCCTGCGGGTGTAACGGGCAGTCTGTTTCCATTGGAGCCTGCCATGCTTGTGCCCGCTGCGCTGATGCCGCTCGAGGTCTTCATAGGTGGAGTAGCAGCGACCATCGAATACGCCGGAGCGGCGCCCGGCCAGATCGCCGGCATCGACCAGCTCAATGTGGTCGTGCCCACTCAGATGCCACAAAGCGGCGCTGCCGTTACGGTCGGCACAAATTATGACTACGTCTCCCTGATCATCTACGTGAAGCCATGAAACGCGCTCTATTATTGCTCATCCTCGCCGCGCTGTTCAGCACCGGCGTGAGTCGCGCTGCGTCCAATGCGCCGTCACTTTCCATCGCTCCAGTTAACCTGGCATCGCTTACCCGGCATTCCCAACGACCCCCGGCGCTGCCCAGACCCAGTCCGGCGGCGGTACCTGCACGATATACCCGCCCTTTACATTCCCGCAGCAAGTCCCGTGCCCGGATGCCTTCGTGGCCAAGCTTCAAATCTCCGGCACCACCGCCAATGTCATCTGGGCCACTCTATTGGGTGGTCCAATGTCTGACTCCGCGTCCGCCATCGCGCTCGACGGCGCCGGCAATGTCTATATCACCGGCTCGACCGACGGCCAGTTCCCCACCACCTCTGGGTCCTTCGCTCCCGGTGGACCCAGTGGCGTCTTCGTCGCGAAATTCAATCGGGAAGGAAGCAAGGTAATTTACTCGACCTACCTTCCCGAAGTAATGGGTGGAATTCTCCCGAACTACCGCGCCAACGCCGCTGGCATCGCCGTCGACGCGGCCGGCAGCGCTTACATCACAGGATACACCGGCTTCGATCAACTCTTCGTGACGAAGCTAAAGCCTGATGGATCGGCGCGTCTGTATAATACGACGCTCTCCGGCGTCAACGGCGCTTTCGGCTCCGCCATCACAGTCGATGCCGAAGGCAACGCCTACGTCACCGGCTTCACCAGCTCCCCGGATTTTCCCGTCACTGCGGGCGCGTTCCAAACTAAGCTGAAGGGTAACCCCGACGCATTCGTCACCAAGCTGGACCCGGCAGGCAATGTCATCTATGCGACCTTTCTGGGCGGGAGTGGGTATGACATCGCCTACACGATCCAGGCCGACGCCAAGGATACGCCTACGTGGCGGGCCTGGCTACCTCGCTCGATTTCCCGACCACCGCCGGCACATGGGAAACCAAGCCCGTGATCCCTGAGTGGAGTTCGGCTCCCCCGATTCCTGGCGGCTTCGCGGCCAAGCTGTCGCCTGACGGAACCTCGCTGGCCTGGTCGACCTACATCTTCACCGACCAGAATGGCGTGCCTGGCCTGGCTCTGGATGGCGCGGGCGGCGCATACCTCGCGGGCACCACTCTCTTGGGCGTCGCAGTGACGCCCTCCGCGCCGCAGCCATGCTCAGCCGGCGGCACCAATTTTTACGTGGCGCATTTGAACCAAAACGGAGCGCTGGTGGATCGGACCTATGCCGGCACCGATAACTTCACGACTCCGTATGGATATGCGCGGGCGCCATTGGGCCTGGCGTATGCCGGGGGGGGGGCTTTACTTCGCCACACCCGAAGTGCTCACTCAGCTGCAATTCGCCGGCCCAGGCTATGCACCGCCGCCCTGCGTCTCGCCCGATGTCGTCAACTCCGCCACCTTTTTCTATCCCGGACAAGTGGCGCCCGGCGAATTCGTCAGCCTCACCGGCATCGGCATGGGACCCGGGACAGGCGTCGCCAATCAGCTCAGTGCGGACGGCACTGTCTCGACGGAACTGGCGGGCGTGCGCGTGCTCTTCGACGGCCAGCCTGCGCCGCTGCTCTACGTGCAGTCCCAGCAGATCAACGCTATCGTGCCCTTCGAGGTCGCCGGGCGTACTACTACCGCGGTGCAAGTCGAATATCAAGGAGCCGCCATAAACGAGGTGAATCCTACGGTGGGCGTCGCCGCGCCCGGTCTCTTCCACCTCGCCGCGGCGTCAACCGCCGTCAATCAGGATGGCACACTCAACAGTCCGTCGAACCCCGCGAAAATTGGTTCCATCATCTCGCTCTACGGAACAGGCTTCGGTCAGACGCAGCCAGCCGGCATTACGGGCAGCTTGTTTCCGATCGAGGCTGCCATGCTGGTGCCGGCCGCGATCTTGCCGCTCCAGGTTTTCATCGGCACAGTACCCGCTACACGCTGGAGCGGCGCCCGGCCAGATCGCCGGCATCGACCAGCTCAACGTGGTCGTTCCCACTCCACCGCAACAACCTGGCCCAGCCGTTCAAGTCAGCGTGAATTCATCGGTGGAAGACCCCGTCTTCCTGACCATCTATTTCACGCCCTGATCCCGGCGATGTTCCCGCAACCGCGCTACCATGGACGCTTTAGAGACCATGATCGAATCCAAACATGTAGCCGACCTGTTGCTCCCGCTGAACCTGCGAGGCGACGGCGCGGCAGAGAAAAGCCGGGAACTCACCCTGGCGTTATTGAAGGCAACCAAAGAGCCGTTCTCCCGGCAGCAATTCACGCCCGGACATATCACGTGTACCGGGCTGGTACTCAGCCCCGGAGGCGAGCACATCCTGCTGGTATTGCACCGGCGCTTGCTGCGGTGGCTGCTGCCCGGCGGCCACGGCGAACTGAGCGACGGCGCCGTTACCGACGCCGCACGCCGCGAAGTCATCGAGGAAACCGGCATCGCCCTGCGCGAGGATCCATCGCCGCCACTCGTGGGCGTGGATGTCCACCCCATGCCGGCGCGTGGCGCGGAGCCGTACCACCTGCATCACGATCTGATCTTCCGCTTTCAAGCCGAATCGCTCGACTGCAAGCCTTCTAAGGAAATTCAGCGGCTCGCCTGGTCGGGCTTGGACGAATTGGAGCGCTATGAGGTGCCTGGCTGTATCCGGCGCGCCTATATCCGGGCGCTCGGCCCGCGCGCCTGAGCGTCACTGATTCTTGAGTTCTTTTCGCAGGTGAGTCAGTTTGCTCTTCAGATCGTCGGTGGCATCCGCGATCTGAGTAGTGTCGTAAATCACGTGCGGCGTGAAGAAGACGATCAGCTCGGTGCGGTCGCGGTGGCGTGTCTGGCTGCCGAAGGCCGCGCCCAGGAACGGAATGCGATGCAGGAAGGGAATGCCGCCGGAACTGTCAGTGGCGTTCTCCTGAATGATGCCGCCGATTGCCACCGTGTCGCCATCCTGCACCGTCATCTGTGTCTCAAAGCTGCGGGTGGTGAAGGAAGGAGACTGAATCGCCGCACTGGGGGCCGGAGCCACGGGCGTGCTGACCTCCTGGTCGATGATCATTGTGACAATGCCGCTTGAGTTGACCCGGGCCATGATGTTTAACGTAACTCCCGCGTTGGTATTGGAAATGGTGTTGGCGAAAGGCGTCGTGCCGTTCTGCTGGACACCTGCCGCCACCGCCTGGGAACTTAGAGTAGGAACCGACTCACCCACATTCATGGTGGCCGGGATGCTATCCGTCGCAATCAGGCTAGGCGCGGAGATCACTTTGGCTTTCGAGGTGGCTTCATTGGCGGTCAGCATGGCCAGCAGTTCCCGGCTATGGCCTACCAGCAAGCCGCCGGACAGGCTCAGCGTGTTGCCGAGGTTGCTGCCCAGGAAACCGCCAGGGATGCCGGTAGTCACTCCGGCGAGCGATCCGGTGCCGGGGGTTCCTTTGCGCTGTAAAGCGGTCTCGACGCCGTCAGCGAAATCGCCGGTGAGATCGACCTCATAGATCTTCGCTTCGACCAGGACCTGGCGCGGCGGAATGTCCAACTGCGCCAGCAGTCGGGAGATTTGTTCCCACTCCTCGGGCGTCGCTTGCACCAGCAGCGTGTTGTCGAAAGGATTGGGAATGATATGGGGAATGCGAATGGGGGGGGGCGCGCCGCCGGCGGCGCCGAGATAGGAACCGGTCAGATCGCCACTGGAAGATGGCGTGGATCCCGTGGTCGCGAAAGGCGAAGTGGTAGCCGTGACTCCGGCGCTCGCCGGCGAACTATAGGCGCCGGAACCGCCATAACCCTGTGTGCCATAACCCAACCCGCCATAACCTCCCCCACCATATCCGCCGCCGTACCCGCCGTATCCACCGCCATAACCGCCGTAACCGCCACCGTACCCGCCGCCGTATCCGCCATAGCCGCCACCGTACCCGCCGCCGCCCCCTCCCCCGAAGCCGCCACCGAAACCGTTCAAGCCGGAGGCGGTGTTCAAGGTCCTTCCAAAATTGCCGCTGGTCCCTAACCCGCCGCTAATCGAGTTCAGGGCCAGTAACGCCGACGGATTCCCCGTGTACAGCGCCAGCAGCGCGATGGACACCGTCTGCGCGTTGCCGTACTTCAACCGGTACACGTAATTATCCACCGCGCCGAGCGGCGGTTTGACCGGAACATCCAGCTTCTTCAGCCACTGATCGACCTGGCCAAATATTCCAGGATTGGGCGCCACCGCGATGATGGTGTTAATGCGGTCGACCGGAATGAACTTCACCGCCGCGTTCTTTTCGGAGAGCGCAAAAGCTTTGAATACGGTGTCCAGTTGCTTGACCAATTCACTCGGACGCCCGTGACTCACATCATAGAGCCGCACCCGCTGCGTCACGAACGCGTCACTATCGAACAGTCCGATCAAGTCCATGGTGCGCTTCATGCTGCGGCTGTTGTCTTCCAGGATCAGCAGATTGGCGGGATCGTAAGTCGCCATAGTCGCGCCCTCACCGATGAACGGCTGTATTAGCTTGGAAATCTCCGAGGCGATGGCGTACTTGAGGAAGATGAGATTCAGCGCGATGCGTTCATCGTCGGGAAATTCCTTGCTATTCACGGTGGCATCGATGGGCAATGCGGAAACGGCCGCCAGAGGCACGATGCGATAGAGGTCGCCGACCTGCACCATGGCCGCGCCGTTGACCCGCAGAATAGTCTCCAGCAGAGGCAACAGATCGGTGGGCTTGACTTCGCCGTACGTGTGGACCGTAACCGTGCCGCCCTTGAAGCGTGGATCAAGCAGGTAGTTGATCTTCAAGCGCCGCGCCAGGATATCGATGAGTTCGTTCAGCGAGACGTTATCCAGCAGAAAACCGCCGGTGTCGGTGAGTGCGACGTGTGAGGCTCCGCCAGGGGGGGGGGCGGCGGCCGACGGCGTGGCAGGAGCCGGAGCCGGAGTCGAAGCCGCCGGCGCCGTGCCACGCGGCGGCGCCGGCTGGGTGCGCGGCGCGGGCTGCTGCGCCTTGGCCGGCTGGCGCGCGGGCGCCGCCGCGATGGGCGGTTTGACCTGCGCCAGCGCTGCCGCTGCCAATACCGACGCTGCCGCTACGTGCTTCCAGCCAATGTGCGATTTCAACGTCTACTCCTTCTCCGCTTTGCGGCTCGCCGCCGTCTTTTCCTGCTGGCGCGCCCAGATCTTCTGCTCCGTCGGATCGAGCTCGGTCTTCTTCTTGGTCCAGGATCGCTTGCCGAATGGGCTATTGCGCTCGAAACGAATGGAGTCGCCTTGTTCCACCGCGACAGTCGTCTCGATGATGTACTGCTGCTTGGTATCCGGAGCTGTGTCTTCCCAACGGTTGACGCCGAACGGCGTGCGCCGGTACATCCAGCCCTTGCCCTGCGGATCGGTCCAATGATACAGGCCGGGCTCGACCTGCACCGCGTCTGCCGGTACGGTCATGGGCGTCGGCGGTGTCTTCTTGGCTTCTGGATCGGCGGCCGCCAGAGTGAAGCAGATCATCAATAAACAGGTTGTGAGTTTCATTGCGTTAGTTACCTCGCTGGCTCCCAATAGCAGGTTTTCCCGAATAAGCTGTCCTTCAATACCTTGCGCATGCCAGAGGCCACCGTGCCCGTTGGAGAGCTATCGCCGGGCAAGCAGGCGCTGACGCCCCGGCCCATATCGGGGCCCGGTCCGGTTTGTACAGGCGCCGCGGGCTGACTCTGCGCGGGGGGGGGCGTCGGCGCCGCGGCAGTAGCGGTGGGGGCGGGTGCCGGCGCCGCGGGCGTGATGCGATCGAGCAGTTCACTCACGCTCTTGGTGATCGTCTTGCCATCCCATTCGAGCACGACCTGCTGCTCGTCGAAGGCCACCAGCTTGAATTCGCCTATCTGGTCGCCCGCGCGGAAATCGCGATGCTGCGCCCCGGCCTTCTCGCTCATGATGGCGGTCGGGCCGTCACCCAGATTCAGCAAACCGTGAAAGACCGGCAGCGGCGGCATGGGCTTGGGCGGCGGCGGCTTCACCGGCTCGACGGCCACCGTCGGGTTGCGATCCTTGGAAAATAGCATCTTCTGCGCGATATCGATGTACCCGGCCGGCTTCACTGGCTCCGCCGCCGGCAAGGCAGGCGCCGCCGGGGGGGGGGCGGGCCGCACCCGCTGCCGCAGCACGGCTCGCTCGCGCGCGCGGGCATCCTGCCACTGCTGCCGCAGGCGGACACCTCCCGCTGCAATCACGACGATCAGCGCCAGGTTCAGCAATAGCAGCTTGCGCCTCAAAACTGCACCTCCGCCTTTTTCGGCACGAGCTCGCGGCGCACCACGCCCGATAGCTCCAGGCGCACGTTCAGCGTCTTGTCTTTAGGGTTCCCGGCGGTGACGCGGATGTCATTCGTGGCCAGCAGCTCCGGGCGATTGGCAAGGGTCGCCAGGAAATTGATCAACTGATCGATGCGGCAGGTGAAGGCGACGGCGACCAGCACTTCGCCGTAATCTTCAGCCAGCGGACGCACCTTCATCTCTTCGGCGCCGCGCACGTCGATGCCCTCATCCTTGCCCGCGCGGCGGATGATTTCGAGCAACTGCGCTTGCGCCTGCGGAGCGGTGCCCGCCAGCAGAACGCCTTTCTCGCGCGTGGACAATTCACCCGACACCTGTTTGAGCACGGTTTCCTTGCCGGGTACGCTGGCCGCGATCGCACGCAGCTTTGCCAGGCGCTTCTCAGCCAGCGGAATCGAATCGGAAGCGGCCACTACCTTAGGTTGCTTGTCGGCGAACACCACGAAGCGCAGCACCAAAACTAGCGCAACTCCCAACACTAGCGCCAGCGCGGTGCGGCGATCCAGCGTGCCGGTGGTCACTTGCCCGGCCTCCGCTCGACGCGCATGCGAAACACCTCCGCGGCTCCGACTTTGCTGATGCCGTTGAATTGCGAATTCTGAAATAGCGGCGAGGCATCCACGATTTTGAGCAGCGGCGCGGCCTGCTCGGCTTCGCCAGTGATGGCGACGCTGTCGCGCGCGAGATCGATCTGATTGGTCCAGACGGGCGGCTGCAACAGGCGGGTCAATTCGTTGAGCGCATCAAGATCCTGGCGCGTGCGCACGCGGAAGGCAACCAGGAGCTTCGCGCAGCTTTGCGCATGCGCGATCTGGCGGTCGAGCGCGGCCGCGCGGCGGGCTTGCGGCTCCAGGCGCGCGCTCTCCGCTTCGAGGCCTTTCAAGTATTGGTGCTGCTCGATGGCGGACCATGCCAAGGTAGCGCCCGCCACCATCAGCAACAAGGCGGCCAGCACAGCGGTGGGAATGAAGATCGCGCGGGAATTGGAGACGCGCCGATCGGGCGGCAGCAGGTTCGCCAACGGCCCCAGATGCGGGCAAGCGCCGGCCAGCGCCGCCGCATAGGGCAGCGCGTTGCGGGTTAAATCGTTTTCGACTGGATTCACGCGCGGGGGGGGGAGCAGGCTTTCGAGCGCCACCGGTGCGATGCCGGGATCCAGGCGCAATTCCGCGGCAGCCAGCGCGGCCGCCCGTTCAGCCGGCAAATCGAACTCCGCCGAGAACGCCGGGCGCGCGGGACTCTCGCCGTAGACTTCAATCGCGCTCGAAAGTGAGCGACTCAACGCCACGAATGCCGATGGCGGCGGCGGACCCAGCCGGATAGCTCCATACAGCGCCGCCGCGGCGAAAGTGAACACGCCGGCCGCGATGCCCGCCTCGGTGAACAGTTGGAGATACTGATCGACGACGGTACGCTGCACCAGGCCGACCAGCACCGCACCGCCGCTCAGCGCGCTCCAGCCGAACAGCACCTCTTCCTCGCCGTACGGATTCAGCGCGTCCAACTGGAACGCGATGGCAGCTTCCATTTCCTTGGATTCGACACCGCGCATAGGGACTTGGCGCACGATGGTCTCCCGCCGCGGCAAGAGCACCGTCGCGCTCAGATGGCGCGCACCCAATCCCGTCAGGAACGCCGCGTATTCGGCGCCCCATTGCGCGGCTGGACGCTCGCGAAAGCGCGCGATGGTCATGCGCCCCAGTACTTCTATGCCGGTGGGGCGCACGCGCGCGACCGCGACTTCCAGGTCGTGATCCGTCACCTGGATGCCGACACCCGTGCCAAATGCGAGCAGCTTGCGAAGCCCAGCCGTCATCTCCTGAAAAGACGCGCGTGGGGCGGGAAAAGACGAAGCGTCACTCGATTAGCGGCACGTGGTTCAGGTGCTTACGCTGCGCCAGGTAGGTGGAGGGGTTGACGCCGGAGATTACGACGGAAAGGCCGCCGGTAGCCCCGCCGTCCGCGTAGAAGCTTGGCGAAGTCCCACTATGGCAGCACGCGGAAGGGCATGTTGCTTGACAGCGTGCCGCTGGGGGTGGTCACCTGCACTGTGCCGGTGGTCGCGCCGGAGGGTACGGTGGTTGCGATATATGTGCCCGAAGGGCTGACGTTGAATGTTGCCGCAGTGCCGTTGAAGGTGACGCTGGTCGCACCGGTGAGGTTTGTTCCCAGGATCTCGACCTTCGCTCCCAGCTTGCCGGAGGTGGGCCGTGGCTCCACAAACGGGCCCAGGCCTACGGACAGGCTAAAGATCGTTCCGCAGCCTTGTGGGCAGGTAAAATTGGCCCCGCCCCTATAGGTCGTCCCGTAGAAGGTCCCGTTGGTGGCCTGGACCAGCGCCGCAGAGGGTTCGCTCCCCGTGCAAGTACCGCCCGCGGAGCAGAACGTGTACAGCGTCGTCAGAACCCCGCTCGGGGTGATCCTGAAGATCGTCGCGTACTGGCCTGCACCGCCCGTTGTCCCGTACAAGTTGCCGTCGGTGCCCTGCACCAGCCCCGCGTAGGGGTATGCGCCATCCGGGCACCCGGTTTGGGCGCAGAAGCTGTATATCGTAGTGAACGTCCCGCCCGGAGTGATCTCGAACACCGTCCCGCAGCCCAACTGGGTAGCGGTGACGCAGTTGGCCCCCCCAAAGGTTGTCGTACCGTAGAGGTTACCGTTAGCGGCCTGGATCAGCCCGGAGGGAAGGCTGCCGTCCGGACATTCCCCGGAGGGTGCCGGGTGGCTGCAGAACCGGTGAAGGGTCGTCAGCTTGCCGGCCGGGGTTACCCTATAGATCGTCTGATTGGCACTGCCAGCCCCCGTCGTCCCGTAGAAGTCCCCATCGGTAGCCTGGACCAGCGCCGAGAACGGGTTCTTGCCGCCCGTGCAAGGCGTTTGCGGGCAGAAGCTGTAGAGCGTGGTCAGCGCGCCGGCCGGGGTGATTTTGAAGATCGTCCCGAAGCCCTCGCTGTCGGTGCTCCCGTTGGCACCGTAGACTGTTGTGCCGTAGAGGTCCCCGTTGGCGGCCTGGACGACTCCGTTCGGGCTATAGCCGTCCGTACACCCGGCTTGGGCGCAAAAGCTGTACAGCGTTGTTAGCGCGCCGCTTGGCGAGAGCCTAAAAACCGTGCCGCAGCCGAGGCAGCCCGCCGTTTCGGCCCCGCCACTCGAGGTCGTGCCGTAGAAATACCCGCTGGCGGCCTGGATCAGCCCCGCCGTGGGCAATTCACCGTCGGTGCAGTTTGTTTGGGCGCAAAAGCTGTATAGGGTCGTCAGCGTGCCTGTCGGCGTGATTTGAAAGACCGTACCGTGGTTGCTTGCGCCCCCGGCGGCCGTGGTCCCATAGCCGTTTCCGTCGGTGCCCTGCACCAGCGCCCCCTGGGGGCCCGCGCCGTCCGTGCTGTCGAAGCTGAGCAGCGTGGTGAATGTCTGCGCAGGTAGCGCAAGCGCCGTCGCGGCGCACAGGACCAAAGCGGCATGCGTCCGCTTGCCCCGATTCAGTTTACCCAACGCGTTGATTATTGGTTTCATTGACGCTAATTCCATCTGTTTCTCCTCGCCGCTAGGTGTACAACGCAATTCAAACGGATCGTTGACTGTCCCTTACATTCCCTGTATCTGGACCACCCAGTTCGCCACGGCGGGCGACGGATACAGGATGCCGTTTGTCATATCAAATGCCCCCCCATATTCGTTGTTCTGCATGAACGTGGTGTAGATCGGGCCGACGTACCAGGAGCTCTGGTCGTTCAGGGGGTACGCCGGATCTTGCTCAAGCTCGAACGGGGCGTCCGAGGCGTTCATTACGAATCTGCCGCTGGAGGAGGACTGCCAGCCAAGCTGATAGCCACCGAGCGTGGTCTGATTGAGACCGGCCAGCAGGCGAGTGGCCCCAGGCGGTGAGGTCCAGGTGTTCGTGATGAACTGGTAGTTCGAGGCCAGCGCACGCAGGTCGAAGAGCTCCCACACGGCGCCGCTCAAAAACGGATTGAGCGGCGTGAACATGCTGCCGGAGTAACTGCCGATCTGCACGCGGCCCACGGTGTGCGCCACCACCTCCGACCGCGACCTGCGTGCGCGCCACAAACGGAGGTCCGCTTGCCCGGTAGACTTGCTTTGCGCTCGTGGTTTTGATGCAGACCTGATTTTTTCCATCACAAGCATCAGGTGGCATCGAGTGTAACACAGTTAGGCGGGTAAGCACTCAAATTTTCGAGATGGGCGTACTATACCTTAGCTTGGCTGGCTACTTTGCTGCTTAAGGCTCAAGATGCTGGTGCGATCCAAAAAGTGCGGAAACTTGGCCCAGCATGCGAGGCGGGAGGGCGCGATGGGCTCGTTCAAGAACCGCTGCATGCGGGCGTCACTGGGCTTGTTCGCGTCGCACTGAGATGGCCGGCGCCTAATTGGGTCAGAAAAGCCGCATATTCCGCGCCCACTCGATACCGGTCGGGCGCACGCGTGCGACGGCGACCGTGAACAGACGCTCGTGGAGCGGGAAAGACGAAGCGTCACTCAATCAATGGCACGTGGTTCAGATGCTCGGTGCGCTGCGCCAGGTAGGTGGACGGATTGAGGCCGGAAAACGCGCGGAAATCGTGGATGAAGTGTGCCTGGTCGAAATAGCCGCAATCCGCCGCGACGCCGGCCCACTCGACGCGCTGGCCGCCTCTCACCAGGCGGAGGACCTTTTGAAAGCGCCGGATGCGGCAGAACAGCTTCGGCGTAAGGCCGACCTCGTCGCCGAAGACATCGATGAATCGCTTGGCGCTGAGGCCGATCTGCGCAGTCACATCCGAGATCGTGCGCGTGTGCGGCGCGCCGCAAAATTCCGTGAGCGCGTAGGCCACGGCGGGGTGCCGCTCCAGGCGTCGCGCGGCTTGGGCGAGCAACATCTGCTCCAGGATGCGAAACTTGGCCTGCGGCGTAGGCGCTTCCAGCATGCGGTCACGCAATTCTGCGGCCTGCGCGCCCCATAGGTCTTCGAGCGACACGTGCATGTTGCGCAGCTCGCCCGCAGGCAAACCCAGAAACGGGAACGCGCCGCCCGGCTTGAAGTGTACGCCCATCACGGCATGCTGCTGGTCTGTATCGATGACGAAGAACTGCGAGTGCGCGCCAACGATCAACGTGCCGCGTAGCGTTTGGAACTGCTCGGTGTCGTGGCAGTCATAGATACGCGTGCGGTCTTCATCGAGGTTGATCACTAACTCCATCGAGCCATCGGGCAGCAAGCGCTCTTTCTTGTGTGGCTGCTCGTAGCCTTCGTAGAACCAGAGCAACGCGACGAAATCCTGCAGCGGCGGCGGCGGAACGTAATGATGCGCACGCATTTAGATACCCAGAGAAAGGAAGCGCTCGATGAAGCGATCAATATCCGCAACTGAATTATATAACGGCGCCGGAGTGACACGCAGGATGTCGGGCTCGCGCCAGTCACATAGGATGCCGGCCGCCGCGAGTTGCTCGCAAACTTCGCGCACGTTGCGCACGCGGATGGAGAGTTGCGCGCCGCGGCGTTCGGGATCGCGCGGAGTGAGTATCGAGAAACCGCGATCGGCGTGTTTGTCGAGGAGTGACTCTAGGTAACCAGTCAGGCGCACGCTCTCTGCCCGGAGATTCTCCATGCCGGCTTCATCGAAGATATCCATGGATGCGCGCAGGGCGGCCATGGGTAGGATGGGCGGATTGCTCAACTGCCAGCCCTCGGCACCGGGCGTCGCGTGGAAGTCCGGACCCATGCGGAAACGCGTTTCCTGATCGTGGCCCCACCAGCCGGCGAACCTGGGCAGATCGGCATTCGCGTGGCGCTCGTGGACGAAGCAGCCCGCCGTGCTGCCGGGTCCGGCGTTGAGATACTTATAGCTGCACCAGACGGCGAAGTCAGCGTCCCATTCGTGCAGCTTGAGATGCAGGTTGCCGGCCGCGTGCGCGAGGTCGAAGCCCACCACGCAACCATGCGCGTGACCGGCACGAGTGATTCGAGCCAGATCGAACGCGCGCCCGGAAGAGTAATTCACGCCGCCCAACAGGATCAGCGCCACCGAATCGCCTTGTTCCTTCAATACCGCATCTAGCTCATCCTCGTTGGTTACGGTCAGCAGCGACTTAGCCGGTTCGAATCCGTGGTAGTGGATTTGCGACTTGACAGCATACTGATCGGATGGGAACGCGTGTTCTTCCATGACGATCTTATGGCGCGCGTGCGTGGGCCGGTAGAATGACACCATCATGAGGTGCAGATTTACGGTGAGTGAGTTCATCGCCACCACTTCCGGCGGCTTCGCGCCGACCAGGCGGGCGGTCTGCTCGGTCAACAGCTTGTGATAAGGCATCCATGGATGGCGGGCGCGGAAATGTGCCTCGACTCCCAGGTCTTCCCAGTCTTTCAACTCTTGCTCGATGTAACCGCGCAGCGTCCTTGGCTGTAGCCCGAGCGAGTGGCCGCAGAAATAGACGCAGTCACTGCCGTCGGGCGCTTTCGGAATATGGAAGCGGTCACGATATGTCATAAAGCAGTCAGCTCGCTGTTGATGAGACGGGCGGCGCCGTCCCAATCCAAGTCTTCTATCTTATCGATCGATCCGCACAACATGGTCAGGATGCGATCCTGGATGCGGCCGCGACTGAGAGCGACCGAATAAGGCACGCGATGAAACGTCACCATTGCATACTTTGGAACAAAGACGCCGGGATAGCGGGCCTCCAATGCCAGCTCGACTTTTTTGCGAAACAGGAAGTGCGGATCGGCGACGCGGTCGCGCATTTCGATGAAATTCTCGAGCGCCAGCTCGGCGATGGCGTCGGCATCCGGCTTGCGGCTCTGTTGAAACTCTGCGAAGACTCGCGGCCAGTCGGCGCCATGCTTGTCCAGGTAATCCATCAGGATGCTGCAATCTTCGAAGGCGCAATTGACCCCCTGGCCGAAGAATGGCACGATGGCATGGGCGGCGTCACCCAAAAGCAGCGACTTGCCGGCGACGCGCCATGGAAAGCAGCGGACGGTAACCATTGAGCCGGTCGGGTTGGCGAAATACGTCGCTGTCAATCGCGGAATCAGCGGCACCACATCGGGAAAAGTGTCTTCGAAGAACTGGTGTACCTTGGCCTCCGTGTCGAGGCTGGCGAAACTCTCGGCGCCGCGTTCGAACGGCAGGAACAGAATGCAGGCAAAAGTACCGTCGATATTGGGCAGCGCGATCAACATATAAGAGCCGCGAGGCCAGATATGCAGCGCGTGCGGCGCAAGGAGATGCTTGCCATGCGCGGTGGCGGGAATGGTCAGCTCTTTGTAGCCGTAGTCGAGATAGTCTTGCGAGAAATTGAACCGGTCCGTTTTGAGCATTTCGAGCCGGATCGCCGATGCCGAGCCATCCGTGCCGATAACTGTCTCGGCGGGGACGGTGGAGTCTTCGTGCGTCTCTTCGTGGCGAAGCCGGACGGCGCTTGCGTGATAATCGAACCCTGTACAGCGCTGGTTAAAGTGAATCGCTACTCCGCGGCTTTCCGCGGCATCCATCAGCGCCACACCCAGTTCCGCGCGAGAGACTGAGTTGATGACTTCGGATTCATCTTTGCCGTACGGCTGGAAAGTAAGATCGCCCTTTACGGAATGCATCATACGGCCCTGCATAGGGACGATGATGTGGCGCAGCGCCTCCCACACACGGGCCTGTTGCAACGCGTGAATGCCGCGAGTCGAGACCGCGAGGTTAATCGATCGGCCGCCGCGGAAGCCGGCCTTCCGCATATCCGGGCGGCGCTCGTAAATCTCGACCTGGAAGCCGCGCTCGGCTAGCAGGGTCGCGAGCAGAGGTCCAGCCAGGCCCGCGCCGATAATAGTTACTCGACCAGCAGCGTGCGCGCTTCCCATAGCTCCGGAAATAGCTTCTTGTCCAGTGTCAGTTTCAGATACGAAGCGCCCGCGCTCCCGCCGGTCCCCAGGCGCACGCCAATGGTACGTTCGACCATTTGGATGTGCCGCAAGCGCCAGCTTACTAACAGCTCATCGAATTCGGTGAGGCGCTCGCAAACATCGATCCAGTCGCGATGATTGCGTTCGTCGAGATAGAGATTATGGATGGCCTTGGCGCGGTCCGCGTCGGGGATGAGGTTCATCGCAGCCAGCGTCTCGAAGAAAACATCCCGCAGGGAAGGCTCGCGCAGCCGGCGTTCCAGGCTTGCGTAAGCTTCCGGAGTAGGCTGATGATAGCGCAGCATCTTCTCATCCTTCAGGCCGCACAGAAATTCGATTTCGCGAAACTGTTCGGATTGAAATCCGCTCGCGGGATGCAGCTTGCCGCGAAAGGCCAGGAAGTGAGTGGGCAGCATGGTTTCGAGGATCGTGAGCTGCTCGACCAGCACGCGCATGATTTCAGTGCAGCGGCGCAGCAGACGGGCGGCCTCGTAAATCTCGAAGGCGCGAAAGCTGGAGATTACGCCGTCCAATTCGTGCAGGAGCTGTTTGAACCAGAGCTCGTAAGTCTCGTGGATGATGATGAAGAGCATCTCGTCATGATGGGGGGGGGATGATTGCGGATGCTGGAGACTTATAAGTTCCGGTACACGTAGATAGGCACTATAAGTTAGTTGACCGCTCCCTGACGGTCGCGGCTCGGTAACATGCGGCTCGGCAGGCAGGCCGAGAAATGTACGGGCATTCTCGCCTAGCAGCTTGGTCTTGACTTCCGGTGCCAACTGACTGCCGCGAATCAGCGCGCCAACATGCTCTTCACCTAACGGAAACGGGTAATCCGAGCCGAGCATGACGTGGTCCGCGCCCATGACATCCACCAGGAATTCGAGCGTGCGCGTGTCGAACACGGCGGAATCCACGCCGAACCTATTGAGGTAGTAACGGGGCGGATGCTCGGAGCGGCCGCGCACCAACGGCTGGCGCTGCCACGCATTCTCGAGCCTGCCGAGTAGGAACGCGAAACTGCCGCCGCCATGCGCGAAGCAGATGCGCAGGCTGGCCGGCAGGCGGTCGAAGCCTCCCCCGAGAAGAAGTGACACGATGGACAACTGGGTCTCTGCGGGCATGCCGACAGTCCAAGGCATCATGTAATTCGGCATGCGGTCGCGCGCCAGCATGTCCCACGGGTGTACGAGCACGGCCGCGCCCTCCGCAGCGCAGTCCTGCAGGAAGGTCAGGATGCCGGGGTCATCCAGGTTCCTCAAACCCACATGATTGCCGATCTCAACGCCGCGATGGCCGGCGCGCATGGCGCGAGTCAGTTCCGCGCAAGCCGCGTCGATATCCTGCAGCGGCACCTGGCAAAGAGACAGTAAGCGTCCTTTGCCGCGGCTGCAGAGTTCGAGCGCGGCATCGTTGAACAGCCGCGCGCAATCGAGCGCGTGCTCGGACGGGCGCTCGTACGCAAAGAGCACGGGCGTCGCGGACATTAACTGTATGTCAACGCCATCGCGATCCATATTTTCGAGGCGTACCTCCGGATCCCAGCAGGCCGAATCAATCTCGCGGAACGAGCGATCGCCCAGCATGATCGTGGCTTTGCAGCCCCCGCTATGCTTGATCGACGGCCAGTCCGGCGTGCCGAATCGGGCAGCCAGATCCGGCCAGGACTGCGGGAAGAAGTGATTGTGAATATCGATGACCACGCGCGCGTTCCTATTTTCCTCTCTCCGGATGAAGTGTGCCGCAGTTCTTGCACTTGCGCAGATCTTCGTTGCCGTAGAATCGCTCGAACAGGGGCGGCAGATCGCGCACGATGCTCTTCAGCCGTACTTCAGCCCGATGGACGAGGTGATGGCAATTCAAGCAGTACCATTCAAAGCCGTCGAGCGCGCCATCGGGCCGCGGCATCTCGACTACCAATCCCACGCTGCCGGGATTGGGCCGCTGCGGCGAGTGGCGCACGTGTTTCGGCAGCAGGAAGACTTCACCTTCCTTGATGGGCACCTCGATGGGCGGCTGACCCGGCTGCGGCATCAGGCGGAGGAAGATATCACCGCGAAGCTGATAGAAGAATTCTTCGGTGGGATCGTCATGATAGTCACGGCGCTGATTCGGACCACCGACCACGGTCACCATCATTTCCCCATCTTCCCAGACTTGTGCGTTGCCTACCGGAGGCTTCAGCTTCTCCTTGTTCTCGTCGATCCAGGCGTGGAAGTTGAAAGGTTTCAGAGTACTAATAGACGGCATGGTTTATATCCTCTTATATGCGACTACTTTCATTTCGATCAGTAAGTGCGGGTGCGGCAACTGGTGCACGGCGACTGTGGTCCGCGCGGGACCGTTATAGTCGAAGTACTCGCTATATACCTCGTTGTAGCCCGCGAAGTCATTCATGTTGACCAGGTACGAGCAGACCTCGACAACGTCCGCCAGGCTGGCACCGGCGCCGGCCAGGATGTGGCGCAGATTGTCGATCACGGCGCGGGTTTGCGAGCGGATATCCAGGCACGTTGCGCCGAACTCATCGGCATCCGCCCCCGCGATGGTGTTGTCCGGCCGGCGCGCGCTGGTTCCGGAAACAAACAGAAAGTCGCCCGCACGTTTTATGTGAGGGAACTTACCACGGGGCGTAGCTGCGCCTTCCACCAATTTGCTTTCCATAGCGTCGTCCGGGCGACGAAGGCCATTCTAGCACCTGAGCGCGGCGCGTGCTGCGCGCAGGCGGGAGGAAGCGCTCACACAAGCGCGGGCCGGCTGTCGGCGCCGACTTTGCCTTGCTGATATACGATAGCGCCGCGCTTGATGGTCGTGCGCACCTGGTTGACGCCCAGGCGGGAGGGGATTTCGCGGTAGTCGGCCGCATCCAGCACGATCACATCGCCGATCTTGCCCACTTCCAGCGAACCTGTTTGATGGCCGCACCCGATCGCGCAGGCAGCATTGAAAGTGGCGGCGCAGATAGCCTCCGCCGGCGTCATACCCAAGCACGCGCAAGCCAGCGCTACGACGGTCTGCATGCTGTATCCGGGACTGCAAACGGGGTCGCAATTGGTGCCCAGAGCTACCGCGGCGCCAGCGTCGATGAATTGGCGTGCAGGGGCGAGGCGCCCGGGATTCAGGGACTTCGCAGGCAGCAGCACCGCGATGGTGCGTGCGCGCGCCAACAGTTCCACCGCGTCGGCGCCGGCGTCTTCCAGGTGATCTACGCTGGCGGCCTCCAGGCTCACTCCGACCGCGGCATACGCTCCCGGTTGCGGGCCATCCGCGTGCACCTTGAGGAGAAATCCGAGTCCACGCGCGGTTTCCAGATAGCGCCGGCACTGCGCCACCGTGAAAATGCGCTCGGCGCAACTGAAATCGGCGAAGCGCGCCCAGCCGCGGCGCTTGACTCTAGCCAGCAATTCGGTACAAGCCCACTCGAGAAGTGCATCGGTATCGCGCTCGTGCGTGGGCGGAACGCGCGGTGTCAGCACCGTGGACACGATATCGATCGGATTCTGATGCAGATCGCGCAGCGCACGTAGAGTCTTTAGCTCGGTGGCTGCGTCCAGGCCATAGCCCGATTTGGCCTCCACCGTGGTGGTTCCGTGCCTGACCATGCCATGCACGATTTGACGGGCGCGCGCACCCATCCGGCGGGTGGATTCGCCGTGAACCGCGGCCATCCCGTTCTGGCCCCCTAAGGATGTCGAGCCGCAAACCAAGTGCGTGTGGCAGTCCACGAATCCCGGCATCACTATCTGCCCGGTGGCGTCAATCTCGCGGGCGTTGCGAGCCTGTACCAGATTCTCCACTCGACGGGTTGAACCAATTTCGGTTATATGCCCATTCTCGATCAGGAGTGCGCCGTCCTGAATTATTTCAAGGTTGCGCAGCTCGGCGCCCCGGCGGGCCTCCGGCGGCCCGTGTAAGGTGAGTAGTTGGCGCGCATTTCGCAATAGAATGCTCGACGACATTCAGAGTACCTTATCTTAAATATAGCAGATTAACAGCCTTGTTAAACTGAACCTTATGCAAAAGCTCGGCGCACAACTCAATCTTATTGTCACATCGGCGGAAGCTACACTGCGGCAGGTCAGTGAAGAAGAAAGCGGCCGGCCGGCGCTGCCCGGCGGGTGGTCCCGGAAGCAGGTGCTGGGGCACCTGATCGATTCCGCGTCGAATAACCATCAGCGCTTCGTGCGCGCGTCACTGGCCGATTCGCTGGACTTCCCGGCTTACGAGCAAACCGCCTGCGTGCGCGTGCAAGCGGTCGATCGCGCGGACTGGGCGGTGCTTGTGGACTTGTGGACCCGCTACAACCGGTATCTTGCGCATGTGATCACGCACCTGCCGGAGGCCAAGCTGGGCGTGCCATGCAGGATTGGCGCCGATGATCCGGTGCCGCTGGAGTTTCTGGCTACGGACTATGTGCGGCACCTGCTGCACCACTTGGAGCAGATCGGCGCGGCGCAGGCATCATGAGGATTTAATCCGGCGCGGACCACGGATCGAGTATCTCCGATTCGCGGCGACCGCTCCCTGACGGTCGCGGCTCAGTAACCCCGGCAATCATGTCGGCTGGTGGCACAGGCGCTTCTTGGTGCGCTGCTATTATGTAGCGGAGAGAGGCGCGCATGACTTGGGACGGTGTGGAGATCATTCGTGTTCCGGCTAACGGGATCAATTTCGAGGTGGCCACTATGGGCAGCGGCGACCGGCTGGCGCTGTGCCTGCACGGATTCCCGGAGCACGCTTACACGTGGCGTCATCAGTTGCCGGCGCTGGCGCGGATGGGATACCGCTGCTGGGCGCCCAATTTGCGCGGCTACGGCGGCACGGATTCGCCGCAAGACATCGCGAGTTACACCGGCCCGACGCTCGTGGAAGATGTCGCGAGCCTCATCCAGGCCGCCGGGGCGCGCGAAACGCTGCTGATGGCGCACGATTGGGGCGCGGCGCTGGCCTGGATGCTGGCCATCGAGCGGCCGCAACTCATCAACCGGCTGGTGATTCTCAATTTGCCGCATCCCGTCTGCTTCATGCGCGAATTGCGGCGTTTTCCGCAGATGTTCAAATCGTGGTACATGCTCTTCTTCCAGATCCCGTTATTGCCGGAATACGTGCTGGGGCGCGGGGGCGGGCGAGCCACCGCGAATCTGATCCGCGACTCGTCACGCAATCCCGCACGCTTCACGCCCGACGCGATGGAAGTGTTCCGGCAAAATGCAGCGCGGCCGGGCGGACTTACCGCGATGCTGAACTGGTATCGCGCCATGTTTCGCGGCGGCGAATTGAAGCGGCTGCGCGGCGCCCGCTTTCCGAAGATCGAGACGCCTACGCTGTTCCTGTGGGGCGATGCCGATCAAGCGCTTAGTATCCAAACCACGCGCGGCACGGAGAAGTATGTCAGCGACCTGACGTTCCGCGTTTTTCCGGGCGTGTCGCATTGGATTCAGCAGGAGCAGCCGGAGGCGGTGAACGCGATGCTTGAAGCTTGGGTGACGGGCACGCGCGTGCCGGAGTATAAGGAAGTTGCCGTGTCGCGGTGAGTTTACTGCGCTTCGTCCAACGGCGTGACGGCCAAGGACGCGGGGAGTCCAGCTATCGTTGGGACGATCCCCCTGCCGAACTTGCCTACCCTGGCGGAAGTTTTCTGGGTCGTCGCCCGCTTGTCAGCACTTTTTGCTGAATAATGGGTGAATTCTCGCAACGCGGCTAATATGTGGCCGGCCAGGGTTTGCGGAGCTTAAAAGCTCGGGTTGGTTTGCAGTTCCACGAAGCACTTGCGTGCGAAGGTCCTCGGCTGGAGCTTTCCGGGGTAACCGCGAGAGTCGGGCAGGCAGCACCCAGCCAGGTCCTCGAAGAAAACGCTTTGAACTCGGTTGCGCTCATCGCTCTGAATTTCATCTCGATACCAGAATAGCGGGGCGGCCGCGCCACAGTCGCGCCAATCTGGTAATATCACGGAATGAGCACGCGCCAGATTTGCCTCTCCGCGGCTTTGGTCGCCGCGCTTTTAGTACCCCCGGCATCAGCGGCGGTGCACGCTGTTTTGCCGAATTGTTGCGTGCCGACTCTCGGCGTCATCTACGCGATGAATCCGGCGACCGGCGCCATCGAACGGATGCTCAGCACGGGCAAGGGCTCCGGCGGCAGCGGCCCACTGGCCATCACGAAAGACGGCAAGAGTGCCGCGTTTATGAGCGGCCTCTATCCCAACTTCAGTCCGCAGGCGCCGCAGTTCAATCTCATCAATCTAAGTACCGGAAAGATCTCAGGCCCGCTTATCCTCCCCGGGGTTTCATGGGGAGGCAGTGTCGTCGTGAACCCCAATTCCGGTGTGGTCTACGCGGAGTATTTGGACCAATCGGTAACGCCGCCCGTCGGCCGCCTGTATGAGATCGAACCCGCCACGCTAACGGTGCTTCGCAATGTGGAGAACGTTGAGTTTACTAACATCACAGTTTCGCCCGACGGCAAGACGATTTATTGGGCCTCGTCCAACAGCGTGACGGCCGCGGACGCAGGGAGCCTCGCTGTCATTGGGACGATCACCCTTCCGAGCCTGCCTACCGTGGCAGTTTCCCCTGATAGTTCCACGTTGTACGTTACGTACCTGGCTCCGTTCGCCACCGCCAGCACGCTGGACATTGTGGACGCGGCCACGCTTCAGGTGACGCAATCGATTTCGCTGGGGATAGTCGTGGGAGAACCCGCAGTATCACCGGATGGATCGGAGGTCTATTTTCCGTCGCCAGCCGGCTTGGCGGGCATGCTATTGCTTCTGAATTCAACCACGCTGGAGCTATCGAGCATTCCCGTGGCACCCGGAGACTACATCGCGGTCTCGCCAACTGGGAGCCTGTATTGGGTCTCCGGCCAGGACGTGGTCCTGTTCGACCCGGTTTCCCAGACGATCACGACGACTTTTCCCGCGCCCGCAAACGTCTTCTCGGTCGTTCTGGACCCTCTGGAAAATGTACTGTTCGTCTTGGCCTCGCCGGTCTCAACCCTGGCGCTGACCGCTGCGCCTCCATCGCAAACCATCCTGGGCTCTGGCGCAAGTGGCTATACGCCCTACTCCGGCGGCTACGACAGCGTGAATAAACTCGTCCTGTTGCCGGACTCTCGAAACAACGTGAATGTGCTGGACGCCACCACCCTCGAGCCCAAAGGTTATGTTCCGTTGCCGTATACGGCCTTCTGGGTCGCCGCAGGCGGTGGCTCTGGATATGCGGTAGTAGGACTCCAGCCCATCCAAGTGGTCCAGTTCGATCCCGTATCTCTGACCATCACGGGCAGCACAAGCATACCCATTCCAATCGCAGACGACGAGTCTTCTTCTACGCAGCCCGTGGTGGAAGGAAGCCACTTGTACGTTCCGTTCAATTATTGGGCGGCGTTCAACTTCGACTGTGGCAACGCCCGAGGCTGCCGCTCGAAGGCGCCGGTTGGCGCGCCGACCATCACCGCCGTCAATAACGGTATTGCAGTGATTGATACCGATACTATGACCCTGGCGTCGATTCTTCCTCTCTCAAATATAACCGGGGTCTACGGCTTCGCCATCGTCCCCGGCAAAGGGAAGGCCTACGTCACGGTCGGCGTGAACGCCAAGACCAGTGCGCTAGTGGAGATCAACATAAGCACCGGGGCGATTCTGAGGTCCGCGGCAATATCGGGCAGTTACTTGGCCGCCGCGCCGGACGGCGCCACAATTTACGTCTTGTCCAATGGGGGGCTGGAAGCGGTCAGCACCAAAACGCTGAGTGTTACGAACTCGCTGCCGAATGCCGGTCTTCTTTCTCTCAGCATCACCCCGGACGGCGCATACATTTACGGCGTCACAGCGACGGGCTACGACATCATCTCCACTTCCGCGCTCACAGTGGTCGGGTCTATCGCATCGACGACGCTGGCCGGACCGCCTTCAACGGCGATTTTCGTGAACTAGCGCTCAGCCATACCCCCGCGCCATTTGTTAGCATGTGGGCGAATGAGCACGCGCACGCTTTACCAGGTCCTCGAAGAAACCGCGGCGCAGTACGGCGATCGAATTGCCCTGCGGCAACCCATCTCTGGCAAGGATGGGAAGCACGAGTATCTCACTTACTCCTGGAACCAATACAAGACGGCGGCGCAGGAGATCGCCGCGGGGCTGCGCTCCATCGGCATCCACAAGGGCGACATCGTAGCGCTCGATTCCGAAACGCGTCTGGAGTTTTACCTGGCGGATCTGGGTATCGTTACGGCGGGCAGCGTCTCGGCGGCGCTCTATCCCAGCTATCCGGCAAATGACCTGGTGCGTACCATCCGCGCATGTTGCGCGCGGGCGCTGTTCGTCGAAGATCCGAAAACCCTCAAGTTCCTGAGCGAAGTGAACGACATCCCGCGGATTCTGCTGACCGGCCATGCGGAAGACGCCATGACGCTCGATCAACTGCGCGAACGCGGCCGTCAGGCGCTGGCCGCCGATCCGCATTACATGTCGCGCCTCGAGGACGAGGTGAATCCCAGCGACTACGCTGTCCTCTATCTGACTTCCGGCGCCACGGGCGAGCCCAAGATGGCGCTGGTCACGCATGCGGCCGTGGTGGCGAACCTCGACATGGGTCCGTTCGCGCTGCCCATCGGTCCGGAAGACTCGACCGTGGCATTTCTGCCGTCGGCGCACATCGCGCAACGGGTAGTGATCGAATTCCTGCCGATGCGCTGCGGTATGCCGGTCACGTTTGCCGAGAGCCTGTTGAAGCTGCCGCAGGAAATTCAGCGCGTGCGGCCCACCATCCTGCTGGCCCCCCCCCGGCTGTGGGAGCGCATCTATTCGACCATCTGCGCGGAGTTGCGCAAGAGGCCGGCGGCGGCGCAGAAGGCTTTCCACGGCGCGCTGGGCCTGGCGGTGGCCGCAGGCAAGTATCGGCGCGCGGGCAAGCCAGTGCCGGCGCGCATCAGCATACCGCTCAAGATCGCTGACAGGCTGTTCTTCGCGAAAGTGCGGGCGCGCATGGGTGGGCGTATCCGCGTGGCCGCTTCCGGCGCCGCCCCGCTCAGCAAGGATCTCGCCGAGTTCTACGAAGCCATCGGCATGCCGCTGGTCGAAGGCTACGGGCTGACTGAAGGAGGTGTTGTGGCGCTCAACCCGATCGTGAATCCCAGGCCCGGAAGCATCGGCAACGCCCTGCCTGGCGTCGAGGTGCGCATCTCCGAAGAAGACAGCGAACTGCTCGTCCGGGGACCGTGCATCTTCTCGCAATATCTGGGCGACCCGATGTCTACCGGCGAAGTGCTGCACAACGGCTGGCTGCACACAGGCGATATCGCCTACATCGATTCCGATGGCTTCATTTACATCACGGGCCGCAAGAAGGAGTTGATTGTTTCTTCGACCGGCAAGAAGATTCATCCCTCCCACGTGGAGAGCTTGTTCAAGTACGAGCCACTCATCAGTCAGGTGATGTTGATCGGCGACCGGTTGCCGTACCTGACGGCGCTCTTCACCATCAACCCGGCGGTGGCCGAGACGCTGAAAGGCATGGAAGATTTCAAGGGGAAGACGCCGGCGGAGATGGCCGCCGCCGAGCCGGTGCAGAAGGAGATCCACAAAGTCGTGCAGCGGGTGAACGGACAGCTTGCGCCTTTCGAGCAGATTCGCAAGTACCGAGTCCTGGGGCGCGATTTCAGCATCGAAGATGGAGAGCTGACTGCGACAATGAAAGTGCGCCGCCAGCGGGTGATGCAGAACTTCAAGGAAAGCATCGACGAGTTGTACGCCGGCAAGGAAGTGTAGCCGCGCCCGGGCCCGACCGCACAACCCGTCAGCGGCCGCTTTCCGCCTTCAGTTCTTCTTTGGTTGGCGGCCCTGGAGGTACTGGTGGAGAAAACAGTGCCCGCATCCGCGGGAGCGCGTATCCAAGGCTCACAATTGGCACAAAAATACCGATGGTCAGTAGGGCTTGCTGAGACAGCAGTTCGAGCGCCGGCGGCTTGGTCAGCAGAAATACCACGCCAACTATCAGGCCTCCAATGATGGCCAGGGTGTTAGTGCAAACATTGACGCAATCTTCGACGCCTGGCCAAGCATTGAGCGTTCTGTGCCTGGAAAAGACGAAGATGAGCAATACGAGCACAAGCACGATGCCGAGGTTCCGGTATTCAGCAAGCGCGAGGAGTTGCCTCCCAGCGGAATCGAGGAAGCCTCCGTCTGCGGTGCGGATCGCTAGCACCATACAGAGGATATGGACAATTGACCTGGGGGCGTCATCACGCAGGTTGTCTCTTCAGCATCTTCCCCGCAATGGCTCCTGCAATTGCTCCAACGACGGCACCGACCGGCCCCAACCCGGCTATCGCACCCACTCCCCCACCGACAATCGCAACCGAAACCATCGCGCTCACGACCTCGACATCAGCCTCAGGATGAGGTTGGCGAACATTTCCGCGATCGTCAGAATAGAAAGCTCTCCCATCGGGCTTGACCACTACGTAGGACATGAGCCTCGAGTGCGGATCGGTATACAAGTAGATCGGATAGCCCTGGGAGCTTCGGCCGACCTGCGGTCCGTACCCGTTGTTGGTGACGTACGCCACACTCATACTTTACCGAGCGCGCAGCGCGCTGGAGTTCGATAGTGCTACTGTGGCATTTGGCCATGCGCATTCGCGCCGAGAATCTGAGCAAAGTGTACCGCTCCGGCGAGGCCGACCTGGTGGTGTTCGCCAACGTGAACCTGGAAGTGGAGCAGGGCGAGATGCTGGCGCTCGTCGGCGAATCGGGCGCGGGCAAGTCCACCTTGTTGCATTTGCTCGGCGGTCTGGACAGGCCTAGCACGGGTACGATATACTACGATTCAGTAGACATTTCACGGCTCGCTGATTCGGAACTCGCTTGTTTTCGAAACCGGGAGATTGGGTTTGTTTGGCAGATTCACTATTTGCTGCCGGAGTTCACGGCGCTGGAAAACGTGATGATGCCGTTGCTCATCCGGGGGACGCCACACGCGAAGGCGGCTGCGGATGCGCGTGCGAGGTTGGATGAAGTCGGGCTTGGTGCTCGCGTCACACATCGGGCCGGGGAATTGTCGGGCGGTGAGCAGCAGCGCGTCGTGTTGGCGAGGGCCTTGGTGGGCACGCCTTCAGTGCTGCTGGCGGATGAGCCGACCGGCAACCTCGACTTCAGGACCGGTGAAATGATCTTCGAACTCCTGGAAAGCCTGCACCGGTCCCACACGCTCACATCCGTTTTCGTCACGCACAACGTATCATTCGCCAGGAGATGCGATCGTATTTTAATGATGGAAGGCGGCGTGCTCGTGCCTGGTCCGCATAGTACTGCGCACGGCTCCGCTGATGGGTAGTATGGTTAATAGTAGGGGGCGCCATGTTTGAACGTTATACAGAGAAGGCGAGGAGGGTCATCTTCTTCGCGCGATACGAGGCCAGCCAGTTTGGCAGTCCTTTTATCGAAACCGAGCACTTGCTGCTCGGACTCCTGCGGGAGGACAAAGCTCTGGCCAACCGCTTCTTGCGGTCGCACGCCGCGGTGGAATCGATCCGCAAGCAGATCGAAGGGCACACGGCGGTTCGCGAAAAAGTTTCCACGTCGGTGGATCTGCCGCTCAGCCACGAGTGCAAGCGTGTGCTGGCGTACGGTGCAGAAGAGGCGGAGCGGTTGAATCACAAGCACATCGGCACCGAGCATTTGCTGCTCGGTCTGTTGCGCGAGGAAAAGTGTTTCGCTGCCGAAATTCTGCATGAGCGCGGACTGCGCCTTTCCACAATCCGCGAGGAACTGGCGCGCTCCCAATCCGAAAAGGTGGCCTCCAACCGGCCCAAGGAAAGCTCGCTGCTGGCGGAGTTCAGCCGCGACCTGACCCAAGCCGCCATGGACAACTCGCTCGATCCGCTGATCGGGCGGGACTACGAACTGGAGCGCGTGGTGCAGATCCTGTGCCGCCGCACCAAGAACAATCCGGTGCTGATCGGCGAGCCGGGCGTCGGCAAGACAGCCATCGTGGAAGGCTTGGCGCAGCGCATCGCGGAAGGTGACGTTCCTTCGTTCCTGGCCGACAAGCGTATCCTGGCGCTCGACCTTTCGCTCATCGTCGCCGGCACCAAGTATCGCGGCCAGTTTGAAGAGCGGCTCAAGACCATCATGAAGGAGTTGATGGAGAACCAGAACGCCATCATCTTCATCGACGAACTGCACACGCTGGTGGGCGCGGGATCGGCGGAAGGCTCGCTCGATGCGGCGAATATTTTGAAGCCGGCCTTATCGCGCGGCGAGATCCAGTGCATCGGCGCGACCACCCCGGCAGAGTTCCGCAAGTCGATCGAGAAGGACCGGTCGCTCGAACGCCGCTTCCAGGCCGTGAAGGTGCCGCCCCCCAGCGAACAGGACGCCATCAAGATTCTATTCGGCATCAAGGATCGCTACGAGAAATTCCACGCGGTGGGGTATACCGACGACGCCATCGAGACGGCGGTGTTCACTTCGAGCCGCTACATTCCCGATCGCTTCCTGCCGGACAAGGCCATCGACCTGATTGACGAAGCGGGCGCGCGCGTCAAGCTTCGCCAGACCACCCTGCCGACCGATCTGGCCGACATCCAGAAACGCATCAAGTTCATCGTGCACCGCATGGAGAACGCCATCGCGAACCATGAGTTCGAGAAGGCGCGCTTCTACTCCGACGAGGAGCGCAAAGAGCGCGAGAACATGCGGCAATTGCGCGAGAAGTACAACCTGGACGACACGTCCACCGGCATCGTTACGAAAGACGATATCGAGGACGTGGTGGCGCGCTGGACCGGCGTGCCGATGACGTCGATCAAGGAAGAAGAGATCACCAAGCTGCTGCGCATCGAAGAAGAGCTGCACAAGCGGGTGATCAGCCAGGAGAAGGCCATCTCGGTGCTGGCGCGCGCCATACGGCGTTCGCGTGCGGGCTTGAAGGCGTCGGCGCGGCCGGCTGGCTCGTTCCTGTTCCTGGGTCCCACGGGCGTGGGCAAGACGGAGGTGGCGCGGGCGCTGGCTGCGTTCCTGTTCGGCAGCGAGAAATCGCTGGTGCGTTTCGATATGTCCGAGTTCATGGAGAAGCATTCGGTCTCGAAGCTGATCGGCTCGCCGCCCGGATACGTGGGCTATGAAGAGGGCGGCCAGTTGACCGAGCGGGTGAAGCGTTCGCCTTATTCGATCATTTTGTTGGACGAGATCGAGAAGGCGCATCCGGATATTTACAACATCCTGCTGCAGGTGTTTGAAGACGGCCAGTTGACCGATGGCCTCGGCAATACGGTGGACTTCAAAAACACCATCATCATCATGACCTCGAACCTGGGCGCGCGGTTCCTCGAGAAACGCGGGCACCTGGGCTTCTCGGCGCCGGCGGGCGAAGGCATCCCGTCGAAGATCGAGGACATGGTGCGGTCGGAAGTGAAGAAAGCGTTCAATCCGGAGTTCCTGAACCGGCTGGACGATATCATTCTGTTCACTTCGCTGACGGATGAGGATCTGACGCGCATCATCGAGTTGATGGTGGGCCTGATCAACCAGAACCTGGAAGCCAAACAACTGAAGATCCGGCTGACTCCTGAAGCCACCAAGTACATCCTGGAGAAGACCTGCGCGGACCGCAGCTACGGTGCACGGCCGCTGCGGCGGGCTTTGCAGAAGTTCATCGAAGATCCGCTGTCGGAGGCGCTGATCCAGGGGAACCTGCCGCGGCCTGCGGAGTTGGAAGTGTACGTCGGCGAGACGGGCATCTTCTATCGTGCGGTGAACGCCGAGCAGCCGGTGGCGGCGGGCGAGGCGGAGGCGGAACCGGTGGCGGGAGTGCCGCTGTATTCGTTCTGATTTTTCTCGATGCAAGCGGTTTCCATGGGACCGTTCAACTCAGGACGCTCTCGATCCTACGCTGGGTACATGGCAGCGCGGACGTTCAGGCTTTTCACCCGGTGCGGTTCCAGGGGCTGAGAACTGGCTTCCGAGACGCGACATGTCCTGTGCCAGGTGGCGATTGTCGCGCGGGTGGTGCCAAGTGAGGACCGCCTTCCTGGCCTTGGCGCTGTGCTTGCCTACGCCAATAGCGGCCTCGGCCAACCCAGCCCTCTCGTCCGCGCGGCCAGCGACGGCGATGTCGCAGGTGTGCGTTCCCTGCTGGCCGGGGGCGCAGACCCCAACAGGGCCGACGACTCCAGCGTTGGGGGTTGGACGCCGCTAATGGCGGCCGGGAAATCCGGCTCCGCCGACGTTGCAAGGGCCCTGCTCAAGGCTCGCGCCAATGTGAACGCTACGAACGAATACGGTGCAACGGCTCTGGACATCGCGATCGTGAACCACGGACCGTCGTCGCCCGTTGCGGTGGTCATCAAGGCGGCTGGCGGCAGCACCAGGAAGGAGAAAGGGGGCGCTGGTCCCCGGCCCCCGCCACGCCCCTCGGACGTTGCGGAGGCCAGAGACTACGGCGGTAATGTCCACAACGCGGCCGCACGTGGCGACCTCGCGGAACTTAAGGTGCTTCTCGATGGCAACACTGATCTGGTCTCTAGCAAAAACCAGGACGGCGATACGCCGCTGCACTTGGCCGCGCTGAAAGGCAGGAAGGACGTCGCGGAGCTGCTGCTGTCCAGCGGTGCAAGCGTCGATGCTAGGGACAAAAGGGCTGACACGCCCCTACACGTCGCAGCGGAGCACGGCTCCGTCCTCATCGTGGCGCTGCTGCTAGCCCACGGGGCTGACTTTAAGGCAGTCAATGATGTCGGCCTGACGCCGTTAGGATTGGCGATGTTCACGGGCCACACAGAGGTGGCCGAGGCGCTTCGCCAGCACAGCATCCAGGACGGGGCGGATAGCGGTGTGGCGACGGCGAGACGCGCGGCGACGAACGAAGAACCGCCACCGGCGAAGGGCTCGCGCAGCGGGCCGCGTTTTATCGCTGAGGAGAAGCGCCAGTGGGAGATCGCGGACGCCAAGGGGACCGCGGACGCGTACGTCGCCTTCCACGCGAAATACCCCGATACCGGACGGATGCTAATTTTTTCGGGAGAGATTTCATCCGGAATCGGGCTACAAGACGGCAAGTTCGTCGGGAGTGTTTCCGTGAATGGCCGCTGGGTTGCAAGCTATCTGGACCTCCGTGAACTGTCACGGCTAGGGTTGTTGGACCAGAGCCAAGGTGCCTCTCAGGACGGAGGCTCCCAGAGCATTTCAGCAAAAACTTTGCCCAAGGCTCTCCTCATCATGAAGAACGTGGGCGGGAGTTGGAGGATCGCTGCCGTCGGACCGCCAGCGGGAGGTGGTCCGCCGCGGTGACTCTGACGTGTATCTTCCGTGGCCGCTGGCCCTCACACCAGTTGCTTGCCGCATTGCTGCGAATTGGCTGGAGCCTAGCATAGTGGAAGGGTTTACATCGTCGGCTCACGCGCGTCGGCTGGCCCAATTTCGCGTTCGCTTTCCACGACGGCGACGAAACCGGGCCGGGGCTAATCTCGCAGATAGCCGAGAAGACCGGATCGCGTCCGGAAGATCTGTAGCTGAGGGCACCGGCTGTGCGTCCGGCGGAGCCGGAAGCGACTCTACGCCCTGCGTATGCGCGAAGGCGATCCGCGCGACGCCAAGGTCGGCTCCTCTACTTTGCTTTTCTCGAGCGAGGCGCAGGCGATGGCGGTAGAGATACCGATTTGCCACCCGTCGTCACGGTACCGCGCCCGTCCAAGTACACCGCGCCGTAGGGTTTTAGCAGAATGAAGCTTAAAGGTTCCTTACGGTCTCCCTTCACGCTCCCTTCTCCTACAGATACTGTGCCGGCGAAGCGAATTATGGACCTGCTTCCTCTGGGGGGTCCGGCGAAATTGGCGCCCGTGGGGGTCAGGGCGAAGTCCAGCAGGTCGCCAGGGTAAAGGGTGCTAAGCCTGAGATAGCCGGGGAGCTGTTTGTCTTCCATAACGGTGATGCTCCCCGTGCGACCCTCCTCCTCTGGCTGGAGGTCTTTCAGGCAGAATCGCTGTCCGACGCCTTTCTTGTCGATCTCGGCAATTGCCAACCTCTCGATCTTCGCGCGTGCCGCCCAGTACAGCCTCGCACAAGGAGCAACCGGTGAATCGGACAACGCCTCCTCGGAATCCGATTTGAAAAGCGCCAAGAATTCCCGGTAGGCTGACAACGTGTCTAACCTAGACGCCCCGCGGAGTTCCCCCTCCAGCACGATGACGCGCCGGGCCTCGTTGGTGTGCCGCCCGGCCGGAAACGCCTTCAAGAACCCCTCCAAGGAGCCGGAGACGAGCGGGTCTAACTTCTGCCGCGCCTGCTCCTCGGCGCTCGGTCCGGTGTTGATTCCGACGATCCTATCTGGTTCCTTGAGCATAACTATCGTTGAGTCCGGAAAGACTCGGAGCGACCGCCGAGTGACCGCCGCACGCGAGGGGTGGTGCCGCTCGAGCGTTTCTGCGAATTCCTGGTCGGCTCGATCCAGGAGATGCCACCCCTCGGCCTCCTCAAGGCGGATGCTGTCCAGGTCGGCACCATTCATCTTCAAATGCACCAGCTGCGAAAAAATGTTGTCTCTCCATTGCGCATCTATCTCCCCCTCAAGCGTACCCTCCAAGATGGCCATCCGTTTGGTATTCGGAAAGCGTTTGTAAAAGTTGACGTACGCCTCTTCGGAATTCAGACGCAGGGATCGATTCCATTCGCACTCTTCCGTAGCCGCCGCACCTTGCATCGCGGCCACAGCCTCAAGCGAAGCCTTAACCCGCCACTCCAAACCGCTCTTTCCCCTCCCGCCGGCGGCGGCGATGAGAACTGCGACGGGAGATGTCGGTCCCCCGCTAGTGACAGCGATGTCTAGGGCGGTTGCGCCGTATTCGTTAGTGGCGTTAATGTTCGCGTGTGAGTCGAGTAGGAGCCTCACGACATCAGGGCACCCCGTTTCCGCAGCGGCCATCAGTGGGGTCCGACCTCTGACGACTGAATTGTCCACCTCGTTTGGGTCGGCACCGCTCGATAGCAGCGAGGACACCACTGCGACGTCAGCGTTCTCGGCTGCGCGGATCAGGGCACCGGACTGGCCCATCGCCTGGCCGGTTCCCACTAGAACACACAGCGTCCAGGCGTAAATTTTCATCGCCGGCACCTCGTGGAGATCGTAACACATGTCTGACAATATGCCGCCGTCGGACAAATCCACAGCCGCGGTCGCTTTAGATGTACCAAATGAACATCTGTCCGAGCTTACGGAGAAGCATCACGTTGGCTTTGGGGAAGCGGCAACCGTGTCTGCGAATCCGCTGGCCCTGACCTTCCCGGACCCGGCTCACTCCTGGAACGAGCGCCCGGAGATCACAATCGATCATACCAAGGGACATAGGTTGGTGTCTGTTTCTCACACCGCGGGAGAGAATCGTATCCTAATCATTAGCGCGCGGGCGGCAAGACCGCGCGAGCGGAGACAGTATGAAGAAGGTAACGGCGAGGACGGCTAATGACGAGCTGCAGGATGAATACGACCTCACGCAACTCAAAGGCGGCGTGCGGGGTAAATACTACAAGCCGGCGACCGCTGGAACCAACCTGGTCTTGATCGACCCCGAATTGGCCGTGCTGTTCCCGGACAGCGCTTCCGTCAACCGCGCGCTGCGGCTTCTAGCCGACACCGCCCGAGCGGCCCCGCCTCGGCGAGTTCGACGGCGATGATCGCGGCTACAGTTCAAAGAGTCCAGGCTGCGTCGAGTCCGCTTTGCCCGGTCCGCGCTTTTCCGGCCTTGTCTCGGTCTCCACGATACCGAATCCGTACAACTCCAGGATGCCGGGCAACTCAGAGCGTAGTGTACCGTCTGGCTCATACCATGCTCGCGTTTCCGTATTGCGGGCGCCCGGTCGAAGATCGCGGCAGCGCGACGCTCGTGATTGTGGCGAGCAGGGTACATGAATTGAACAGATCGGCCAGAATCAGCGGCCGCCGCGGATACAATTCCGTCAGGCAGTGAGACTTCAGGGTTGCGCTGCTGATTGTGCGAACGCCTGTCTGCTGCCCAAAGCTCTCGATGAAAGCGCCATAGGCATCCAGTGCCGTGTACAGCACTCCGTATTGACCGCGCGGATCGTCGAAACGAGACCTGCCGGTTCGGCCGTAATATACGGGGCCGTAAGTCCTCGGATGCACGCGAAAGTAGCTTCCACCCATTCGAGCGTGGGCACCGGTCGCGCGAAGAAATCGGGCGGCGGGCCGGGATGCGGCCCTGGATCGGCCACCTATTCGGCTCCATGCCGGCCGAATTCCCTGGCGGCTTCAAGTACCTCGGCGATCTTGCCGTCGCGCAGGTACTCCAACGGTCTTTGGCCAGCCAGCCGAGTGTTCGGTTGTAAGCGTCCGAGAATCACCGGGGCCGGCCAAGGCTCGATCTGTGGTTGATCGAGCCTCGGTTTTGAATTAGGCCTGGGCGGGCGCCCAGTTGTGCGGGAGCAGTTCCGCAATGCGCTTGATCGGGTGACTGGCAATGCGCGACAGCACGTCCTTAAACCAGGCGAAGG
>Ga0073928_10001602_pt1 | contig 42606 bp, 32 predicted proteins | sample PaiPotPPA55metaG_FD_76969 | JGI IMG/M metagenome (GOLD analysis project Ga0073928, IMG submission 76969) | Iron sulfur acid spring bacterial and archeal communities from Banff, Canada, to study Microbial Dark Matter (Phase II) - Paint Pots PPA... ...
CATCCCCTCGCTCGCTATCGTCCCCCCCAACCGCCCTCCTTAGCCCATCCTCGGTCTCCTTGTCCCCTTTTTGCCCTGTCCCCCTGTCCCCTTGTCCTTTCGCCCTTTCCCTGTGAATCTGGGCCGATTTACCGGTTATCCGATAAAAACCCCGGTCAAGTGCCAGCTTGGTCGGCCCGACGTTTTCCCGGGGCGAGCATTGGCGGGGGCCGGGAGTTGTAATTCATGGGAGCGATGGTTCATGGGCACGATTCTTGTCGTCGATGATGATCCGATCGTCCGGGAACTGTTCCGGCGGCTGCTGCCGCGGGCCGGGTACTCGGCGGTGATCGCCACCAACGGCATGGACGCCCTGGCCGCACTCGAAACTCACACCCCCGACCTCGTTTTACTGGACCTGGCGATGCCCAAGATGGACGGCCTCACTTTCCTCCAGGTCCTGCGGCAAGACCCGGACTGCAAGCATGTCCCGGTTATCCTGATCAGCGCCTTGGCCAGCCGCGAGACCGTGAAGTTCGCCGGCTGCCTGGGCGTGCGCGATTACTTCGTCAAGAGCGAGTTCTCGATGGAATCGCTCTGGGCCCGGATCGGCCAGTACGTCCCGCCCGAGGGAAAACCCGCCGCGACGCCGGTTCCCCAAAGCTCCGACACGCCGGTCGCCGTATGAGCGGAGGTTCGCCGCCGGGTCTTCGAGCCCACAGCGCTTGGGCCGATACATTGAGCGGAACGCGCTCCGGCCCGGGCTGGTGAACCATGCTCGAAACTGGCGGTGGGGGCAGCCTACAGCGGCGGGAGTGCCGGAGCGACGATTAGCGGGCAATCCTGAACGACTGGCCCGTGCCGCGGCCGCGAGCAATTTAACGGGAGTAATTTAAGGGTCCGGGTACTTTTAGGGGTCCGGGAGTCTTTCCTTGTCTTTTCTGCCCGTGCCGTGTCGGAAGCGAATTTAAAGATCCGGGAATCTTTTCTGCCCGGGAACCTTTTCTTGCCCTCCATCGCGTAACTTCTGTAACATGCCCCCATGCCCCGACGAGCCCGAGTCGCCCCCGGCGGGCGGATCTATCACGTGCTGAACCGGTCCAACGCCTCCTTCAAGCTGTTCCGCACCGACAAAGACTATGCCGCCTTTGATCGCGTCCTGGAGGAGGCGCACCAGCGCGAGCCGCGGGTGAAAGTGCTAGGCTGGTGCGTCATGCCCACCCATTGGCACCTCGTCCTCTGGCCGGCCGAGCGGGTGCGGCTCAGCGAGTTCGTGCGCTGGCTCACCGTCACGCACGCCCAGCGGTACCGCGCGGCCAAACACTCGCAAGGCAAAGGGCACGTCTACCAGGGTCGGTTCAAGAGCTTCCCGGTGCAGGACGACCGTCATTTCCTGGTGCTGCTGCGGTACGTCGAGCGAAACGCGCTGCGGGCCGGGCTGGTGCAGCGGGCGGAGGAGTGGCGGTGGGGCAGCCTCTGGCGGCGGGAACACGGGACCGACGAGCAGCGGGCGATCCTGAGCGACTGGCCGGTGCCGCGGCCGCGCGACTGGCTGGCGTGGGTGAACCGCCCCCAAACGGCCGCCGAGGAAGAGGCGGTGCAGACCAGCATCAGACGGTCGCGACCGTTCGGCTCCGACGATTGGACCCTGCGGACGGCCCGCGAGCTGAAGCTGCAATGGACCCTCAACCCCCGCGGCCGCCCCGGCAAACGCGCCAACGGCGGCGGCCGGCAGTGTGCCAGAAGGAACAACGGCGGAAAAGATTCCCGTCCCCTTTAAAATCGCCCCCTTTAAAACCGTCGTTTTATCGACCGGTACGCCAGGTTCGAACGCACGCGACGGCCTCGCGCCAGCACTATTTCGCCTCGAGATCATAGCAAAGCAGGATGTCCTGGTCGCGAAGGTATAGTCGCCCGCCGGTGATCACCGGGTGTTGCCAAGCAGGCTCCCTGCTGCGATCGGGCTGAGTGAACTGGCTCACCTGGCGGTAGCCGTCCGGCGTGGCCTCGATCAGCGCGACCGCGCCACTGCTTTCGGCGCGCAAGTACAAGTGCCGGTCCGCATAGGCCAGTGCGCCCTTGCCGACGCTGCGGTTCTTCCACTTCACCTTCCCGGTTTGGTATTCGAGGCACACCAACTCCGGATCGCTGAACCCGTACAGGTAGTCGCCAACGAGTATCACGCCCCCGTGGTGGTTGTTCATGTTCTTGTTCGCATACACTTCGGTGACACTAAACTCGCCGTTGTCCTCGGCGATCTTGAACAAATTGCATCCGATGCCGTAGGCGGAGGTGACGAAAACTCGGTTGTCTCTAAAGACCGGAGTTGGGATGACGGCGGTTTCGCCGTGACGTTTCGTCCTCCAAAGCACCTTTCCGTCGTCGGCGGCAACGCCGCCGAGGCTTTCGCCGGTGAGCTGAACGTATTGCCGCTTGCCGTCGATCTCGACCTGGATCGGAGAGGCGTATGCGGCCGAATCCGTCCAGTCCTTCGTCCGCCAGAGTTCCTGACCCGTATTCTTGTTCAACGCCAGCAGCGCACCCCGCGGCCCTCCGGGAGTGCAGATGACCTTGTCAGCGTCCACCAGCACCGACTCGCTGTATCCCCATCCGGACATCATGGTGCCGGCGAAGTCGCGCTCGAGGTTCTTGTGCCACTTGATGGTGCCGTGGCGCGCGTCGAGACATGTAAGGTCGCCGGACTGCCCCAGGACGTAGAGGTTGCCACCTTCGTAAGTAGGGGTGGAGCGCGGCCCGGGCGGGCCCCCGCCGCCGGTCGGGCCGATTTTCGTCTGCCACAGAGGCTTCCCATCGATGTCCAGCGCAATGGCGTAGCAGCCGTCCTTCAAGTCGCCCATCGAGAAGATCTTATCGTCGGCGACGGAGACGCTGGAGTAGCCCGCGCCCAGCCCCTTTGCCTCCCACAGGCTCGGCGGCCCCTCCGCGGGCCATTTCTTCAGCAGCCCGGTATCGGGGGAAACGTTGTCGCGGTTGGGGCCGCGCCATTGAGGCCAGAATCCGTTGGCCTGACCACGCACTGCCGTCGCGCCGAACAACAGACAGCCGATGAGTAGCGAACCTTTCAGGGCTCGATCCCGGCCCGGATGTGCTATCATCATAATTCTTCCTGCACATATGGTAGTGGTGGGGCCGACGCGTGTTGAATTCCCTTTCGCGGGAGCGGGACGGCGCCCTCGATTGGCGCGCGGATCATTACGCAAACCTCAAATCCAGCGAACTCGAACCCGAGTCGTGGCAGGATTTGCGGCCACAGCTCTGACTCGGACGACGCTTGCGGCGTAGCCGAGGGCGGAAGCTTTTGCTTGCGGAGCCGTTCTAATAGACCCCTTCGACTACGGTGGATGCGAAACCGCTGAACGGCTGGACGTTTCCGGCGCCGTCCCAGGGGTAGGGGTCGCAGGGGGGGCGGCGAATCGCCTGGTCGCGCTCTAGGAAGCGGGGGATGAACGTTTCACGGGTCAGCGTGGTGAGCATGACCCGGCCCATCTTGCCGTAGTCGGCCTTCTTCGTGGGGTTGTCGAACTCGACGATTTCCACGACCGCCCGCGGCTGCGGGGCGTGGTAGATGATCTCATAATTGTCGGCCGGGTCGAAGGGCTTGTGCGTGGCCAGGCCCATCAGCGTATTCCCATAGGTCGGGACGAAATCGACTCCGGGGACCAGCTCCTCGCGGACGAAGCGGTGGAACTGGGGCGTGAGTTCCGTGCCGCCGCAGAAGATCCCCCTGATACCGTAGCGGACCAGGTCGATCTTCTCGCACAGCGCCTCCAGCAGCTTGGGCGTGGTGAACACGCACTGGACGTTGTCGTGGCTGCGGAGGATCGTGAGGGCCTGGTCGATGCAGTGCTCCTTATAGAGATTGGCTTCCTGGATTTCGCCGCGTTTGAGGCACTTGACGACCCAGCGGGGATCGAGGTCGACGCAGAAGCTGATGCCGCCGCGGTGCTGCGCCAGGTGCTCGATGGCGAGTCGCAGCCGGCGTGGACCTGAGGGGCCGAGCATCAGCCAGTCGGCCCCTCGGGGAAAGTTGGCGTCGGAAAGGGTGTTGCTAAACTGTTCGTAGTCGATCCGCCAGTCGTTGATCTGGAGGCGGCTCTTGGGCACGCCGGTGCTGCCGCCGGTTTCGAAGATATAGATCGGCTTGCTCGCCAGGCCGCGGGGCAGCCAGCGACGAACCGGCCCGCCTCGAAGCCATTCATCCTCGAAATGCCCGAACTTCCTCAGGTCGGCGAACGCGTGAACTTCCTTGCGCGGATCGAAACCCGACTTCTTCGCCCACTCGAGCCAGAACGGGCACCCGGTGTCGGGATCGAAATGCCAGTTGACGATTTCCCGCACGTGCGCGTCGAGCTGTTCGGCGGCCTGTCGCGCTCGGGTCTCCACTGCGACGTTCATACGTGGTATTTAACCACAGAGAGCACAGAGGACACAGAGAGCCTGCGGAGAGAAAATGTTGATGAATCTCGGAGTTCCTGCTCTTTGTTTTTGCTCTGTGCTCTCTGTGTCCTCTGTGGTTAATCGGTATTCTGTTACTTCTCGGAAGACGCGCTCGATTGCGGCGGCGATTTGGCGCCGGTCTTGATCGCGTAGAGCGTGTCCCGGTCGGTTAGGTAGAGGATGCCATTCACGTATACCGGCGAGCAGTAACTGGCGCTGCCCAGGTTCAGGTGATCGTCCTCGGGCGAGAGCTTCTTCATTTCCTTCGACGCGGCGAAGATGCGAACGTCGCCGTCCTCGTCGGTCACAAAGACCTTTCCATCGGCGTAGAGCGGCGATCCCCACATGGCCGACTCCATGTCGTAGGTCCAGAAAGGCTCGCCGGTCTTGGCGTCCAGGCAGTGGAGGAACCCGGAGAAATCGGGGGCGAAACAGAGGCCCTCGGGCGTGATGCAGCAGGTGGAGATCGTGCGGTTCATGTAATCGGCCCGCTGGGGCTTAGGTTTGTTCAGGCGTACGAAATCCCAGATGACGCCGGAGTTGGGGTTGGGCTTGCCGCGCCGGGCCTCGCCGCGGATGTCGACCGGTCCGCTGGCGGCGGCGGCGCCCTGCGGCCGGTCGTCCACTTCGAGCTCCTTGCTGATGTCCCCTTCTTTGGTGATGTCGACGCAGTAGAGGTGGCCGTACCCTTCGCCGTGCTCCGGGTCCTGGCCGCTGGCGATGTACATGATTTTCTTGCCGTTCTCCTGGTCCACGATGCACGGGGTGGCGATCACCTCGTTGCGGGTCTGCGGATAGACGGCGCTTTTGGGGTTCATGTCGAACCGCCAGACGATCTTGCCCGTCTCGGCCTCGTAGGCGTAAACCCAGGCGTCGCCGAGTGGGGCAATCACCAGGTGACGGCCATTCACGTCGGCAATGGCGGGGCTGGCCCACTGTCCGTGCAGGACGTTGCCGCCGGGCGTGTTGTCGGTCCAGATCACCTTCCCGGTGTTCTTGTCGAAGCAGACGATCGAGGGGGCCTGCGGGGCGACCACGTGTTTGTGGGTGTCGTCCACGCCGTTGGCGGTGATGGCGTAGACGTAGTTGCCCCAGGAGGCGACGGCGCAACTGGTCATGTTGTGGGGGAAGACGCCGAGCTTGGCCATCATGTCATAGCTCCAGACGACCTTCGGCTCCTGGCCCGGGGTGGAAGCGGCGCCGGGGCTAAGGTCGAGGCAGACCACCTCGCAACGGTTGGTGCAGTACCAGAGCCGGCCGGGCTCGGTGTAGACGGTGGCACACTCGCCTTCGCCGGGCCAGTCGTTGACGCGGCCGGTCGGAAGCTTGCCGCTGAACCGTTGCCACAGGAACTTGCCGGTGTTGGCGTCGAAGGCCATCAGCACGCCGCCGTCGGCCGAGTTGTTCGGGTCGCGATGGCCCTCATTATTGGTGCCGACGAAAACCATCCCGTTGGAGATCACGGGGTTGCCATAGCTCTTGGAGCCGAGTGACGCCGACCACAAGACGTTCTTCCCGGTCTTCACGTTCCAGTCCGTGGGCGGGTCCTTTTCCGGGCTGATCATGTTCCGCGAGGGCGTGCGGCCCCACATCGGCCAATCGTTGGCGCGGGCGGCGCCCGCGATGGAGTAAGCGACACAGAAAACGATCGCGGCCAATACGCCGCCGCGCGCAGGATGAGTAACTTTCATGGCTATTTCTCGGTGACGGCCTGATTGGCGTCCCCGGCGTTGGCCGCCGGGAGCGGGTTCTGGTTCGTGGTCACAACGATGTTGTCGTAGTAAATCTCGTGGTCGTTGGAAAAGCCCCACAGCCCGGCGGCGCCGTGCGTGTTGGGCGTCGGATCTTCCAGCTCGATTGTCCAGTTCTGCGGCTCAGACTGACCTCTCTCCCATGCCTTGCCCCTCAGGACCGCTTTGCCCGGCTCCTGCTGAACGGTGAGCTTCAGGGTGTACCAGGTGTGGGCTTTCCATGGGAATGGAATCGTCTTGTGGGTGACCAGCCCGGGCAGCAGCTCATTGCGGGGCAGGGCGGCAGGCCAGGCGTACAGTCCCAGCGTCTGTTTGCTCCCTTTCAATTCCAGCACATATCGGCTGTCGATCACGCCGGCGTCCGGCATTTTATGCACGTCGGTGCCGTTGCCGTTGAACACCTGCTCGTCCACCTTCGCGTCGGCCTGCACCGTGTAATTGCTCATGTCGGTGGTGCCGAAGTAGGTGCGGGCGCGGGCGAAGAGCGGGATGTCGGTGAGCTTGACGAGCACCCTGTTTTTGGAATCGTCCGGGTCCTGGCGGACGGCGAACTTCATGCCGGCCCCGATCCAGGTAAGCGGTGGTTTACCGACCATCGCATGCTCGAAATCGATCTTCCAGGGCAGCGGCGGGAAGACGCGAACGCGGGCGACGCCTTCGAGCTTCCCGACGTGAGCAATGACGCCGCCCCCCTGCATCGAGTGGGGCTTGTTGTCGAACGCCGCGAAGGCGCCGCTGTTGTCGACGCTCCCTTCCAAGTTGCCGACCTTGATAGGCCCGGCGGCGGGTGGCGGGGGCGGAGGGGCGGCAGGCTTGGCCGCCGGTTGACCGGCGCCCTGCGCGGCCGCCGCCGTGTTCTGCCGCATCAATTCCTTCGGCCGCGGGGGCGGCGGGGGCATCAGCAGTTGGCCGACTTCCCAACTCTCCGGCTTCACTTCACCGAGCGGCCGGCCCAGATTGTCAAAGGCGCGGGCGGCAAACGTCATCTTTTCCCCGGGGTGCATCACCCAATCCGCTGGGACCACCTGAATGACCGCTGCCTCGGGGCGCCCCTCGATCGGCGCCTCGGACGGCATCGGCGGCGCCTCGACCTCCTGTTTCTCGAACTCTTTGGGGCCAATGCAATAGAGCATCGTCGCCGTGGACAGGAAAACGTGCCCATCGGAAATGGCGGGCGAGCCGAAGATCACGTATTCGCGGCCCGGCTTGTCCATGAACTCGGCGCGGCTGAGGACCTGGAACTTGTTCTTCTCCGGCTTGACGATCGAGAACCGGCCATTGGCCTCGGCCACGTAGAGCTTGCCGTCCCCATAGACCAGCGACGCCTTGCCGATCGTGCCCATTCCCTTGCGGTACTTCTCATGGCCGCTTTTCGCATCCAGGGCGAAGAGGACGGCGTTGTCCGTCAGGACGTAAAGCGTGTCGTCGACGATCGTGGCGGTGGGGAAGCCGTCTTCGATTCCTTCATCTTTCCACACGACGCGCGGCTCGCCGTTCTTCGCCTTGGAGCCGTCGAGGCAGGCCACGCCGCCCAGCTTGTTGCTGTCGAAGTTGTCCAGGTCCCACGTGGCGTAGACGTAATTGCCTTGCACGACGCACGACGAGTTCATGCCGTGCTTGGAAGCTTTGAAGGTCCAGACCTTCTTGCCGGTGCGTGCCTGGAAGGCGTGGATGCCGCCGTCGCCGGCAGGAAAGATCACCAGCCGCTGCCCGTCGATCACTGAAACGACGGGCGTGTTGTAAGGCGCGTCGACCGGAATGCCGCCGGTCCCGGCGGTCCAGTTCAACTGGCCCGTTTTCTTGTTGAACGCGAAGACGCGGTGCTGCGATCCGGCGTTGTTGCCCCACCCGAAGCTGACGCCGGTGATGAACAATTGATCTTCATCGATCGTCGGCGAGGCGGTGCGCCCGCCGAACGTCGAGATCATCCCGTACTCCTCGGTCATCTGGTGGCTCCAGATCAGCGTCCCGGTCTTCGCGTCGCAGCAGACGAGCGTGCACTGGGTGCCCATGGCGTAGACACGGCCGGTTTCCGGATCGCCCACAGTGCTGGACCAGCCGAGCCGGTGGAACGGGGCGTCGGTCTGAAACATGTTGTTGAGGTGTTGCCAGACGATCTGGCCGGTCTTCTCATCGATGCAGGTGAGAGCTTCCTGGGTCTTGGGACCGGGATCGACGGTGGCGGTAATCCCTTCGCCGGCCGGCACCTCGCCGATGCGCGTGAAGGCGTAGACGTGCCCGTCCATCACAATCGGACAGGACATCCCGCCGACCGCCGCCGACCAGGCGAGGTTTTCGCCGTCCGGCGACCATTTGTCGGGTAAATTTTTCTCGCGCGACACCCCGTCCTGTTCCGGCCCGCGCCATTTCGGCCAGTCGTTGGCCATCGCTGGCAGCGCCAGCAACAACCCCGCCAGCCCCCAAGCTCCGAGTCTAATTGTCATGGCTGTGATCCTCACGAATCAGTTCACCGCGAAGGCACGAAGACGCGAAGGGAATGCGTTTGGAAGAGACGGTTTACTTTCCATCCCCTGCGTGCTGTTCTTTTGTATTCCCTTCGCGTCTTCGCGTCTTCGCGGTGATTCATTTGCTGTCTCCGTGCCTTCGCGGCAATTCGTTCGAGCGAATAAACCTCCGCGCTTTCATTTCGAACCGGGGCAGGCTACCCGATGGAACGGCCAGCACCTCGGCCCGGAACGAAAGCGCCGCCTGTAGTGTATGCGCCACCCGCTGGCAAAGGGCGGGCAAATCGTCGACGTTGGGCACCGGCTCGATCTCCAGCCGCACCTGCGTGAGCGCCCCGTTCTCCAACACGTGGAGGCGGAACTCCGCGATTTCCGCAAACCGCCGCAAGACCGCCTCGACCGCGGTGGGGAACACATTATTTCCGCGGACGATGAACATCTCGTCGACGCGGCCCAAGATACCGCCCTCCAGTCGGGCAAAGCAACGCCCGCATGGGCAGCGGCCGCGGACGAGCCGCACCTGGTCGTTGGTGCGGTAGCGGATCAGCGGGCTGCCCCGCCGGCCGAGATTCGTCACGATCAGTTCGCCCGGCTCACCATCGGGCACCGCTCTTCCGGTCTTTGGATCGATTACTTCGACGATGAATTCACTTTCGATGACGTGAACGCCGCCCGGCGCCTCCTGGCACTCAAACGACATCGGGCCGATTTCCGTCATGCCGGTGTGATCGAACACACGGGCGTTCCAGGCGGTCTCGATGGTCCGCCTGGTTTCGGGAATGCTCCCCCCGGGCTCGCCGGCGACGATGATCGCCCGCACGGATGAATTAGCGATATCGATACCTTCGTCTCTGGCCACCTCCGCCATCCGCAACGCGTACGTCGGCGTGCAGAAGATCACCGTCACGTGGTTCTCGATGATGGCCATTAGCCGGGCGAGGGTGCTCATCCCGCCGGCGGGGATGGAAAAAAAGCCACTCGCCACCGAACTGTCGAATGCCCCCCAGAAGCCCAGGAATGGCCCGAACGAGAAGGGGAAAATCAGCCGGTCGCCCGGATGCACTCCGGCGGCGGCGAAGATGATCCCCCAGCAATTTGTCACCCACCGCCAGCTCTCGTTTGTGTCCAGCCAGCGCAGGGGAGCGCCGCCGGTGCCGGAAGTTTGACAGTATCGGGTGTAACGCTCGATCGGATACGTCAGGTTCGTCCCGTAGGGCGGCTGCGCGACCTGATCGGCTTCGAGTTCGGAGCGCGTGGTGAAGGGCAGCACGTCAAGCGGATCAGTTAGTGGGTCGAAACGGATGCCGTGGAATTTGCGACGATAAAACGGATTAGCCGCGCCCACTTCCGTGAGCAGGTCGGCGAGCTTCCGCCGCTGCAGCGTCAGAAGTTCGTCTGGCTCTGCGGCCTCATCTTGGGGCGCGAAATAGCTCTTCGGGTCCACCACCGCTAATCCTACGCTGCAACACTCGATTCGTACCGCAGCGCGAGGGAGATGTTAACTTTGTGTGACCGAGCAGCGCGGCATGTTAGCGGTTATCGCAGCGGATTACGCCATCTCAGACCCGGAAAGCGGGCGAAGTCCGAGTCGCTTGAGCACAGTTCACAGCCATGTTCAATTGCGAGGGCGGCCAAGTGGGCGTCAGTGACGAGATTGCCCGTCGCCTGGCCCCGTTCCAACAGCCCTCGTAGCACCTCCCAATGCCCTTGAGTGGGAGGAATCACCCGGGTGCAAGTCTGATCGAGCCAGAGCTGGACGCGTTCTGCCGCCTGGGCGACGGTCAATGGGCGTTCGAAAACTCGGCGGTTGGTGGCGATCCGCACGAACGCGGTCAGGACTGGCCAGCACAGACAGACGGCCGAAACGCCGGACAGTTGCCCGTCCCAGCAGGATCTTGCTCTCTGATGTTGCGGGCTGGAAGTATCCTCGGCATAGAGCAGCAGGTTGGCGTCCACCAGTATCACCGCGCGTCCTCACCGTCGACCTGCGCCAATAATTCCTGGACGTTGTCCAGGCTGAAACCTTGGCGAAGGCCCATTCGATGAGGCCGCGTACGATAGGGTTTAGGGACCTTGGGCCGCTGCATCTGATCAAGGCCGGCCCGCAGCGCATCGTTGATCATCTGCTTGAACGGCAGGCCGAGTTTTTGGGTGACCGCCTTGGCCTTTTCCGCCACGTCGCGATCGAGGCTGAGGGTCGTCCTCATGTTAGCATCATAACATCAAATACCGAGGCATCAAAGCATCAGATGACAGGCAGGAGCGATGCGGCCGATGGTCGCCGGCCCTAAAACCGCCCCTTGCGGCCTAGGATCGTCTTTTCCAGGATCGTCTCCAGCGTATCGCACACGCGATCGACCTGGCGTTCGGTCAGGTGGCCGAAGAAGGGGAGGGCCAGCGTCCGCGCAGCCACGTATTCGCATACCGGGAGGTCGCCGGGCTGATAGCCGAATTTTTCCGCGACGTAGGGCTGAAGGTGGATCGGCGGGAAGTAATTGTTGCACCCGATCCCCGCTCCCCGAAGTTGCAGCATGAGCTGGTCGCGATCGCCGGGCTCGAACAGGTCGTTGAGGCGCACGACGAATACGAACCAACTCACGTGCGTGTCGTCCTCGAGCGTCGGCAGGATGAGGTAGCGGTTGGTCATCAGCCGGTCGATATAGAGCTGGGCGACGCGGCGGCGGTTGGCCAGGATCTGATCGAGCCGCTGCATCTGGGCACAGCCGAGGGCGGCGTTCAGCTCGCTGAGGCGGTAGTTGTACCCGAGGCGCTGGTGCGCCAGCCAGGCCATCCCCTCGCGGCCCTGGTTGCGCAGCGCGCGACAGGCAGCGGCGAAAGTGTCGTCGTCGGTGACGATCATCCCTCCTTCGCCGGTCGTGATCTGTTTGTTGGGGTAGAAGCCGAAGATGCCCGCCCGGCCGAACGACCCGATCGGCCGGCTGGCGTATTTGCCGCCGAACCCCTCGCAGGCGTCCTCGATCAACACCAGTTCGTGTTGCTGGGCGATCTGCTCGACTTCGGTCATTCCCCCGGGGTGGCCGAAGGCCTCGACGGCGACAATCGCCTTGGTCCGTGGCGTCACCGCCGCCGCCACCTTTGCCACGTCCATGTTCAGCGTCTTGGGATCGATGTCCACGAAAACAGGCTTGGCGTTGACGTACAGAATACAGTTAGTGGAGGCGACGAAAGAGAATGGCGTCGTGATGACCTCGTGCCCCTCCCCCACGCCGGCGGCCACCATGGCGCAGTGCAACCCCGCCGTCCCCGACGACATTCCGACCCCATGCTGCCGGCCGGTCAGCTTGGCGCAGGCCCGCTCGAATTCCTCGAGCTTCGGCCCCATCGACAGGGTGCTCGTGTGCATCACGTCCAACACGGCATCGATCTCGAGCTGCGTGATGTCGGGTCGTGAAAGGGGGATCGGGATAGCCATGGGTGGTCCATTTGCGACTGCCGATTGCCGATTTGCGATTGCGTTCAGCGGCTGGCGTCGTCTGTAATCGCAAATCGTAAATCGGCAATCGCAAATCTTCTATGCGGTTCCCGCAAATGTTATACTGTCCGGGCTGTACGTCCGATAATCCTGTTATCGTCCTAAACACCCTGTTGCATGAGTTCAGACGTTCGGAAGAAGGATAAAACGAACACGTATTTCTGGCGGGCCTGCGGGTTCCTCTACCCGTATCGCGCGCTGGTGGTGATCTCCATCGTATGCGCGGTCTTCGTCAGCGCGGCCTTCGCCGGGGGGCTGTCGTCATTGGCGCCGATCATGCACGTGTTCCTCAACGGCGACACTGTCCAGACCTGGGCCGAGCGGGAGATCGTGCAGCGCCGCCTCGGCATCACGTTCGCGGAACAGACGCGGGAATTGCAGGTCGTCCGAATCGAGCCGGGTAAGGCCGGAGCGCAAGCGGGCCTGCGGATCGGCGACGTGCTGTCCCTCGGCGGCGCTGAAGGAGGCCAACTCACCTTCGCCCGGACGTTGGAGGCCTTATCCGACCCTGCCCGCACGTCGGTCATGTTGCAGGGCCGCGGGGGAGATGCGATTCGGGTTCCGCTGCCGGCGGAGCCGCGATACCTGGCCGCAGGGCGGGGCATCGCAGCCCACTTTCCTCCAAATCCCGTGGCGGCTGTCGCCGTGATGCTGGCTTTCATCGCATCCCTGGCCATCATCAGCAACGTCCTCTCGTTCGTGCAGGAATATCTGTCGGACAAGGCGGCGGTGCTGGCGGTCAACGACCTCCGCCGGCGTCTTTACGACCACGTCTTGCACATCCCCCTGGCTCACTTCGGCCTCAAAGGCACCAGCGACGTGACCAGCCGGCTCACGCAGGACGCCCAGAACCTCAACGAAGGGTTCAAGACCGTCCTCGGCCAGAGCATCCAGGAGCCGATCAAGGCGGCCTTCGCGCTGGTGATCGCGCTGGTGATGAGCTGGAAGCTGACGATGTTCATCGTCGTTTTCGCTCCCGTCATGCTGCTGATCATCAAGAAGTTCGGGAAGAAGATGCGGCGGGCGAGCAAGAAGGCCCTGCTCAGCTCCTCGGTCATGCTCGGCCAGATCGAAGGCTCGCTGCTGGGCATCCGCGTGGTCAAAGGCGCCGGCGCCGAGCGGTTCGAGCGGCGGCGCTACACCCGGATCATGGACAGACTGGTGGGCGAGCAGCTCCGCATGAGCTGGATCGACGCCTTCACCGCCCCCACGATGGCCACACTCACCCTGTTTGTAGTCGCGGCCATCGTGCTGTTCGCGTCGTACATGGTGCTCGTGGCGCACTCGCTGGACATGGCCCGGTTCGCGATCGTGATGGCGTGCCTGGGAACCATCGGAGACTCGCTTCGGCGTGTGAGCAAGGTGAACAACGTGCTTCAGAAGTCCAACGCCGCCGCGGCGCGCATCTTCGAGGTGCTCGATCTGCCGGTGGAGAGGGACAGGAGAGACGGACAAGGGGACAGGGGGACAAGGGGACAAGGGCGCGCTAATGGTGCGCCTACCACTTTGTCCCTTCGTCCCTCAGTCCCTTTGTCCCTTCCGCGCATAAAGCTTCAGCCGATGCAGCGGGAGATCCGCTTCGAGAGCGTGACGTTCGCGTATCCGAACTCCTCGGCGCCTGCCGTCATTGACGTGAGCCTCACGGTCCCAAAAGGCAAGTGCGTCGCGATCGTGGGCCGCAATGGCAGTGGGAAAACGACGCTGTTGGCGCTCTTGCCGCGTTTCTACGAGCCGCGGGAGGGGCGAATCCTGATCGACGCCGTCGACATCCGTCACGCCACCCTCCGGTCGCTGCGCGACCAGATCAGCATCGTGACGCAGGACTCGGTGATCTTTCCCGGCACCGTCGCGGAGAACATTGCATACGGCAATCCGCGGGCGAAGGCCGACGAGATCGTCGCCGCCGCCAGGCGAGCCTTCGCGCACGACTTCATCGTCGGCAAGCCCCAGGGATACGGCACGCTGCTGGGAGAACTCGGCGGCCAACTCTCCGGCGGGCATAAGCAGCGGCTCTGCATCGCCCGCGCCATCCTCCGCAAAAGCCCTATCCTCGTCCTCGACGAGGCCACCAGCCAGGTCGACGCCGAGAGCGAGCACCTGATCCAGCAGGCGATCGAGGGCCTCATGCACGAGCGGACGACGTTCGTCATCGCGCACCGCTTCAGCACGATCCTCAGTGCCGACGAGATCGTCGTGATGGATCGCGGCCGCATTGTCGGCCAGGGCCGCCACGATGAGCTTCTGGCGACGTGCGAGACCTACCAGCAACTCTACGAGCGACAGCTCTTCGCCATGCCCGGCGACAGCGGCAAAGTCGCCGCGGCGCCGGCGGTCTGATCCTACAAGGCTAATGCAACCACGGAGGCACGGAGACGTGCGCCTCCGTGTCTCCGTGCCCGCGTGGTTGCATTTTTCGCCCGGACGCGGAGAGTAGCGTTGTAGGGCTAAGGCACCCTGCGCCGACGCGCCTCGGAGACCGTCATGCGGAAAATCCCGTATTTTGCGATCGTCTTGAGCATCACGGCTTGCGCTCTTCTATCAGGACCTAATCCCGCCTTCGGCCAGGACCGCCAGTCAACCCCACCGGCCGACCAGACCCTCTGGATCATTCCCCACACCCACTGGGAAGGCGCCGTCTTCAAGACGCGCGAGGAATATCTGAAGGTCGGGCTCCCCAACATCCTCCAGGCGTTGCGCCTTCTGAAAAAGTATCCGGATTACCATTTCGTCCTCGACCAGGTCGCTTACGTCAAGCCATTCCTGGAGCGCTATCCTGAAGAAGAGCCAGCATTCCGGAGGTTCGTGGCCGACGGGAGGCTTCAGCTCGTGCTGGGCATGGACGTCATGCCCGATGTGAACATGCCGGGCGGCGAGATTCTGGTCCGGCAGATCCAATACGGGAAGGGGTATTATCGCGACAAGTTGGGCGTGGACGCGACCGTCGCGTGGCTGGTCGACACGTTCGGCCACAACGGGCAGATGCCGCAGGTGCTGAAGCTGGGTGGGTACAAATCGTTTTGGTTTTCCCGCGGCGTCCCCAGGCCCGATCACCCATCCGAGTTCCTGTGGGAGGGGATTGACGGCACACAAATTCCGTCGTTCTGGCTGCCATATAGCTACGGCCTATTCTACGGATCGCCAAGCGATCCTGCTCATTTCAAGGCCTTCGCCAAACAGCGCTACGACATGCTCGGGAGGAATACCCGCGGTTCGGACCGCGTCGCGTGCGCGGGGGCCGACGTGTCGGTGCCGGAGGAGCAGCTCGCGCCCATGGTCGAGCAATACAACAAGCAGGGTGGCGCGCCGCTCACCCTGCGGCTGGCGGCGCCGACTGAATTCGAGGCGGCCGTGGCCCCGCGCCCGGGCGGCCCGGCGTGGCCCGTCTTCAAAGGCGAATTGAACCCCATCTTCCAAGGCACCTACAGCAGCCGAATCGAGCTGAAGCAGTGGATGCGGCTGGCGCAGCAGAAACTGACTGCCGCGGAAAAGCTCACATGCCTCGCCCGATGGCTCGGCGGAAAGGCCGACAACAGTCTCCTGTGGCGGGCCTGGGAACCCGTGTTGTTTAGTGAAACGCACGATTGCGCCTCGGGCGTGATGACGGATCACGTCCACCAGGACACCCTCGGCAGCTACGAATTCGCCAACCGGCTGGCCGACCAGATCATCGAGGATCGATGGAACGAAATGGGCCCGAAGATCGACACCGAAACCGGGAACGCCGCCGGCGCGATCCCGGTGGTGGTGTTCAACTCGCTCGGGTGGCCCCGGTCTGACGTGGCGGAGGTGACGGTCGGTTTTGCCGCCGAGGGCGTTGCGGACGTCGGTCTGGTCAATGCAGGCGGGCAGGAGGTCCCTGTACAGCTTCTGGAGGAGGCGCGATATCCCGGCGGCGGATTGCAGCAGGCGAAGATCGCGTTCATCGCGCGCGACGTGCCGGCCATGGGGTATGCAACCTACCACGTTATTCCGAAGCCTGCGCCGACCGAGCCGCGACCGCCGGCGCCGCCCTCCGACAAGCTCGAGAACCCGCTGTATCGATTGGCACTCGATCCTCGTACGGGAGAGATCAAAAGTCTGGTGGTGAAGGAGGGCAACTGGGAGGTCTTCAGCGGCGGCGCGAACGTCGTCTCGCGGCAACCGGATCATGGCGACCTTTGGGAGCTGTATCGCGGATTGAATGGCGGCAGCAACATCGCCATGACCGGCGTTCAGCCGGTGCCGAGCGCCGCCGACGCGAAGTTGAGCAACCAATACACGGCCACCGATCCCGGCTCCTTGCGGGGCGGTCCGGTCTTTACGGAATTCAACGTTGCCCATCCGTTCGACTCCGGCACGTTCGCCACTCGGGTGCGGCTTTACGCCGGTCTGCGGCGGATCGACATCCAGACCCGCATCGTCAATCGCGAGAAGTATGTTCGCTACCAGGCCCTGTTCCCCACCACGATCCGCAACGGCCGCGGCGTTCATGCCATTCCATTCGGGGCCATCGAGCGGCCAGCCGGCATCGAATTTCCCGCCCAGGAATGGGTCGATTATGGCGACGGTCGCCACGGCTTGGCCCTTCTCAACTGGGGCCACCCCGGCAACGCCGTGACCGACGGGACGATGATGCTCTCGCTGCTCCGCGCCCACAACCTGGGCGCCTACGGGTTCGGCGGCGGCTACGAGCCGGGCATGTCATCCGAGTCGGGCTTCGAGTTGGGCAACGAGCTGACGCTGAGCTACGCCCTGGTCCCTCACACCGGCGACTGGCGCGACGCCGGGATTTATCGCGACGGAATCGAGTTCAACAACCCCCTGATCGTCCGCAAGCTCCCCGTCCACCGCGGCGTGCTTCCGGCCCGATGGGGCCTAATCGACATCTCGCACGCTAACGTGGTCCTGTCCGCGATGCAGCCCGGCCGCGACGGCGCCGTCCTGCTCCGCGTTTACGAGGCGGCGGGCAGGTCGTCACACGATGCGAAAATCAAGCTGCACGCCCGCGTCGACACAGCCGGCGAGGTGAATCTCATGGAAGACCCGATCCGCGAGCTTCCCGTGGCCGACGACCTTCTGACATTTGACCTGCACCCTTTTGAGATCAAGACGTTCAAGCTCCGGTTCCGGTCGCTCGCGAAATGAGCGCCTTCTCATTTGCCCCCGACGCTCACGAGGTGCCTGTAGGTGTGGACGTACATCCGTCCGCCGGCAATCGCCGGAGTGGACGAGAGGGGCGGCTGCTGAACGTCAGATTCTTCCAGTTTCAGCGGGTTCTTCGCCAGCAGCTCGAACTTCTCGGCCGCAGCGATGGCGTACACGTCACCCTCTTTTGAAAGGATGAAGATCTTGTCCCGCGCGCAGACCGGCGAGCCGAAGAAATTCCCATCCAGCCGCTGCTTCCAGACGGTTTTCCCGCTGCTGGCATGGGCGCAGGTCAGCACCCCGTTATCGGTGAAGTAGAACAGCAGGTCGTTCTTCACAATCGGCGTGGGCACGTAAGGGACGGACTTGTGCAGGTCGTAGGCGACGGTGGCGGACGCGCCGTCCTCGCCCGGCCGGGCGGCGACCAGCGCGTGGCCGCTCGGGCCATCGCCGCAGCTTCCGAAAATCAGCCCGTCGGCGATGAAAGGAGACGACACCGTTCGCGCGTCAAAGACTTTGTTCAGCTCCCAGATGACGTGCCCATCCCTCGGTTCGAGCGCCGTGAAGCCATGGGCCTTGCTGGCAAAGACGAGCTGCTCTTCGCCGTGCCGCGGCCGCAAGACGCACGGCGTAGACGCGGAGAACTTGTCGCTGTGTCCCCGCGACGTCTGCCAGACGACGTTGCCGCTGTCGCGGTCGAGGCCGAACAGGAAACTCTGCGGCCCCTCGTTGTCATCTCCCAAGACCAGCAAGTTCTGGTAGACGATCGGCGACTGCCCGCCGCCGTGCTGGCTGACGAACGAGCCCAGGCCCCTGGTCCACACGTCCTTCCCGTCGTGATCGAGCGCCAGCACGCTCAGTTCCTCCGGCGTGCTCCAGCAGACGTACACGTGCTTTTCGTCCACCGCCGGCGTCGAGCTGGCATAGCTGTTGTATTGGTGATGGGGGTACGTGCTCGAGGGATATTTGCGTACCCATCTGATAGACCCGTCGGCGGCGTTCACGCATACGACCATGTGCTCGCCGGTCTGCTCGTCGCCGCAGATCAGGAAGATTCGGTCGTCCCAGACTACCGGCGACGAGTGCCCGCCGCCCGGCAGCCCGATCTTCCAATTGTAGTCCTTTTCGCTCCATTGGGCCGGAATCTCCGCGTCGCTCAGCCCCGACCCATTGGGCCCACGAAACCGCGGCCACCGGGAGGTGTCAGTCACCGCAGATGAGGCGCCCGCGCCCGTCGGCGTCGGCGCCGCCAGCGCCGTCGCACCGCATCCTACGATCAAGGCCAGGGCCACCGGAAGCAGACGACAAGAGGAAGTGTTGGCTTTCACGAGTGGATACCATATCCGCCAGGGAACAGCGCGAGCAAGCGGATTCGTTGTCACCACTCCTCCCTCCCCCTAGAATCCGCCGCATGTCAGAGGGCGGGACGTGGACGGTCCGGCGGATCCTGGAGTGGACGACCGGATTCTTCACCCGCAAAAACGTCGACCCGCCGCGGCTGTCGGCCGAACTGCTTCTTTCGCATGTCCTGGAAGTTCCCCGCATCAAGCTCTACACCGACTACGAGCGGCCTCTGAGTGCAAAGGACCTGGCTGCCTACCGCGACCTGGTGCGCCGGGCCGGCGAGCAGGAGCCAATCGCCTACCTCACGGGCAAGGCCCATTTCTTCAATCTCGAATTCGAAGTCACCCCCGACGTGTTGATCCCTCGCCCCGATACCGAGACGCTGGTGGAGAACGTGCTCCAGTTCGTCCGCCACCAGAGCGGGTTCGAGTCCCCGCGGGTGCTGGACCTGTGCACCGGCAGCGGGTGTATTGCGGCGGCCATCGCGTATCACCTCAAGGCGGCCGTGGTCACCGCCACGGACAATAGTTCGGCCGCCGTGGCCGTTGCGCGCCGTAACATCGAGCGACTCGGACTCAGCGGCCGAGTGATCGTCGAGCAGGGAGATTTGTTCGATCCGCTCTCACGGATGGTGGACGTGCAGCCGTTTCACCTGGTCGTCTCCAACCCTCCGTACATTCCGACCGGCCAGGTCGAGACACTGGACCGCAGCGTCCGCGAATACGAGCCGATTGCCGCGTTGGACGGCGGGCTGGACGGCCTGGCCCTGCACCGCCGGATTCTCTCCGAGGCCTCCGCCGGGCTTCTGCCCGCCGGGCGGATCTACCTGGAGATCGCCTTTGATCAGGGGGAGTTGGCGGAGCAGGTGGCCCGGGAATACGACGCCTTCGACGATGTCCGCATCCTCAAAGACTACGGCGGCCGAGACCGCGTCCTGACGGCGCGGCGACGATAGTTGTCTGGTGAATCAAGCTGAGAAGGCATACCCGTTTCGCCGTTTCGCCGCGACCCGCAGGGGAGCGCTTTTCCGCGCCCATGCGAAAAAAGCGCTCCCCTGCGGGTCGCGGCGAAACGGTGCACCATGACCGCTTTTTTACTCAAGAGCCCTCACAACCCCGTCGATGGTCAGTGCCCCCGACACGACCGCATTCTTAAAGCGGTAACTGGCCAACGGGCCGGTTACGGTAACGGCGCCGAAGGTGAAGGGCGCGCCCATGCCGGTGACGCGCAGGCGGCTCAATCGGGTCGTTCCCGTCACCGTCAGGTTGGTTGCCGAGGCGCTTTGCGTGACCATCCCAACGCCCGGCCCGGAGAGCGACAGAAGGGCGTGGCGTCCGTCAGCGGACGTGACGGTCAAGGGAACGTTGCGGCGGCCGCCGACCGTTCCAAAGACCTGGCCGGCGGCCTGGAACCGCGTCGCGCTCGCCGCGGGGGCGCTTGCGACCTGGCCGGCTGTCAACTCCGACTCGGCCGAAAGCTGAGCGAGGATCGTATACTTCCCGGGTGTGAAGTCTCCGGCGACAAAACGGAGGGTGAACGTGATTCCCCGCCCGCTGCGAAGGTGGACCGCGAGCGTCTGAGGAGACACGATCGGTTGGGCGGACGAATCAAGTTTCCCGTCGCGCGAAGCGTAGAGGCTCACGACCACTCGGCCGACCGCCGTGGCGCCGCCTCCGTTGGTGATGCGAACCGCCACAGATCCCCGCTCGCCGGCGACGAAGGCTGTTGGAAGGTTGACTTGCGTAATGGACGGCACGAGCAACGGGGTCGGCGAGGCCGTGACAAGCACTCGCTCGGCCAGCGCCGCGGAGGTCGCCGGGGCGAGCGTCGCGTTGCCTTGGTAGAAGGCGGTGATGTGATGCAGCCCAACCGATAGCGTGTTGGTGGCGAGAGTTGCCGCTCCCGCCTGCAATGTCACGGTGCCGAGCGAGTTGGCGCCGTCGAAAAACGTCACCAGACCGATCGGCGGCGCTGATCCTGCTGGGCCGCTTACCGTCGCGGTGAATTGTATTCGGGTCCCTTGAGTGGCTGGATCAAGCGATGTTGTCAGGCCGACGGTCGGCGCCTGTGGAGTGGCGGAGGTGCTGAGCAGGACCGCCGCCGACGCGATGCCCGACGCGCTCCCCGCCGCGGGCGCGGTGCCCGGCACGGCGTCCAGACTGAGCACGTCGAGTTTGCCGTCCCCATTGAAGTCGCCGGTGAAAAGACCCAGCGGCACGCCATCGGCCGGATATGCAAGCGGCAAGGGGAATGTCCCGCTGCCGTTGTTGATCAATATCGATATCGCTGGATTTGCTCCCTTGGAATCTATACCGACAATGAGGTCGGGTTTGCCATCGCCATTCAGATCCGCGGCGGCCAGCGCGCTGACGCTGCCGCCGTCGGTGCTCACTACCACCGGCCCGCTGTCGTGGAAGGTACCGTTGCCGTTCCCAAGGAAGATGTCGACCTCTCCGGCGGCCTCGCCCGGAGGGACCATGGCCAGGTCGAGCTCTCCGTCGCCGTTGAAATCGCCCACAGCGAAGACCGGGCTTGCCGGAAGGGATTCCATCGGCAAGGGCTGCAGAGGAGAAGTGAAGGTGCCGATGCCATTGCCCGGCAGCACGCCGAATGGCGAGACGACGTCGAGCTTTCCGTCGCCGTTGAAGTCGCCGGTGGTGAAGACCGCGTCGTTGGCGGTGATGCCGACGCCGGAAAATACAGGAGTAGAGATGGGTGGACCGAATGTCCCGTTGCCGTTCCCGAGCATCACGCTCAGTCCGACGGTCGAGCGGCGGTTGGTTCCGGAGGCGGCAGTGAAGGTGGCGGCGGCGAGGTCCATCTTTCCATCGCCGTTGAAGTCGCCGGCGAAAAGTCGCACCGTATTAGGCGGCAGCACGAGTCCCGGAATCAATCTCCCGAACCCTCCGTTTGGGGTGCCGGGTAAAACGCCCGCCGCGGTCGCCAAGTCCAGCCGACCGGTGCCGGTGAAACTGGCCAGGGCCGCGAGTTGACCGGTGATCTTTACAGTCGGGCCCGGCGCGAACGTCGCGACGGCACTGCCGAAGTAGACTTGGGCCGTGGACAAAGTCTGACCCGGCTGCGGCGCGCGGACCACCACCACGTCCGGGATGCCATCGCCATTGACGTCTCCGACTGCCGTGGCGAGCACCGGGGCATTGCCTGCGAGACTGGTCAAGACGGGACTCAGCAGCGGCGTTGTCGCCAGCAAAACCCGACTCTCCAGCGGCTCAATGATCCAGTTGTGTCTCGTGCGGCTGCCGGGCCGGGCCGATTTGCACAGTCCCCCATGCGTCACCCAAAAGGCCATATGCTCTCACCGCCTCGCCCACCATTGGTAGCGCAAGCCGGCGGGAATCTTCCCCGGGCGCGGCTACCAATGGAAGAAGTCAGCGCCATAGACGAGCGTGCCTCCGAGGTGGCCGGCGGCGCCGATCAGCAGGGCCGCGCCGAACAACGCGAACCGGCAGGTCAGGCTCCGGCGGCCGCGGAGATTATCCAGTTCCGACAAGGTGGCGGCGACAACCGCGGCCATGGCGGCGGCGACGCCGGCCCAGCGGTGCAGCAGCAGCGTTCCCGCTGCGTTCGCGTCGTACCCGCTGAACGGGGCGTGCACCCATCCCAGGACCGCGGCCACGACCGCGCCCGCCGCTCCGAAATAGACGCAGAACCGCACGATCGGGCTGATGTCCTGGTGGCGGCGCAGCATCCGCCACGATTCCACCGCCGCAGCCGCGGCGATCAGGCCGATGGGGAAATGGATCACCAGTACGTGGAACTTGCCGATCAATCGCAGCACCCGCCGAGCAACTGACGGCCCATGCCCGCGAGAGACGGGCGGAAACGCAGGCTGGGTTACCGTCTCAGACACCGCTACTTGCTGCACCGCGAGAGTGGGGGCGGGCGCGCCCGCCTCGATCCACGACCGAATGCCCTGCTTCTCGGAATCGGAAAGTGGTCCGGCCTTGGCGTCATCCGGCGGCATGTCGCCTTCATCGATTTCCTGCCAGAGTTTGGAATGAGCCGGGTCCGACCGCACAATCAGGCGCGGGTTGGCCGCGATCCGCGGCAAGTCGAGCACGTATCCGAACTTTCCCTTGGGGCGCGCCATCCCGGCCATGTGGCACTGGGCACACTTGGCGGCGAAGATCTCACTCACACGGGCGCCCAGGTCGGCGGGCGGCCGGTCGGCGGGTGTGGCGCTTATTTTCGGTGCCCGCTCGGTGGCACGGCCGTCTGGGCCGCGTTGGAGATCTGCTTCAGCGAGCGCCGCTTGCATGGGCGAGACGCCCATGCCACGAGAGCCAAAAAAAAGTGTCACACGCGCCTCGCCAGCCGCGGCCAGCGCCGCCGGTACCAGAAGCGTGTACAGCATCGAAGCGATTGATAATGCGGATCGTGGCATCGGAATCTCCTAAAAAAGGGGCGGGAGCAACGATTGCTCCCGCCCCCAGGGGAAGGAGGCTCGGTGAAGCTCACTATGACACCCCACGCCGCGGGCCTTCACGCCCCTGCAATGAATGCAGTCGAAGCTCCGTTCATGCCGGTGCGGCGGTTCTTACGAGCGCCAAAAAAGCGGGCGGGAGCTGGCATGGCTCCCGCCCGGTCGGGGAACCGGAGGACGGGACATCCTCCGGGGGATGATTCACTCGAGCGTCGAATCGACCACCGCCAGATTGCCGGCATTTTCCACGTAGCTCACGCTGGACAGCCCGAGCATGGCGCGGAGTTTGTCGGCGGCGACGTTCTTCATCGGGCCTGGCGATTCCGCCTTGCCCGGTTCAGGTTGAGGGAACGCGGTCGATCGGGCCGTGTGGAACGTCATCCTCCCTTCCACCTTGCGGACGATCTGGTGGATGTGCCCGTTGAGGATCGTCACGGACCCAAATCGCTTCAGGTACCCCAGCGCCTGCCCGGCGTCTTCGGTGCCCCAGCCCCACTGTGGGTAGATCGTCCAGAGCGGCACGTGGGCGAAGACGACGATCGGCGTGCTGGCGCCAAGCGCCGCCACGTCCTTCTCCAGCCATCCGATCTGCTCAGCCCCAAGTACGCCCAGGGCAGACTTGCCGTTGGTCAGGTTCGCGACGTTGACCAGGCCGATGAAGTGCACGCCCTTGAAGTCAAAGCTTTGCCATCCGCTGCCCAGTGTGCCTTTGCCGAACCGCTCGCGATATTGCTGCCCGTTGTCGACAAAGTAGTCGTGCTCGCCGGGAACGTAGAACGTCCGCTCGGCCTTGGCCGACTTCATGACTTGAGCGACCGTGTCGAACTCCCTGGGCTTGGACAGGTGCGTCAGGTCCCCGGTATGCAGCAGCAGGGCCGGCGGCTTGGGCAGCGCGTTGATCCGCGACACGGCCAACTGGAGTGTCCCGACCACATCGGTATAGACGCCCTTGTTGAACCCGATGTGGCTGTCGCTGACCTGGGCGAAGGTGAAGTCGGCGGTGGCGAGGGACGCGGGGTCGGCGCCGAACACCTGCGACTGAAGGACGCCGTCCTTCACCGCCCAGACCAGGCCCGCCCCGGCCCAGGCCATGCACTTCAAAAACCCCCGCCGGTCCACGCCGTCGGTCGAACGTCCGTTCTGAGTATCGTCTGACATTGCTGTCTCCTTTGAGTAGAGGAATATGTGTTGATTCGGATACGAAGCGCGGACCCCGGCGGTCCTCACTTGACGACCACCGTGCCGGTCATGTGCGTGTGGACCTTGCAGAAATACTTGTAGGTCCCCGGCTTGGTGAACGTGAACGAATACTTGTCATCGGTGTCGAGCGCTTTGGAATCGAAGGCCGGCTGCTCGCCAGTGCCGGTGGCGGTGTGCGGCACGTCGTCGTGGTTGACCCACGTGACGGTCGTGCCGGCGGCCACCGACAGCTCCCGCGGCTTGAACGCGAAGTTGTCGATGGAGACTTGGACTTCTTTGGCCGCCTCGGCGGGCGCGGACGTGGGCACGTCGACCGGTTGTGTCGCGTCAGCGGTCACGACTGGTGGACCGGAATCGGCCCGGGCATCGCCGCCCCCGGGTCGTCTGAGCCACGCGACGGTCACAATTACCAGGGCCAGCAACAAGACCACCGAGGCCACATAGACGTTCATGATTCGAAATCGCTGCATGTTGTTCTCCGGACGCCCGTCGCTGACCGACGGGTACAATTACAATGAGAAGTAATCACAGTGGACGCGCCGTGGGCTCACTCGCATCCGCCTGAGCCCGCGGACCAATTCCCCCGTCATCTTCGGCGGGCAACACAGGTAGAACGCTTTGCCATCGACCCCGCCGGACCACGCCTGTAGCCGATTCGTGTCGATCCGCCCGATCTCGCCGGCCCACCAGGACGGCGGCTGAGAGAGCACATAGATCACCTTCAGCGCCGGCCACCAGCCCGCTTCCATCGCGCTCAACTCGCCGGCGAAGAGGATGTCGTCCATCCCGTGGGTGGCGTAGACCAGCGTCACCCGCCGCAATTCGCGCCGGTCGCGCATCGCCCGCAACATGCTCATCAGCGGGGTAATGCCGACGCCGCCGGCCACGAAGACGAGGTCGGCTTCGTCAGGATGCAGGTCGTGCGAGAACCGGCCAAACGGCCCGTGGATCGTTGCCCGATCGCCGGCCCGAATGCGGCCCAGCGCCGACGTGAAGTCCCCGCTCGCTTTGATGGTCAGGCTGACGCGGTCGGTCCGCGCCGAGGTGGACGCGATGGTGAACGGGTGCTCCTCCGGCGGGACGTCCGCGCCCAGGAAGCGCAGGAATTGGAACTGCCCTGGCAGAAATTGGAACGGTCGCCCCGCCGGCGCCTCCAGCGTGAGCGTCCAGACCCGCGGCGCCTCCGGCTTGATCGACAGTACGCGGAACGGCCGGCGGGCAAGCAGCCGGGGTCGGATTGCGCGACTGTACAACCATGTCGCCAGGCCGAGCGCCGGCGCTATTGCCCACAGCATTCGTCGGCCGTTGTCGCGCATGTCGTCGCCCGCCGTCACGCTATGGGTGAACCCGGCGACGAGGATCGTCAGGGCGAAGAGATTGTGCAGCCGCCGCCACCGCTCGTATGAAAGGTGCAGGGCGCGGCGCGACAGGCTAACGGTCACGTGTAGCAGCAAAAGCGCGAGCGCGAACCGGCCGACCCAGATGTACCAGTGCACGTACAGACGGGTGAGCAGCGGCCATCCCTCGGCCGACGCGACCAGCACGGGGTGCACACAGAGCAACGTGACGGCCACCAGGGCCATCACCCGGTGGAACACCAGGACCAAATCGAGGCCGAACGGCGCCTCGATCCAGGGCAATCGCGCCGTGATCACGAACTGGAGCGACACGATCGTGAAGCCCAGCACCGCACAGTCGACGCCCAGCTCCGCCAAGGCCGGGTGATCGGATTCCGGGTGCACGGCCGCGAGGATCGCCAGCGGCGCGACGACCAGCAGCGGATACAACGTCGCAAGGAACACCGCCCACGCCTTGCCCGCGAAGGGTGACAGAGATGGCGCTTCCGGCGCGAATTCCGCTCCCCGCGAAGATAGCGTCATGAGCCTGGCGTGCCCGTTGCTGCCGTTCCCAACTACCGGTTTGGCGCTTTGTCTCGAGCTCATATCATCTTTCCTGTTCATGACGCTGATGTCGTGGTGAACGCGGGCAGCGACTCGGGGATCAGGCCTGGGAATCGTGACCCCGGTGCCGCTCGCTCCGCGTGGAATCTGGGTTGGGGCCGCTGTCGTGATGGTGCGAATCGTGGCCCCGGCCCTGGTCGCCGTTGCCGTCCCCATGACCGTGGCCGTCTTGATTCTCGGATGCGACCAGGCTGATCGAGGCGAAAAGGCCGTCGTTTTCGGTGTTGATCCCGGCGGCGAAGTAGAGAGTGTTGGTGCGCGTGCCCCCGGCGCCGTTGCCGAACGTCATCCCCCAGATGCCAACGTTAGTGATCGGATGGCCGGCGGCGTCGGAGAGTTGACCCAGGAACTGCCCGGTGTGCAGATCGAAAGCGTCGATCCGGCCATCGCCGAAGTTGGCGACGAGCAGCGCGTTGCTGAAGGCGCCGAAGTCGGCGGGGGCCAGCGCGATCCCATGAGGCGAATTCAGCGCGCCTTGACTGGCGAACCGTCCAAGCAGGTCGCCGTTCGTGTCAAATTCGTCGATGAAGCCGTTGCCGGGGCCTGCCTGGTCGTCGTGGTTGTCTGGCGCTAATTGCTTGGCGTACGTGACGAAGATGGTGCCGTTGACGTTCTTGATACCGAACGGTGCAAAGCCCGCCGGCAGGTTCGGATCGCTGAAGGAGCCGGCGAGCTGCGCCTGATGGAAGTGGCTGTCGAAGACGTCCACGCTGCCGTTGTGAAAATTGGTCGCGTAGATGAACGTGCCCTGGGCATTGCTGCCGATCGTCAGCGCCTTGTAGACGGCGCCGGCGGCCGAATTATCAACCTCGATAAGGGCGTTACGGCGGTCCACATCGGAGTTCCAGGCCGCTATGGTGCCGTCCTCGGTCGCAAAGATGCTGCTCGCTGGGGCGGTCCGGCCGTTTACGCTAATGACGAAGCCCTGAGTGGTGTTGAGCACGGTGCCATCAGGGGCCGAAGGCGACTTGCTGGTGCTGCCCGCGGGCAACGGGATTTGCACGGTGGCCGGCTCGTTGTGGCCGTTGACGTCATAGACGGTAGACAACCCCGTATGGTTGTCATCGACACGGAAAAGTCCGTCGGGGCTCAGGGAAACTCCCCAGGGGTTCTGCAGCCTGGGATCCGTGTGGGCGGCGAGCCCGGGAATGTTGGAAACGATGTTGGTCTGCTGGTAGACGGTGTTCGGCGCCGGCTCGAAGAAGTGCTTATTGACGAAGCCGGCGACCTCCTCACCGACCGTCTGACCCGTCGTCACGTCGAAGCGGAAATGAATCCCGCCCCAGACGACGCTGTTTTCCGCCTCGGCCGCGGCCGACGAGAAGCTGCTGAACGAGTGGGTGACGCCCTTCAAATCCTCGGAAGTCACGCTGAAGCTGATCTTGTTCGTGCCGAAGAAATGAGCCAGCACGGTTGACGCGGCTCCGCTGACCACGCCGTGGCCCGAAATGTACGACGGGTTCGGCGGCGTGGTGAGCAGCGGCAGCCAGTTCGGGTCGGCGACCGTATCTTTGTTGCCCGTTTGATCTGCGAGCTGAATCGCGGTGATCGGCCTCCAGCGGTTGAAGGTGTACTTGGCATCGAAGTGAGCGATGACGGCGTCAGCCGCCGCCACGTTCAGTTCGGCGAACAGCCGGGCGTTCTGGTCCAGCGAATTGCCCTGGGAAATGGCCGCACTTTCTGCGATCTCATTCCAGTAGCCGGGGACCTGCGGGGTGCCGCCCTTGCCCTCCCAGAATCGGGCGATTTCCGTTTGCTGGGGCGTGCGGACGGTGCTGTCCACCCGCCCCAGCGTTTTGGTTTCGTTGAAGGCCCGCGCGTACTGGCGGCTGGTCAGGGCCGGAGGAGCGGGCGGTCGAAACTGCGAGCCGCTCTCCAGCGCGAACGGGGTGACCGCGGGCCATTGCGGCGTCTGAGCCGGCGCGAAGGCGGGCGGCGTCGGCCTCCACTCGCCGGGTAGAGTGCCGGGGGCATGCGCGACTACCGCGCTCGAGCCGTCGTTGCTGCGCGAATCCAGCGTCTGCTGGCCGACCGATTGCCCGACGGCCAGGCCGTCAGTCTTGGCCTGCCCGTCCGGCACATTTGCGATGGCCGATTGGAAGGTCGCCTGGAACAGGTCCGCGTGGGCCGGGAACAGGGCGGAGGCGGTCACGAGGCCCGCCTCATCGGCCGCCGCCACAGGCGACGCATCGGCCGGCGCGTTTACCTTCACGTGAAAGACGCTGGACGTATGGTCGATCGCGTTCACCGCGTCATAGATCGCCGTGTGGACGATCGCCAAATCGCGGCTCGTGAACCCGATCGACGGCTTGTCCGCCCGTATGGCGGCCAGGACGGCCTGGTTCCATTGGATCACCACATCGGCGGACAAGAGCTGCCGGCATTCCAGCGGCTCGACGGTCACGACACGGGCCCTGCGCGGTAGCTGCCTTGCAGATCCGGGGGCAGAGGCGCGGCGGCGAGAGAAACGCTTCAACATGGAAGACTCCTTTAGAATGGACGCTGTTCGACTCCCGATAGCAGACTGCGGCTCGGCGGCGGATATTCCGCGAGACGCGAAAGCTCCGGGCGGGCGCCTCGATCGACCATGCAATCTTTGCAAGGGTCGCTATCGCCTTCGCGACGCCCTAGCATCGACTCAGGGATGTAGGGTGTCTCGAAAGGAGATGCCTATGCGTCGCGCCCTGTTGTGCCTAAGCGCGGTCGTCTTGTTTGCCCCTTGCTATGCCGCGGCGGCGGTCCCCGCCACGCAACCCGCGGCGGATGAATTAAGAGCGGTGCTCGTGTTGCCTTTTGCATCGCCGGCGGGCGGATTGGACTGGATCGGGAAAGGAGCGCAGCAGGACCTCTCGGCCAGCCTGGCGGAGAAAGTGCGCGGGCGCGTCCTGGCGCCGGCGAGCGCGCCGCCGGCGGCGGATGCGGAGGCGGCAATCAAAACCGCGCGCGATTTGGGCGCGTCCGTCGTTGTCTTCGGGCAGGCCCAGGTTCTCAAGGAGCAGGTCCGCCTCAGCGGCCAGGTGCTCGACGTCGCCAGCGGCAAAGCATACGGATCGCTGAGGGCCACCGGGACGATCGATGACCTGTTCCAACTCGAAGACGCGCTCGCCGGGCAGATCAGCGCGGTGCTCCCCAGGGCGATGCTGACGCTCCGCGGGCTGACCGCCGCCAACCGATCGGGCTTGGGGCGTCTGACCTACGGCCAGCGCGCCACAGAGCCCCCTCCGGCGGAATTGCCTACCGGGGAGTTGAGCAACGGGTCGTTCCTTTCCCCCGTGTACGCGCCGCCCGCGTCGTACGGAGTGCCTGAGACATTTTCTCCTCCGCCCTACGAGAGTCCTTACATGGGCTCCTATCCGTATTCGTTCTATTACCCCTACGCTCCGCTGTTCACCTACGGGGCCGCCCCTGACTGGTTCTTCATCGTCCCGGGCTTCGGCCGCCACCACCATTTTGACCAGGACGACTTCCGCGGAAGCCGCGACGGCTTTGGTCAACATGCGGGAGGTCGCATGCCGATGGGAGGCTTCGACGGCGGCGCTCGCATGCCCATGGGAAACTTTCGTGGTGGAGGCGGCGCGCCCATGGGAGGCCTTCATGGTGGAGGGCATGGCAGGCGATGATCTGCATCTCGGTTGATCTGCGGCTTGGTCCTAATGGTGTTCGGGCGGGCTCCAATTGTATGCGTGGAGGCCGTACACCATCGCCCCGCCGAAGAAGCCGGTGGCGAGCACGAGGGGGACCGCGAGGAACAGGACGATGCGGAAGGCGGCGAGCCAGCCCGCTCTGTTCGGCCGCCGGCCCATCTCGGACAGGAAGAGAATCACCAGTGCCCCGCATGCTGCGGCGGTGCCGAGCCAGCGGTGCGTCTCCAAGACCCACGAGCTTCCCTGCTCGACGGCGAAGGCCCACCCGAGCGGGGCCGTGACGGACGCGCCGATGCCGCCGAGTATGACACACCAGCGAGAGGCGCCGTCAAGCCAGACCGCCTCGCTGAGCAGACGCAGCAACTCTGCCAGAGCGGCGCCAAGGAGCATTGCGATCGGGAACGCGGTAAGGGGAGGATGAAAATGACCAACCCAGCGGACGAAATGATTCCAGCCATTCTCAGCCCTATCGCCTTCCATGCCCGCGCCTTGTTCCGCGGCGACACCGGATTCCTGAGCCAAACGGACTGCGAAGCGCCGGGGACCCGCAGATTCCGTCGAGCCAAGACAGACGGAGGCGGCAACAGATAGGATCAGAGCGACAAGAACAACGTCACACGTGGCCGTCGCCGATGTGTACCGTGAAAGAGGTTTCATACCTTACCCCAACAGGCGTTCTGGATCTCGGATTCGCGTTGCCGCCGGTCGAGCGCCCAACTTAAGGCTTCTTCCCTGACTGCTTGGCCGGGCCAAGGGAGCGGATGTAATTCACCAGATGCCAGCGATCTTCGTCAGACAGCTCTTTGCGGAACGACGGCATCGGCCTGCGGCCCGTGGTGATCTTCCAGTAGAGCGCCCCCTCGCTCTGGGCAGTGACCTGCGAGGAGGTCAAATCGGTGGGCTGCGGCTGCAAGTCGCGGCCCTTGGGGCCGTCCCCCTTTCCGGCCGGGCCGTGACACAATACGCAGTTCTTGGCGTAGACCGCCTTGCCTGCGGCAGCCGACTTCGCGTCCGCCGGGACCGGGTTCTTTCTCTCCGCCTCGCGAGTCGGCACGTTCCACTTCGCCGAGTCCTCCTCGGATCGCCCGGAGGAGAGACAGACACCAGCAACCAGCACCACCGCTGATGCAGCGGCGAGGCCCTGTCGAGTTTCGGGTTTCATGGCGGCATCCTTCCTGAATTCCAGACACGGTCTGATCCAGCCCCTCGTACTCAGAGGCTCGCGCGCCATGATCTCGCGCGGATGGGACCGTCATTGGATAGCTGCAAACTTTGCAACCGGCACGCGCGCGGGCGTGCGCTTTGCATGGCCGACTGCTCCTGGTGCTTAACGGAGCGTCAGGTTCCGTGCCAACATGTGCTTCACGACTCGTTCGCGCCCGTGCATGATGCGCCGCACGAGGACTTGGCGGTACCCGAGCGATCGCAGCAGTTTGACGGCCGCCCACGCCTGACGGCGGCTGGGCGGTTTGGTAACGAGGGAGAGTTCGACGGCCGCGGAGCTAACTGGCTTGGCGATGCAGCACCACTCGTACGGTTCTCCCAGGACCCAGGAGTCCCCGCCGACACGAATTTCGCGCGAGCCCGGCGGGACGGTTTGTGCGTGGGCGAGGGCCATGGATCAGTCGCCGGCCATTGCCGCCGCCGCCAGGAAGAACTCGAACATCAACCCTTCAAACCGCCGCGACTCTTCCAGCACTTCCGCGCGGCGGTCGGGCGGCAGCATCGAAACCTGCCGGTTCACTTCTTCGGCGTGCGTCCGGTCCACGAGCACGTGCCGCCCAACGTAGCGCACGGCGCCGTCGATCCCGCCGGGCAGCAGCGCCGCGGGATCGAGCATCGGCGACAGGTTCTCGACCACGTAAGAGATTCCGAGGACCAGGTATGGCTTTGGGCCGTTGGCGACTTCTTCGATGTGACGGACCAAACCAAGCGTGACGGGGCGCGGGGGCGGGACTACCTCGCCGAGATCTTTCAGGTCCTGCTCAGCCCAGCGGTGATGCCCATTCTCCTCGCGCGCGTGCCGCACGAACCAGCTCGAAAGAGCCGGATCATCGATTCGATCGGCAACAGCGCGCAAATGCGATTGGGCGACAACGCTGAAATGATAGAGTTGCCCGAGCAATCCGACATACTGCTCGCGCGTCAGTCTTCGGCCGTTCAACCGGGCATAAACGCGGTCGGCGAGCGGGCTTGGCATGGCACATCTCCTCGTGGACAGGGCCGGGAAACAGGGCCGCGGAATTTGTTGGACCATCGAACGCCGTTCGTCCTATGCCTGACTGTTCGCGCGACCCGGTTATTCCCGCGCGGCTGCCCTGCAAAATTCCGCGTCCGGAATGAATCACGCGGCCCAAATGTCCTCAGATTGTCGGGCCAGAGTCGGCAAGTTCGTCCGCCAGCACGAGGGATCGCATGACCAGAAAACTCTTCAGTCCGATGAACCCGGCAGTCGAGGTCCTCGAGGGGCGAACGTTGTTGAGCACCACGCCGTCGGTCGACGCGATCGCACACCCCACGTTTGTTTTGGCGCAGCACATGGGCCTGGACGGTCGCGGTTCGAGTCCTGCCGCGACGGTCGGGCCCACGGGAATCACCCCCGCGCAGATTCGCCGCGCCTATGGCATCGACGCGATCAACTTCGGAAACATACCCGGCGACGGCGCGGGACAGACCATTGCCATCGTCGACGCCTTTGACGACCCGAACGCCGCGAGCGACTTGCATAACTTTGATGCGGCCTTCGGCCTGCCGGACCCGCCCAGTTTCAGGCAGCTCAACCAGGACGGCGGCGCCAACCTGCCCGGCGCCGATCCGTCGGCCCGGCCCAATACATGGGAGCTTGAGGAATCGCTGGATATCGAGTGGGCGCGCGTCATCGCCCCGGCGGCGAACATCGTGCTCTACGAGGCGAACTCCCCCTCATTCGATGACCTGGTCGTCCATGCGGTCAATGCGGCACGAAACAATCCGGACGTGACCGTCGTGTCGATGAGCTTCGGGGTGGGCGAGTTTGCCGGCGAGAACGTTGTCGATCCCCTCTTCACCACGCCCGCGGGCCATCAAGGCATCACGTTTCTGGCTTCCACCGGCGACGGGGGCTCGCCGGCATCGTATCCGGCCTTTTCGCCCAACGTCGTGGCCGTCGGCGGCACCACCCTGGCGATCGACTCCGCCGGCAACTACCTGGGCGAAACAGGATGGAGCGGCAGCGGCGGCGGCGTCAGCACACAGGAGCTCCAGCCGACCTTTCAGAACTCCGTCCAGAATACTGGCCGCCGCACCGCGCCCGATATCGCCCTTGACGCCGACCCCAACACTGGCGTCCCCGTCTTCGACACGTTCGATAACCCCACGTCCGCGCCCTGGATACAAGTGGGCGGTACCAGCCTGGCCACTCCGCTGGCGGCCGGCCTGATTGCCATCGCCGATCAGGGCCTCGTGCGGGCCGGCCTGTCTACTCTCGATGGTCCGAGCCAAACGCTTCCGCGGCTCTACGCGGCGTCGGACGCCAATTTCCACGACGTCATCAGCGGGAGCAACGGCGGTTTTACCGCCGGTCCGGGATACGACCTGGTCACCGGTCGAGGCAGCCCAATCGCCAACGTGCTGATTCCAACTCTGATCGGCTCGCCTACCCCGGCCCAGTCGCCGCCGGTCGACAATACCGTGAGCGCTGCCGTCGGAATCTCCAACACGATCACGCTGCGTCAGGATCCCAACGGCCTGGAAGACGACGTGTGGGTGAACGTCCCGACGAGCGGCGCTCCCACGCAATTGATCGATCTATCTCAACCCGTGACCATCAACGGCGGTGGCCTGACCGATACGCTGGTGCTCGACGCCTCCAATGGCAACCCGATTCCCAATACGCTGAGCCTCAACGGCAGCTTCAACATTAACGGCCCGCTGAGCATCGGGGCAGGCCAGATCGTCGTTGTGGCAAATACGCCTGCGCCTGGCGCCAATCGGCTCACCGTCAAGGCGCTGACCATCGACGCCAGCGGCAGCCTGGACCTCAACGACGGGGCCATCACCGTGAACTACGCCGCCACAAGCCCGCTGAGCACGATCCAGGGCTACCTGAGCAATCGATTGATCATCAGCTCGACCTTGCCGCCCGGGCAGGCGATCGCCGACGTCGATACCGGGTCCGCCGTTCAGCTTAGTCTGCGGCTGATCGGAGACGTCAATGGCGATGGGATCGTGGATTTCACCGATCTGTTGGTCCTGGCCCGAAACTTCGGCGCCAGCGGCCAGGATTGGAGCCATGGGGCCCTGAACTATGCCGGGACGGTGACATTTGCAGATCTGCTGGCACTGACCCGGAATTTCGGACGGGCGGCGACGGGGAGCCTTGTCACCCACAAGGGAATATAATCTCCCGCCATAGAGTCTGAACTTTGTACGGGGGACTTCATGGAAGGCGGACGCGCGTGCCGGATGCGGGGCAAGTTGACCGGTTCGAGCGGCTGGTCATGCCGCACCTCCGGGCCGGCCACAACCTTGCGCGGTGGCTGACCCGCGATCCGCACGATGCCGAAGACGTCGTGCAGGAGGCGATGATACGTGCCCTGCGCGCGATCGACACTTTTCATGGTGGGGACGCGCGCTGCTGGCTGCTGACCATCGTGCGCAACACCTGCTACACGTGGCTGAAGCGCAACCGCGAGCGGCAGCCCGCCTCCCTCCCGGACGATGACATCTGCGAATCGGTAGAGGGGGTAGCCGCGCCCGACGCGGCCCTGCTGCGGGCGGCGGATGCCGAGATGGTTCGTCAGGCCATCGACGAGCTGCCGGTCGAGTATCGCGAGGTGCTGGTCATGCGGGAAATGGAAGGGCTGTCGTACAAGGAGATCGCCGCCGTCGCGGATCTACCGCCGGGAACGGTCATGTCGCGGCTGTCGCGGGCCCGACAGCGGCTGGAGCAGCTCCTGACCCCAAGATTGTGCCCGGAGACGTGACGTGAACTGCCAGCAAACGCTCATCCACGGCTACGCCGACCGCGAATTGGACGCCGCCACCACGCTGGCGTTCGAGGAGCACCTGCGCGAGTGCGACGCGTGCTCGCGGAAGTACGAGAAGTTGCGCGCGTTGCACGATGCGTGCTCGTCCGATGGGCTTTACTTCGAGCTTCCCGCCGGCCTGGAGCAACGAATCCGCTCCGCCGCCCGGCGGGAAGTGCGTACGGCCGGGGCCCTGCGATTGGCTTGGCGGCCCTGGCTCGCCGTCGCCGCGGCGGTGCTGGTCCTCGCCGGCCTCGTGGTCGTCTTATTGCTGCGCAATGGAAGCGGCGCGGAGAACGCGCTGGCGGAGCAGGTCGTCGCCGATCACGTCCGCTCGCTGCTGGTGCCTGGCCGCAGGGTGGACGTGGTCTCGACCGACCGGCACACCGTCAAGCCGTGGCTGGCGGGCCACGTGGATTTCGCTCCCGATGTTCCCGACCTGTCGGCCGATGGCTTCAAGCTGGAAGGGGGCCGCCTGGATTACCTGGCCAACCGCCCCGTGGCGGCGCTCGTCTACGATTATCACAAGCACGTGGTAGACGTGTTCATCTGGCCGGCCGACCGCACGCAGGCCAGCCCTGCCGTGCTCCTCCAGCGCCAAGGCTACTGGCTGGCCCACTGGACCGACGCCGGCCTGAATCACTGGGCCATCACCGACGCCAGCGACGACGCCCTGCGCGACTTCGTCGACCGCTTCCGCCCGGCCCCTGCCGCGCGATGATCGCCGGGTCGTGCATCGATAGACGAGCGAGGCTTGCAACCCGTCGGACCGTCATCTGTTGAAAACGGGACGCCGCAGTTGGCAGAACACATCATGCTATGATATCTACTTCGGAAGAGGGAAGGGCCACGTGTTACAGGCATTCAAGAGCGTCTACTATCCTGACTATCCCAGCGATGCCCACGCAAAGCGAAGCATAACACTCGCGTTTGGAGCAAAAGATAATGAGGTCTTCCGCGTCGTCAAACCGCTCTCGAGTCACGAAGTCCGACAGATGATCGGCCTTTCCACGTGGTCGGCGCTGCACGACGCCGCTGAGTTACAAGGTGTCTCCGTTAATCGTCTGTGTCTGCGATTGCTCCGGCAGGCAGTCGGCCGCGAGGCGGAGCGAAGCGGACAGCCGCTGCTACCGGGGTTCACGCCTCAATTCAGTGTCGTCATCGACCCTGTGCAGTCCACCTTCCGCGGCGGTGCCGCCGAACCGTTGCATCAGTGGTACCCCTTCTTGGAAGCGTACTCACCGCGATTCGTCGAACGAATCATCGAGGAATTTGCGCCTAGCGCGGCGTCGCTACTGGATCCGTTTGCCGGTCTCGGCACGACCCCAATCACGGCGGCTCGCATGGGACGGAAAGGGTTCTACTGCGAACTAAACCCAGTGCTCCAATTGGTTACCGATGTCAAGGTCGTCGCGCTGTCCGCGCCGGACAAGATGCGCTGGAAATGGTCTACCGAGTTGCTTGAACTGGCGAGGGACTTTGAACGAGTGATTGCGGCGCAATGTCCGGACGAGCCACTTATTTCGGCATATCAGGGATGCTTTGCCGACAGCGAGTTTTTCGACCCCGATGTGTTCGACCAGGTGGTACGCGCCCGGACCCTCATCGACCAGATGACCTGCGCGGACCCCGAGCGAGCGAAATTGGCCCTCGTTGCCGTGCTGGGGAGTCTTATTCCGGCGTCGCGACTGATTCGGCGCGGGGACGTTCGATTTCGGACATCGCAGGAATCGCAGCGTGCACGCAGACCATTCCTGGCCTCTGTTGCGGATCGCCTTCGGCTCATGGCAAAAGACTTGCTACAGCTGCCCATACTGAGCACGCGCCCCGAGCTTCTGTGCGGTGACGCACGGCGGCTCGACCTTTTGCCTCCGTTGAAGGTCGATGCGCTTTTGACAAGTCCGCCATACCTGAACGGCACGAATTACTTCCGCAATACCAAGGTTGAGCTTTGGTTTATGCGGTGCCTCCTCGAGAGTGATGATTTGTCGCGGTTCCGGCAGCAGGCGGTTACGGCGGGTATCAATGATGTGACCGTGAGCAAGGTGCCTGAGATATCATTGCCCAAGAGCATTGACGAGGTAACGCAGCGCGTCCAGGCGTCGGCGTACGATCCGCGAATTCCGCTCATGGTGCGTTCGTACTTCGCCGACATGCGATGTATACTCCGCGCCGCCCAGCCTCACTTGTCGCCCGCAGCGCCGATCCTGATCGATATCGGGGACTCGGCGTACGCGGGCGTGCACGTGCCAACCCCACGCTTACTTGCCGACATCTTAGCCGAGGACGACTACCAGCTAGCGCGCGAGGTGACCTTGCGCACGCGCATGTCGCGGAGTGGGTCCAAGTTGTCACAGGTGCTCTTGGTATTCCATCGGAAGCCGGCGAAGCGTCGTCTGGCGGCACCGAGGATCCCACGCGAGTCCCTGCGTCGCGGGCTATTGTGGACAACGTGGAAAACAGTCCTCCCGCACCAAGAGGGCGAGTACGCAAAACGCAATTGGGGTCATCCGCTTCACTCGCTTTGCTCCTACCAAGGCAAGATGAAACCGTCGCTAGCTGCTCACCTTGTCAAGACATTCGTTCCCGTGGGTGGACGCATCCTCGACCCGTTCGCGGGCGTCGGCACGATTCCCTTTGAGGCGGCCCTGGGCGGTATGAAAGCATTTGCGTTCGACATTAGTCCGGCCGCACTGTATATCTCCGCTGCAAAATTGGCGCGAGCTGACCGGGGGGAGTGCGAGCGGATTATTGACGACTTAGGTCAGCACATCGACTTAGTGGTCCAAGACCCCTCGCGATTGCCGCAAACGGATGACATCAGGTTCAATGGTCGGTTGCGAGATTACTTCCATCCTCGCACGTTTGCAGAAATTCTGGCCGCTCGGAGTTACTTTCAGCGCAAACCGGTTCACACGACATCGGCATCGCTGGTTCTCGCGTCCCTTCTCCACATTCTCCACGGCAACCGACCTTACGCACTCAGCCGCCGGTCGCATCCGATCACGCCGTTTGCGCCAACCGGGCCGACCGAATACCGGGGCCTGATGCCAAGATTACGCGAGAAGGTTCAGCGGTCGCTCGATGTTGAACTACCCGCGTCGTTTGTGCCTGGCGAGGTGATGAGGCAGGACGCCACGGCGTGTTGGGCGCCTTCTGTGTGCGATCTGGACGCAGTCATCACCTCCCCGCCGTTTTATGACAGCACACGATTCTACCTTGCCAACTGGATGCGCCTCTGGTTCTGCGGGTGGAGTGGACAGGATTTTCAAACGAAGCCTGTTGCCTTCGTCGACGAACGTCAGAAGAAGGATTTTGGTGTTTACCGTCCGGTGATCCGTCAGGCACGGGAACGGCTGAAGCGAGGCGGTGTTTTTGTTCTCCATCTGGGCAAGAGCCGAAAGTGCGACATGGCGAGAGAGTTTGCGACACTAGCTACACCCTGGTTTCGAGTTGCCGACATGTTCTCGGAGTCAGTTCAACACTGCGAATCTCACGGTATCCGCGACAAGGGAACAGTGAGCGAGCATACCTACTTGGTTTTGGACTGACGCCCGCTCTCGATTCCAAGTCGCTTTCGATTGGCATCGGCGAGCCGATCAACCAACTCGTAGTCCATAAGGAATTGTTTCAACTGCACGATGCGCTTGTGAAGATTGGATCGCTCGCGAACTTCAAGGGCACGTGTCACGGCCGCGTCAACGTCAATACGAGTGTTCAAGATCGGTTCGGGACTGGCCCACAGTTCCAAGTTGCCGCCGGTGATTTCGGCGAGCCGTTTCAATTCGCTGTTCGTGTAGAACTTGCTCGGCCACTGATCCCGCTTGTTTTCGTTCGCTTCCCTGCTCAATAGTGCGGCGTTCTCTCGTGTCAACGGATACAGGTATCGCGACGGGCAGATGTGGTCGATTGCCCAAGTGTCACGCTCGCTCAACCTGAGGGGCTTTCCCGTCTTGAAGCACTTGTGCCCGAATCGCTCGAAGATTGCAGCGTGCTCGATTCGTTCGTTCTGCCCCTCAAGCAGAAGATCGCCGGCGCGGCGTCTAACCGACCCCTCCTGAAGTTGCTCCTTTGTTCGCCTTGGGTTCAGAATCGCATTAATCGCGGCCTTGCACGCCCGACATTCCATTTGGCGCGCAAGCGGCCCCCACCCTTGGTGCCGCGAGAACGCGTTGAAGGGCAGAACGCGCCCGCAAGTGTTGCACTGTTTCCAGTACGATTCCGGATGCGCCGTAGCGGCTGTAAAGAATCCCTTCCAGAATCGAACGGCGGCGAGGGAGCCGGCCTTCCGCGCGCTTTTGTGCCATTCTTCGAATGGCAGCGGCTCATCCCTCGCATGAACGAAATCGCAAAACTCGCACTTCCATTCCGCCGTCTCGAAGGCGTCGTCAGGCGTAAGGAGTGTTTGCCCGATGCGGGTGAAGTTGTCGCGCTGGCACGAGATGCACCGGAAGTACACCCACGCATCATGCACACGAATGTTCGGGATGCGCGGGATTCCAGTTACGTTTTTGGCCTGCCGGCGTGCCACGCGGCACCTTGATATTCGCCCGATACGGAGAGTCAAGGTTGCGGACAGCCCACTGGACCGACTCCGGCCTGAATCACCAGGTCATCGCCGACGCCAGCGAAAACGCCCTGAGCCTCCCATCCGGTGTTGCGGACTTCCGCCATGAACTCATACAAACAGCCGTGCATTCCCAAGAGAGAGGTCGTTTCGCTCAGCAATGAATCGCTATAGAAGCGCAAGTGACTTGTTGACACGCAGCTGCGCGTGGCACGAGCAATATATTGACGAAACAAATGATACATTCGGGGCTGCGCGCATCCCCGCTGTCCGGGCGGTAAGGGGCATGTTCCATGCCTGCAAGTCCAGAACGTCGGTTGTCGAACGCCGAGCCTCTAGCCGTAGAAGCCCCTGGTCGGCGTTGGCATCCCGCCGGTCGGGGCCGGATTGTGGGCCGGCGGGTTGTGCGCGCGGGGCTTGAGGTGCGGCTTGGCGGCCGGCGTGAATGTCACAGTCCCGAACAGTCCGTCGGCTTCAGCATTCAGCCCGGCCGTGAAATAAAGCGTGCCGGCGCCCTCGAGCGGCGAGCCGCTCCCACTCGTCAATGCCCACAGGTGGTCGATCTGCACCGGCTTGTTGCTCTGGTCGCGAAGCATACCCAGAAAGCTTCCGCTTCTCGGGTTGAACAAGGCGATCTGCCCGCTCTTGAACTGGCCGACGAGAATGTCGCCCGCGAAACGACCCCAGGTTGACGGGGCAGTGGCGACGCCCCATGGGGAATCAAGGAACTGACCATGCTGGAGACGGTGGAGCAGCCGTCCTCCGGTATCGTACACGTTTACGAATCCGTTGCCGGCGCCACCGACGTCGTTCTGTCCAGTGACATCCTGCTTCGCATAGGTGACGTAGAGTTGGCCATTGATGTCTTGAACATTGAACGGGGCGAAGCCCTTGGGGATCCGGCGGTCGTGGAACCCGCCGGGAATCTGAACGAGCGAGAACGCGTCGTCGTACGCCTCGATCGTTCCGCCATGAAAGTTGGCGGCGAACAACTCCGTTTTGCCGTTGACCACGCCAAGTGTCGCGCCCTTGTAGACGGCGCCACTGGCGGCATTGTTTACGGCGATTACGGCGTTGTTGGGGTCGACCGACGGGTTCCACCCGGAAATGCCGCCGTCTTCGCCGACGAAGATGAAGTTCGCGGGGCCGGAAACGCCGTTCTTGGTCACGGGAAAGCCCGGGCCGGGGTTGAAAACCTGGCCGGTCGGATTCCCCGACCCGCCGTCTCCCCCAGGAATGGCGACCACTCCCTGTTCGACTCCCGTCGCGTCATAAAACGTCGATACTCCGCTATTGTTATCGGAGACCCACAATGGCCCGCCGGGTTGGAAAGACACGCCCCACGGGTTTTTCAGTTGCGGGTCCAGGTGGTTGGCGGAGACGAACCCATCGGATACCAGGTTTGTCTGCGTGACAAACCCGTTGACCCCTCCGGAAAACAACCGTCGACCTTCCAGGGCTTCGATCGCGACGCCCTGGCAGAAGACTATCGGTTCGGAACTCGGCATGTGCTGCTCCTCGGAACGACGACTCGCGCGTCGCCGCCGACAGGGCAACAGACGCGCGCATCCGCACTGTCATTGGCGCAGCGTATTACGCCTTGGGAGTAAACGGCCGAAACTGCACGAAATGCAGGGTCTATGGATCGACTTCATCGCTGGTGGCTCCAGCCCTATCGAAGTCGCGCATCCTGCTGGCCCGTGAAAAGGCTGCTTCCCTTGCACCCGAAGAAAAGGCGGAACTCGAACATTACCTCGCCTTGGAACACCTGATGCGATTGGCTAAGGCACGTGCACGTCGAGACGTGGGGCGGTATCCCTGCCCGGAAGCGATTTCTCGCATAGTGGCAATATAATCCTCGGAAATGAATGACACGCCGGCCGGTGGACGGGATCCGTCACCTCAAAACTCGGCCGTGAGCATCTCGCGGATCAACGCGATGAGCGATGGGGTGTTTGCCATCGCGATCACGCTGCTGGTGTTCAACATCAAGGTGCCGGACTTGCCGAGGGACGCGGCGGCGCGAGAGTTGCCCCGAGCAGTTTACGCGCTTTGGCCGTCGCTGCTGAGTTATGTGCTGAGCTTCATGATGATCGGCGTCTACTGGGTGGCGCACCACAACATCTTTCATCTCGTTCGCCGGTCCAACCGACTGCTGCTGTGGGCGAACCTGTTGTTCCTGATGTGCGTGGCGTTCGTCCCGTTCCCGGCGGCGCTGCTGGGCCGGTATCCGGACCAGCGTGTCGCGACGATCATTTACGGCGCGACGCTCATCGCCACCGGGCTGTCGCTCGAGCTCCTGTGGTGGTACGTCGCCAGCGGTGGGCGGATGCTGGCGGCGCCGCTGCACCGCCGCGTCATTGGGCAGGCCGCCTTCAAGATCCTGACCATCCCGGTCATCTCTGTCGCCTCGATCGGTTTGTCGTTCGCGAGCGCGCGGGCCAGCGTCACGTTGTACTTGCTGGTGCCGCTCCTGTACGTCGTGCCCGATAGGCTCGACCGCCACTGGGCCGGGACCGCCCGGTCGGCCGCGATTACTTGACGTTGCGCGGGCAGGATGCATGTTCCTCCTCGGAGAAATTCATGGCGGTTTCGACGGTACGGAGTTTGGCGCTCGTGGCGGCGGCCGCCTGGATCGCGGGTTTGGCGGGGTGCGCGCCTGCGCCCCCGCGGGCCCGAGTGGTGCCCACGCGCGTCGACCTTGGCGGCCAGGTGGTGGTCGACAACTACTGGTGGCTCCGCAACAAGTCCGATCCGGCGGTGATCGATTACCTGAATGCCGAGAACGCCTACACCGATGCGATGATGAAGCCCGCCGGGCCGTTGGAGGCGCGCCTTTACCGGGAAATGCTCGATCGCATTCGCGAGGACGATGAAAGCGTGCCGTACCAGGACGGCCGGTGGTGGTACTCCCAGCGCATGCAAGAGGGCAAGCAGTATCCGATCTACGTGCGGCGCAGCGAGTCAGCCACCGCGGCGCCGCAGGTGATGATCGATGTGAACGAGCTGGCGGCGGGCCATCGGTTTTTCGATTGCGTCCGCGGGCCGATCAGTGATGACGGCAACCTGTTGGCGTTCGACACGGACGTGACCGGTAACCGCCAGTACGTTTTGCAGGTCAAGGACCTCCGCACCGGCGCTTTGCTGCCGGACGCCGTGCCGATGGTCGA
>Ga0073928_10001603_pt1 | contig 42606 bp, 30 predicted proteins | sample PaiPotPPA55metaG_FD_76969 | JGI IMG/M metagenome (GOLD analysis project Ga0073928, IMG submission 76969) | Iron sulfur acid spring bacterial and archeal communities from Banff, Canada, to study Microbial Dark Matter (Phase II) - Paint Pots PPA... ...
AGTTCCAAAGGTTCGCGCCATCTCCCGTCGGCGCGCTTGTCCCCACAACTCCTGTCGGGAGTATAATAATCGTATGCCGCCAAAACGTGTCATCCATCTGTCCGACGCAGAAGCGGCGAACGATTTCGCCTCGCTCCTCGACCGCGTTAGCGCCGGGGCCGAAGTCATCATTGAACGGGACTCCAAGCCAGTGGCAGTGGTCCGAGCGGCGGAAGCTCCTCGTGGTCGTCTGATCTCCGAGTCGATCGCGTTGGCGAAGGCCCACGCGAAAGAATTGGGATACGAACCCACCATTGACGCTGATTTCGCCGCTGATCTCGAAGCAATTCTTGACAGCCATCGTCAGCCCCTCAACCCGCCTGCATGGGATTAATCCTTGACTCCAGCCTGCCCATCGCGGGTGAGCGTCGGGGCCAGCGCGTGTGGGATATTCTGGACCGCGCGAAAGCCTCGCAAGGTGAAGTGGAGAACGCTCTCTCCGTAATCACGGTCGTGGAATTGGCGCACGGAATATACCGTGCAAGATCAGAGGCAGACGGTCAGCGACGGCGCGCGTTCGTTGAAGAACTGTGCCAAGCGATTCCTGTCCAGCCAGTAACCCTCGAAATCGCGCAACTCGCCGGACGAATCGAAGGCGAGCAAGCAGCGAAGGGAATTGTCATCGCCTTGCCCGACCTCTTGATCGGTGTCACTGCGCTGTCTCTTGGCTATTCGGTGGCCACACTGAACGTCCGGCACTTTCGATCCATTCCGGGCCTTTCCGTAGTGCAACTCTAACGAAATCCCAGTTAGACAAATGCTGCGGCGTGTTTCTGCTCCGGTTGGTTTCGCTTGACATCGGGCGCGTTGTCGGATTACATCCCTTTATTAAAGTTTAATAAAAGCGAAGGTCGTTCTGTGCGGAGGTGTTTCAGTGTCAATCGTTCGGAACCGCATTTTCGCCATCTCACTCCCGGCTCTGCTCGGTCTCACCCAAGCGGCCAGCGCGCAGGACATCGTCGTCGACGCCGCTCCGTCACACGCCGTGAATTCGTTCAGTCCAGTCCGGGCGCTCGGCGGGTCGATTGACCGCCTGCGCGGTGGAAACACTAAGGAGGAGATCGAAAAGCATACCGAAAGGGTGCTCACCGATCCTGTTCTCAAAGAGCTTTTAGGCGCGGGATGGCAGACCGTCACCTATCGCCAGAACACGGAGTTGCAGATCGAAGCGTGGCACTGGAATCCGCGCGGCACGTGGAGCAACGCAGCCAAGCAAGAGGGCTATTTCACGGGCAGCGCGGAACCCACCAGCGAAAAGATTATGCACTCCTGGGCGTATCCGCTTCCCCATCGTGGCGCCACACTTGGCGACGGAAACGGATGGTCTCGTCTCACCGACGGCGACCTGAAATCCTACTGGAAGAGCAATCCCTACCTCACTAAAGCCTACACCGGCGAAGATGACGCGCTGCACCCGCAATGGATCATGATCGACTTGGGCGCGAAGGTAGACATCAACGCGATCAAGATTGCCTGGGCGAACCCCTTCGCCACACGCTATTCCGTGCAGTTCTGGACGGGCGACCTGGAACCCTTTTACGTCGGAATCAACAAGGGCACCTGGCAAACCTTCCCCATGGGCACCATCACCGATGGCAAGGGCGGAACTCCCGCGCTGCGCCTCGTCACCTGGAAGATTCCCGTGCGCTATCTGCGCATCTGGATGACGCAATCGTCGAACACCTGCGACACACATGGCCCTGAAGACAAGCGCAACTGCGTCGGCTACGCGATCAATGAACTCTATGTCGGAACATTGTCGCCCGACGGCCAGTTCACCGACATTGTGAAGCACCTGCCGACCCGCGAGCAGACCATCACCTGGCCTTCCTCGGTGGATCCGTGGCACGCCGCTTCCGACCTCGACTACGGAAGAGGCGATCAAATCGGATTCGATTTCTTCTTCAATTCCGGCGTCACGCGCGGCCTCCCCACTATGGTCCCGATTGCGATTCTGTACGCGACGCCCGAGGACGCGGCCAACGAAATCGCATACCTCTACAAGAGAAAATATCCCATCTCATGGATCGAAATGGGCGAGGAGGCCGACGGCCAGCGCGTCCTTCCCGAGGACTACGCCACGCTCTACATCCAGTTCGCCAAGGCCATCCACAAGCTCATGCCCAACGCGCCCCTGGGCGGCCCGGCTTTCGAGGGAACTCCCGGCGACGTCGATTCCTGGGCCGACGCCAACGGAAAAGTCTCGTTCTTGGGCAGGTTCGTGGACTACCTCAAAGCTCGAGACCGCCTGCAGGATTTCACGTTCTTTTCTTTCGAACACTATCCCTGCATGGGCGGCCACTGCACCGCCTGGAATTCCCTCTACAATGAGCCGGACTATGTGAATCACGTCGTTCAAGCCTGGAAGGACAACGGTCTGCCGCCGAACGTTCCTTACTTCATGACCGAAGGGAACGGGAGCGGCGGATCGGAGGACGTCAAGAGCGCCCTCTGGCTGGCCGACTATGTCGGTTCCATCATGACCGCGGGCGCTGGCGGCACTTACTATTTTCATTACATCGCGTCGGAAAGCCGGGGCGGACGCGGCTTCCTGGCGATCGACGCGGATAACCACGTCGCGAACTATTCCCCTCAATATCTCCCCACGCAGGTGATTACCAAGGAGTGGGTGCAGCCCGTCGACGCGATCCACAAGCTCTACAAAGTGTCGAGCGATGTGAAGGACCCGGACGGCAACACGCTGGTGACCGCCTACGCCGTCGAACGGCCCGACGGGCAATGGTCGGTGATGCTGGTCAACAAAGACCACGACAACGACCATTCCGTCAGAATCGTGTTCTCCGATCCAATCACCCGGGACGACCGGTTCTTCTCCGGCACGGTGGACCGCGTGGTCTTCGGCCCAGCCGAATACCAGTGGCACGCCGATCCAGCTCCCGCCGGTGCGTCTGCCGCTGGTGCGGCGCCTCCCACCGGTGCTGCGGCCGGGGCACCTGCGACTGGAGCGGGTGCGCCCGGGGCCGGCGTCGCCGGAGGCAACGGTCGCGGTCGAGGCGCCAGCGGTCACGCCTCGCCCGACGGCCCCGCATCCAAGTCCACCATCACCGCCACCGATGGCCCCGACACCCTCTACCAGCTTCCCAAAGCCTCCATCATCGTCCTCCGCGGCAAACTCGAAGGCGAATAGCTTCGCCGTGGCTCCTGTAGCGCCGGGCTTCACGCCCGGCACCTTTGCTTCATGTTGTCCTCGCAGCGAGTGGCACCGGTGATAGAACCCGTTGCGGTTCCAGTTGACTGCGCTAAATGCCTGCCATACGATGCGGACAACCTACTCCAGACTTCCCGGATGCGGTGATGCTCGGCACGAAAATCGCACATTACTTGGTCGAAACGGAGCTCGGGCGCGGGGGAATGGGCGTGGTGTACCGCGCGAAAGACTTGCAGCTCCAGCGCACGGTCGCCCTGAAACTCCTCTCCGGGGAATTCACCAGGGATGACGAACAGCGGCAGAGGATTCTCGTGGAAGCCCGCGTCGCTGCTGCCTTGAATCATCCGGGCGTCACGACGATCTATGAAGTGGGCGAACATGACGGCCGGCTCTTCATCGCCATGGAGCTTGTCACTGGCAAGACCATGCGTGCCTTGCTGCAAGAGACTGCATTCGAACCACGCAGGCTGATTCGCTTCGCCACGCAAATCGCAGAGGCTCTCGAAGCCGTGCACTCCCATGGCGTGCGGCATGGCGACGTGAAGCCCGAGAACATCGTCGTTCAGGCCGACGACCGGATCAAATTGCTCGATTTCGGAATTGCGAGTCGCGTCGCTGAAGCGGAGCTTGTCACCACCACGGGGAACACCGCCGATTATTGGGCCTCAGACGGCGGCGTCGCGGGCACTTTGGCTTACATGGCGCCGGAGCTGCTTCGAGGTGAACGCGCCGACGGCCGCGCCGATCTTTTCGCGCTCGGCGTAATCCTTTATGAATTTGTCACTCTGAAGCGTCCGTTCACCGGCGCTGCTGCGGCGCAACTCATCGCCCAAATTCTGGACGACAAGACGGAGCCTCCTGAGATTGTCGCGCAGAAAATTCCGCCGGGTCTCGAAGCGATTATCTTCCGGCTCCTCCGAAAGCTGCCCGAAGAGCGGTATCCATCCGCGCGCGACCTGCGCCTCGATCTGCTCAATCTTCTGCGCGAATTGGAAATGGGCGACACAGCCCAGGTGCAAATCGCTGGAAAAAAGACTGTCGCCGTGCTGCCGTTCAAACTGCTCACTCCCAATACCGAGGACGAATACCTGGGCGTGGCTTTGGCGGATTCGGTGATTCACGCGCTCGGCACGAGCGGCGACGTTTTGGTGCGGGCCACCAGCTCCGTGGAACGATACGCCAAGCAGACCGTTGATCCCGTGCGCGCGGCGCGCGAGCTGAATGTGCAAATCATCGCCCAGGGCAGCATCCAAAAGTCTGGAACGCGTTTGCGCGTGCACATTCAGGCTTGGGACGTAATCGAGGGAACCACGCTTTATTCCGCGAAGCACGATGCGGAAATTAACGAACTCTTTTCCCTCCAGGACGAGCTCTCCTCCAAACTTGCCGCGGCGTTCGGTTTGAAGCCGTCCGGCGAGACAAATCACGCCGCCACCCCGCCCACCGATAATCCCCATGCCTACGAATTGTTCCTTCGCGCGGCAGACCGTTTGGCGCGGCTGAACAGGTGGGACACGCGCACAGCCATCGAAATGCTCGAACGCGCCGTGCAGCTTGATCCCGGCTTTCCGGACGCCTGGGCCAGGCTTGCCGAAGCCTGCGTCTTGATCGGGTCCACGCAGGAGCCGCATCCCCGTTGGCTCAAGCGAGCCAGCGAAGCCATTCGCAAAGCGTTGGCATTGGATCGTCACAACGCAGAGGCTCATTGTGCGCGAGGGCGGCTTCTCTGGACGCCCGCCCAGAAGTTCAAGAACCGCCCCGCGTTGCGGGCGCTTCGGGAAGCGCTCCACATCAATCCCGGTTGTCACGCTGCTCGAATTTGGCAATGCCTGATCCTGATGCATCTCGGGCTGCATGAAGAGGCGCGTGCCGGACTCATGGAGGCTTTGGCCTCGCAGCCAGACGATGCGTTCACGCTCGTATTTATCGGGCAAACAGCGATGTACCGCTGCGACTACGCGGAGGCCCGGGAGTACAACGCGCGGGCGCTCAGCGTGGACCGTGCCCACATCTGGGCGAATGGATTTTCGCCCAACGTCGCCCTGTATGAAGGCAAGCTCAATGACGCGGAGGAAAAGATCAAGCTGGCGCGACACGTGCTCGCGAACGATCCGTGGCTCGTAAGCTGCGAAGCGTTGCTTTGGGCGCTGCGCGGTGAACGGAAAAAGGCGGAAGCGCTTGCCCGCAAGTCGCTCCAGCCCGCGAAGGCTTTTCTGCACACGCACCATTTGTGGCACACAGCGGCCGCGGCCTATGCGCTCATCGACAAGCCCGCCAAATCCATCGCGTTGCTTCGGCGCGCCGGTGCTCAAGGCTTGCCCAACTTTCCGGCATTTCGCGACGATCCACTTCTGAAATCCTTGCACACCCAAAAGGCCTTCCGCACTCTGCTCGCGAAGCTGAAACGCGAATGGGAAAGCTACCAGCAAGAATTCGGTCACTCGTAGTGTAGAAAGCGGTCGAGAGTCGACAGTTCAGAGTTGGAAGTCAAAAACGCGCATTCTTTCCGGTCGGCTTGTAATTCTGTGGGAGCCCCCGACTTTCAGTCGGGGGAGCAGGGCCTTTAGGCCCTGCGAAGCGAGCCGCATCCGAGTCCCGCCTTAAAAAGCGGCCCGCGGCCGCGGCTTTGTGTCAGCCCCGGACTCTTAGTCCGCCCGAAAGAAGCCCCACAAAAAAATAAAATGGGCTTCAGCCCCGGAAGGTTCGAACGTAGCGCCGGGCTTCATGCCCGGCATCTTCGGCTTTGCCCCGCCGCCTTAGCCCAGTGAGAGCTTCCTTCACGCGGGGTAGGGCAACAAATCACTAGGCTCATTCACGGTGGTAAACTAGGGCCATGCCTCAGTTTAGCGGTGGTGGCGGGGCACCTCCCACACCATGGTACAAAGAAAATCCGTTCTGGGGTGCCCAAGGTCTGTTCGTGGCATTCCTGCTTACAGGACTGGGGTTCGGCGTGAGCGGACACCTTACTCTCGGAAGATGGCTGCTTGCGGGCGCTTGGCCCTGTGGCGTACTGGCGATCTGGCTTGCGCTGAACGGCCTAGTCGGCAGTGGGTCGATTAGGACAGGCGGCAGGGTTGCAGCCGTTCTTGGCTTAGCATTTTATTCTCGCGCTCAGCGCTGTGTGGACGAGTTTAATCGCGGCAACTACGAACAATGGTTGGATGCTTTATATGGTGGGCTCCAGAAAAAACTGGAGGTAGACCAAAACGAAAAACGATCACGGTGACGCCCGTATCCCTCGGGATGGTCTAAGGCGAGCGGCCCAGCCTCCAAGTCTTGAAAGCTAAATCCAAATAGCGTGAAACAGTATTTTTCGCGAGGTACTTGGGAATGAATGAAAACGATACAGCACAGAAGGAAAATAATGCTGAGGAAGAAAGCAAGAATCATCTTCAGTGGCTTAGCGACGTCCGCCTTGCGCTCTGGGAAGATCTCAAGATCAAAATCCGCGAGATTAAGACTTGGATGGAAATTGCTGCGTTCAGCGTCGTAGTCACGTACACCTTCGTCAGTTGCAATCAATGGAAGACGGCTGAGCGCCAATTGGAAGCGTCCGAACGACCATGGATCAAAATTAATACTATCGAAATGCGCGACGGTAGCACGGGGCCAATTAAGACGCTTTCGTTCCAAAACGGCGTTCCAAGTCTTCAAATAAAAGTCACCTACACCAATGTTGGGCACTCCGTCGCTCAGAGTATTCAGGTATGGCCTGAATTGTTTTCGGACCACTTCGAAAACTACACTTGGGCTGATAAGGTGATTCGTGAAGAAAAACAGTTCTGCAAATCCATTGCTGGAAGAACTCCGTTCGGAGACGCGAGTATCGTGTTCCCCTCGGACATTTCCGAAACCAATGTAGCTGGTTCGGGACGAAGTATGTCCGGTGTAGCTGCTGCAACTCTCATTATATGCATCAACTACCAAGGAGCGGCAGATACACACTACCAGACCCAAGCCATAGCGGGATTGTACAAAGACAGGCTTGTTATTATCCCGATTGGAGAAGATGCGGATGCCAGTCGCTTGAAGCTGATAAGGCAAGAATATGGCGATCACGCATACTAAAATCGCTGGCGGGCGGCTGAGCCTTGGTCGAGTGCGACATCCTTTTGGCGTCAGGTCTTGGTTTGAAGGTTGAAAACGAAGACCGAAAACGCGCACCCTTCGCAGAGCATCGGCGAAGGATGCGGCGCCCCGAAGTTCAAAGGCAGGTCGAGTCGGAAGAGCGCGCCAGCCGCCAGAACTCAAGTCAACTATTCGCAGGACGTCTGACTTTCGTCAGGCTGAGAGCGAAGATGCAGGAGCCAAGCAACAAAAACGTTGAAGGCTCCGGAGTTGTGCTTAGTGGGGTCAGTGTGTATGTCAGATCCGTGCCCAGTTCGTTGATATTATTCTGATAAGGCTGAAGCTGAAACACCTGAGCGCAGGTACCCTCGCAGGAATACTCTTTCCACCCAAAATCGTTCGGATCGGCGAGAGTATTGCTTTCACTGAACCAATAGAGGTCGAGTTCCTGTCCCGCGAAGAGCATCGCCACCGTAGGGTTCCCTACGTCCCCACATTCGCACCAACCTACGGTTCCACTGTAGTTTCCGAGGTCGCCCGTAGAATAGTAGGCCAGTGGAGTGAGCGCAGTGGCCACTAATGGAAGAGGGGAAGGAGGGCTGCATAGGGGTGGACCGCATTCGGACGCAGTCAACTCAACAAAGAAACTGATGGTAGTCGTCTGGGATGCTACCGCTGGCTCTTCAGGAGTACCCGTTTCGATCATGGTTCCATTGAACTCGTACGCAACTGTGGTGTCGGCGCTGGCACAAACGGAACAAAAAAGAACGAGCAGAATCACCGGGATGGCGAGTCGCATGAGCCGGGTCATGGAGTTCTCCCTTTTGCCGAAGGCGTGCGAAGTCAGAAATGGAAGTTAGAAACAGTTGGAGGGTGCCTAGTTTTGAGTGCTTGGACTATGTGCCTAGTCTCAAAAAAGTTAATTGCTTCACTGGCTACGGGACACGGTCGAACTGGAAGTGGTCGTTGCCGGGTTCCAGACCCCCGGCACCGATGCCTCGCTCTTGAATTTCAGGGTGCGTATCGGGTGAAGACGAAGTCGCGAGAAGCTTTCGCGTGGCAGGGGGCGCAGGTTTTGAGCAACGCCTCGGTGCCAGGTGTACCGTCGTTGTTGAAGTGAGCGAATCCCCAGCCGCCCGTCGTGGGCCATTTTTTTGAATCCTTCACCATAAACTGAACGTTCGTGGGTGGTCCGGGAACGAACGATTGGGGATCGCCAAAGACTTTGTCATTTTCCTCGGACGCGACGTGACTGAAGTGCAGAGCGGCGATGATTGTGCCGTCCGGAAACGGAAGCTTCCGGTCGCGGTAGGCCTTGATCGCTACATCATTACCCAACATGGCGCCGAAACTGTGCAGGTTGCCTTCCTCATGAGCCACGGAGATCAATCTCCAGTCTCGGTATCCAGACGGAATCTTGATTCCGAAGATCGGGGCGGCCTCTCCACTGCCCTGTCCTGATGCAGGAGCTGTCAAGACGAAAACGCCAGCGCCCGTTGCAATCGCGATAAGCAAGAAAGCGATCCATTTCATATTCATAGGGCTCTCCTCCTAAGGCACTGCCAGCTTCGCGTGGCCGGGCGACAGTCCGGGGACCGGGGACCGCATGCTACTACCGGGACCTTAACGCCTCAACTCCGAACGCACCATAGGTACGAATGTCACCCGAACCTGTCTCATAAATGCTTTTCCCAATGAGCCCGCGTCCCTCAGGGGTTGAAACCCCTGAACTTGCTCGACTTTTCGGCACGGCTGAAGCCGTGCCCTGACGAAAACCATTTATGAGATGACTTCTAGCCACTGTTTCAATCGGCGAGTTTCAGTTTTTCCAGGTAGGAGGTGTAGGCGGCTTTCATGCGGGCCGGGTCGGGCGGATTTTTGGCGGCGCCCGCCAGCGGCGTGATGAAGTCGTCCATGGCCTGGTCGATCTGCTTGAAGAGGTCGGGCTTGGTTTTCGAAAGGGCGGTTTCGCCGCCGTAGTCTTCGGACTTGTCCCAGACGCGTTCGAGAATTTGGGCGAGCTCGGCGGCGGTGGCGTTGTCGCCTTTCTGGAAGGAAGCGTAGGCGAGATGAGCCAGGGCGCGGTACGGGCCCATCTTTGTCTTGTCTACCGTTTTGTCGGCGGTGGTGCCGCGCTTGTCCTGCGCGTTCGAAGTAAGGGCGGTGGCCGCGACGGTGAGAGACAAAGCGACGACTGCAAGAAGGGATTGCCGGTTGAGCCCCAAGGACGTTCGCCCCATGAAAGTCCTCCCCAAGCAAATCAAAGTGAGATTGGGGACAGGATACATGTTCAAACGCGAGGCTGGAGAGGCTTCGTGGATGCGTGTGGCGAAAGAAGAAAGCCGAGTCCAGCAGGAGCGCGCGACGCGACTGCGCTACGCGCGAGAAAGTTCGCTGATGAGCGTTTCGCGGCGGTCGAGCGCGATGCGGTCGACGCGGTTCAGAACGATCGCGTAGCAGACGAACGCAATCGCCGCGAGCCCCAGCAACAGCACGGTCGCGATCCAGAGTTTATGGAGGACATAGGCGAGCAAGAAGGAAAGCGCGCCGATGCCGAATACGGCGGCTTGCACGCCAATGCTGGCGAAGGCGGTGGTGTTCGCGGCGCGCTGGCGGCCAAAAGTGCCGAAGTCGAATTTTTTCGGCGTGTAGATCGAAAGCAGGTTGCCGACGGCCATGTTGGCGGGAGCCGCCAAAAGCACGCCGGCGATCGTCGTGACCGTGTAGTAGAAAGAAGGCGGGCGGTAGATGAAACAAACGGCGGTCCAGACGAGAATCATTTCGAATGCAAGGATCGTCGCGTGCACCAGGTTTTTCGCGAGCACGATGTCGCGGAAGCGCACGGGAGAGACGAAATAGAATTGAACGCCCGCGCCGTCCGCGCCGAAATTGTTGTAGATGAGGTTCGTTAACATGAGCAGCGCGTACGCGGCGCCCACGGGGAAAGCGAAGTCGGGCGCGCGAACGAAGAAGCCTTCGCTGCCTGGACCGGACTTGCCGGGCGAGAGGCGAAAAATCAGAAGGATGACGAGTGGCATGATCAGCGTAAAAATCATCGGGCCGCTGCGAGATAGGTAGCGAAACTCCTTCTCGAAAATCGCGGCGACGGGGCCGGGAACACCGGGCACGTTCCATCCGAGCCGTACCGCGAGTTTTTGTTTGGACCCAGGCTTTGCAAGCCTGCTGGGAGCCGCTAGGGCGGCCGCTTCGCTCAAATTTTCTCCGCGATATTGCGCGAGCATGCGCACGTTCAAAAACCAGAAAAACGCGATGGTATAGGCGCAGAGCAAGCCGAAAAAGGCGAGCCCGGCGGCGAAGTCTCCCTGCGAGAAATGCGTGAGCGCCGAGGCGGCGAGTCCCGGCGGAAGGAGACGTTCGAGCGGCAGAAGGAAGACGGTGAGGCGCGCCGCGTCTGGATGCCTTTTCCCGCCGAACCGGGCCATCAGCGGACCAATGAACTGGAAGCTGATGATGAGAAAGAAGAACAGAATGCCCATGATTTCGCGCGTGCGGCGCTGCGCGAGCCAACGTTCCACCCAGGCAAAGACCATGCGCGCCAGCAGAATGTTCGCGAGCGCAAACACGAGCAAGGCCAGTCCTGCCGGAACGAACAATCGGTGGTCGGCCACCGTGACGCCCATCCAAATCCCGAACAGCCACAGGCCGCCAAGCGCAGTCGCAGGGTCGAGCGATCCGTAGACCAGGCGGACCATGAAGAACGACGGATAGCTCAGGGGAAAACGCAGGAGATTCGAGGAGTCGAACGTCTCGGTGAACGCGGTGGCCACCACGGGGAAAAGCTGCCAGAAGAGAAAGATGACCCAGAGCAAAAGCGCGAGCCACTCGGTTTGGTCGTGCGACGTGAAGTAATACGAGGCGGCGGCGAGCCCGAACGCGCCGCCCAGGCCGCCCATGGTAAGACCGAAGCCGAGCATGACGCGCGAAACCATCTCGAGACGGCCGCGTATCGTGCGAAGCGAATTGACGAAGAGTTGCCAGCGGACCTGGGCGATTGCGGCGAACTGGCCTCGAGCGACGGCCGAACTCAGCCCAGCCACGAGAGTTCCTGTTCGGCAAGACGGGAGCCGCCCACAATCCGGAGAAAGATCTCTTCGAGTGTGAGCTTTTCGCCGGCGGGTGGGGCGGCGCCGGGCGTCCCGTCTTCCTGGAGCGCGGCTGCGGCTTGCGAGGCGACTCCGGCGCGAAGCTCTTCGAGCGAACCCTGCGCCACAAGCAGGCCACGGTGGATGATCGCAACGTGACTGCAAAGACGTTCGACGATTTCGAGCACGTGGGAAGTAAGGAAGATGGTTGCGCCGCGCGAAATCATGCGCTGGAGCATTGCTTTCAGCGTGCCGGACGCAATCGCGTCGACGCCTTCGAACGGCTCGTCGAGAAAGAGGATTTTCGGGCCGTGAATGACGGCTGCGGCCATGGCAAGTTTTTTCTGCATCCCGTGCGAGTAGTCGGTGACAAGCTTTTTCGGCTGGTCGGCAAGCTGCATGAATTCGAGCAGCTCGGCGGTGCGCTTGGCTGCGGTGAGGCGGTCGAGGCCGTACATGCGCCCGACGAAATTCAAATACTCCGCGCCGGTCAGACGGCCGAACAGCGCCATTCCTTCGGGCACGACGCCGATCTGGCGCTTTACTTCGACTGGATTCGCCGTCAGATCGACTCCCAGGATTTCCATCCGACCGGACGAAGGCGCCAGCAGGCCCGTGAGCATCTTGATGGTGGTGGACTTTCCGGCGCCGTTGGGACCGAGAAAGCCGAAGAACTGGCCGGGCGCGACGCGAAGGTTGACGTCATTTACGGCCACGAGCTGGCCGAAGGTCCGCGTGAGATGTTCGGTGATGATCGCCGGGCCGTCCATGAATTTTCGACTCTAACACAACGAGTGTGAACGTGTGAAAAACGGCTTTCTGGATCAGTTCGAGCGCGCGCTTGAGGGCGCAGTGGGCGGCGCGGGCACCTTGGGAAAGACGGCGAGGACGGCGGGTAGTTCGAGGCGGAAAGTGCAGCCGCCTTCGGCACGATTGAAGCCGGTGATGCGGCCGCCGTGCTCCTGCATCACGCCGTAGCAAATGCTCAGGCCCAGCCCCGTGCCTTTGCCGACGGGCTTGGTGGTGTAGAACGGGTCGAAGACTTTGTCGGGTTCCTTCAATCCGGGGCCGGTATCGGAAAATTCGATGACGAGGTTCCCCTTCTCGCGCAACGTGCGAATGAGCAAGACTCCTCCGCCGGCCGTCTCCATCGCGTCGACCGCGTTGCTGATGAGGTGATAGAAAACTTGCAGCAACTGGTTCGGGTCGCCGCGCACTGCGGGCAGAACACTGCGGCTTTCGAGTTCGATGCGAATGTTCTTTTCGCGCAAGTCAAGATTGCGGAGCTGCACGGCGCCGGTGAGAACGGTGTTCAGGTCGAGCAATTGTTTTTCCACCGGAACCTGGCGCGCGAAACTGAGGAGATTGTTGACGAGCTCCTTGGTTCGCCGGGCCTGGTCGCGAATCTTTTCGCCGATGGTGTGCGGCCGCGTGTTCGGAGGGTTCTCGCCCGTGAGCACGTCGGCAAAGCCCATAATCGCCGTGAGAGGATTGTTGATTTCGTGCGCGGCGCCGGCGGCCAACTGTCCGAGGGAAGCCAGCTTTTCGGATTGCACGAAATGAGTCTGCAGGCGCTTTACGTTCTCGAGCGATTCCCACAAATCGTGGACGAGTTGCGTGCGCTCGCGGTAAACGAGCTGCTGCCGCAGGAAAACGATTGAGGCGGCGATGAACACCGTGACGAGCGTCACGACCAGCCGAAACATCCGCACGGGTTCGGGGGCGTCGCTACCGAAGACTGCCCAAAAGGCGAGAGGCGGCGCGGAGAGAACGCCAATCATCGCGAGACGCGAGGGCCATTGCGTGTCGCGTCGAAAGCCCGCGCCCAAGGACTCAGGCTCGAGGGTGAGCGTTCGAGCCAGGATGCCTGTAGTTGCGAGCCAAACGAATGTGCCGATGAACGGCAGCGCGTAAAGACTGCCGGCATATGTTTGACCTTCGCTAACGGCCCGGTGCGCAATCAGATAGCCAGCAGCGTACAGACTCGTCGCACCGAACAGGTTTCCGTAAATGATCCGCCATGGGCCGCGCGCGCGAAGAAATAGAACGGCGAAGCCGATCAACACGACCGCGTTTTCGACCATGTAGGTTTCCAGGTCGCGCGCCCGAAAAAGCTCCGCGTCGGGCCAAATCGTCTTCCACGGCATCGCGGCGAAAACATAGAGATAGAGCCAGACGATTCCGAGTAGCAGCAGATCGAGGAAGCCGAAGCGAAGCGTCTCGCGCATCTTTCTGGCGTGGGGCATCAAAGCCAACGCGGCCATGAAAGGCACGGTGTGAACGAAAAAGAGAAGATCGCCAGGGAAAGGGCTATGCACCGAGCGGTGCAGCACGAGTTCCTGGTAGGTCCAGAAGAGCTGACCCGCAAGCCAGAGGGTGCAGCCGAACGCCAGCAGCATCCAGAAGGCGTTGCGGCGGCGATAGGGGGAGGCCGCGTTCCACAGGAGGCAGGTGTTCGCGAATAGCGCGACAAGAGCCTCGGTGAGATCGCTGAAAGTCGTCAGCGCGGAGCCGTGCGGAAACAGCAGCGAAGCCGCAGCATACCCGCCGACGAAAAATATCCAAGCGCCCAGAATCAGGACGGATGATCGAGACAACTTCATGTAGGACACACCTGATGGAAGATTCTACCGCAGACGCGGCGCCGCTCTGGAATCAACATCGAAGCCCAATTCTAAGAATGCAACGCGCGTAAGAAGTGAGGACTGGTGAAACGTGACCGTGGTAGTGTGCGTCCCTTAGGAACACCGGAGGGATTGCATCGTAACTTCAGGAATTTCTTTCGAGGAGAACAAGAATGCGCGTGGCTAAATGTGGGGCGACACGAAGCAATTTGCTGATGGTGAGCGCGGTTCTGGTCTTGGCTTTCATGGGCGCACTGTCTGAGGGGTTCGCGCAGGAGCAGGCACGGCCGGCACCCACGCCTGGGTCCGCGCCTGGCACCGATGCCGCGTACACGGCCAAGATAAAGGAGTACACCACGGAGCCGGACCTGCTTACCGAGCTCGTCGATCACCTTCCGGCCTCGGAAGCCGTTCCTTCGCTCGACAAGATCCTGGGCTACGTGATCGGCGCTCCCAACAAGCTGACCTATACGAAAGACATCTACCGCTATTACCGCGCGCTCGCAGCGGCCAGCCCACGGGTGAAGATTTTCAACGCGGGGAAAAGCGAAGAAGGGCGCGATTTTATGCTGATTGCAGTGAGCGATGAGGCCAACATCGCGCAACTGGATCACCTGAAGGAGATCACGGCGAAGCTTGCCGACCCCCGCAAGATCAGTGATGCCGAAGCGCAACAACTGATTGAGACCGGCAAACCTTTTTACTGGGCCTCCGGCTCGATCCACTCTCCCGAGACCGGCTCGCCGGAAATGCTCATGGAACTGGCCTACCGCTTGGCCGTCGAGGACACGCCTTACATCCAGAAGATTCGCAAGAACGTGGTTTTTCTGATTACGCCGGTACTCGAAGTGGACGGCCGCGACCGCATGGTGGATCTCTACAACTATCGTAAGGCGAACCCTGATAAGCCTGCGCCAAACCTAATCTACTGGGGCCACTACGTTGCGCACGACAACAACCGCGACAACATCGGGATGGCTCTGGAGCTATCAAAATCGCAGATGAAGAATTTCCTGGAATGGCATCCGCAGGTGCTGCACGACCTGCACGAGTCGGTCCCGTACCTTTATACGATGACCGGAACCGGCCCCTACAATGCGTGGCTGGATCCAATAGTGTTCAGCGAATTTCAAGAGATGGCGCACTACGAAATCGAGCAATTCACAAAGCGCGGCGTGCCAGGCGTTTGGACACACGGCTTCTACGACGGATGGGCGCCCAACTACATGCTGTATGTTGCGACGGGCCACAATTCGATCGGCCGCTTCTACGAGACGTTCGGCAACGGAGGCGCCGATACGCGCGTGCGAACGCTCGAGCCCACAGATACATCCCGCGAGTGGTTCCGCCAGGACCCGCCGCTGCCGAAGATCACGTGGTCGATGCGCGACAACACGAACATGCAAGAGAGCGGTTTGCTTTTTGCGCTGGGATACACAGCCGATCACGCGCAGGGATTTCTTTCTAACTTCTATCTGAAGAGCAAGCGATCGATCGCGAAAGCGACGACAGAGGGCCCGGCGGCGTGGGTGATCGTTAATGATGGCCGGCGGCCAGCCCTCCAGGTGCGACTGGTTCGTTTGCTGCAGCAGCAAGGAGTGGAAGTGAATCGCGTGGATCACGAATTTGAGGCAAAGCCGGCGACGTCAACAGGTGCCGGCGAGAGAAGTAAATCGCAAGGTAAGGCCGAAGAGGGAACGGGCGGAGCGAAGTCGGATGCGAAGGCTGGGGAGGCTAAGTCCGAGGCGGCGAAGCCCGAAGCGCCAAAGCAGGTGAAGATCCCTGCTGGCAGCTACGTGATTCGCATGGACCAGCCGTACAGCCGCATGGCTGACATGTTGCTTGATACTCAGTATTTCAACATAAAGGATCCGACTCCGTACGACGACACGGGCTGGAGCATGGGCGCGCTCGTCAACGTGAAGACGGTGCGCGTGACGGACGCAGCGATCCTAAAAGCGCCGATGAGTCTGGTTGCGAACCCGGCGCCTTATGGTGGTGAGCTTGCAGGGGGCAGCAGCGCCGCGAAATTCTACTTGGTCAATGCGAGTGCCGAGCCGGCGCTCGCCACGTTCCGTTTCCAGTTGAAGGACGTGAAAATGTCCGCGGCCGAAGAGGGCTTTGACGCAGAGGGACAGAGGTATGCTGCAGGATCGTTCATCATCCCCACGGAAAACAACCCTTCGGACCTCAAGCAGCAGCTCGAATCGGCCGCCAAGGACTTAGGGCTCAGGATTCATGCAAGCGGTGCAGACGCCAAAGCTCCGCGCCACGAAATCACTGTGCCGAGAATCGCATTGTTGCACACGTGGACCAACACCCAGGGCGAAGGATGGTTTCGCCTCGCGCTGGATGAGACTCGAATTCCGTACGCTTATATTTCCGATCAGGTGGTGCGCGACACTCCGAACCTGAAAGAGAAATATGACGTCATTATCTTTCCGCCTGCCGGGAACAACGTTTCGACCCTGATCAATGGACTGCCGAAAAGGATTCTTCCAGACGGCACCGACTTCGGCGGGGCTATTCCGTGGAAGACGAGCGACCTCACGCCCAATATGGGTGTGCTCGATCACACAGACGATATCCGTGGCGGCATGGGGTTAGAGGGGGCGGCTCATCTACAGAAATTCGTGCAGGACGGCGGACTTTTCATTCCCGTGAGTTCGAGCACGGTTCTTCCGATCGATCTTGGTATTACTTCTGGCGTATCGATTACGCCCACTCGACAGCTCCAGGCGCGCGGCTCTGTTTTCAACGCCAAGGTGGAGGACAAGGGTAGTCCAATTTCCTACGGTTATGACGACACGCTGGCAATTTATTTCAGCCAGGCGCCGGTATTTCGAGTTTCGATTAGTCCTGCAGGCGGCTTTTTCGGTGGAGAAGATGGCGGCGCGAATGAAGGCAGGCCGAGCGGCCGCGGCTCAACGACCGATCCCGACATCCCACAAGGGCGCCTTTGGAATCCGCAGCCTGCGCCGCCCAAGCGGACTCGGGCCGAGCAAGAGGTTTACATTTCACCGGACGTTCGCGAGGCTCTTCGCGGAATGATTCCGCCGCCGCAGACGTGGCCTCGCGTGATACTGCGTTTTGCTGACGAGCCAAACCTGTGGGTAAGCGGCATGCTTGCGGGGGGGAGTGAGCTGGCGAATGCGCCCGCCGTCATCGACGTCCCGGTTGGTCGCGGACACGTGGTGCTGTTCGCGAATAATCCGATGTGGCGCCAGGAAACGCACGGCAGCTTCATGCTCGTGTTGAATGCCGCGCTCAACTACGACCACCTCGGCGCCGGACGCAAGCTTCCGCCCGCGCCCAGGGACGACGAAGCCAGCGCCGATGATGACGCCGACTCCACGGAGTGAGCCGCTCGGCGGCTCACAGGCTCAAGACATTTACAATAGGGCGCCGGTGTTGGCCGCTTGGGTGGAGTGGGTGGCAAGCGCCTCGGCGCTCCAACCCGTTTCGGCTGCGTGCCCAGCCAGGAAGCTGTAAGCGATGTATTTCCAGCCCGAGCGCCCTTCGCGCTTCAATCTCCGGGAAAAATAGAAGCCAACCGCGTCGATGCTGCCTTTGATGCTATACAGCTCGAGCCGGGACGGACTTGAGCCCCACATGGTATTCGGCTGGGAGCATCCGTACGTGGTCTCGCAGTGGACAGTCAGTTCCGTGGATGCTACCGAGAGACCAACCGCAGCCACCCAGGGAACCCAGAACGATTTGCCCAAATGCGGCGTGGCGGTTTCGATTTCGGAATTGCGCGAGATCTGCGGTTCACGCCATTCGGGCGTCGTGGGCGCAAGTGCTTCATTTGTGCGCTCGCGAAGATTATTGACCGGCCGCTCGACAAAGGAACCAAAGGCGGCCAGGGGAAGTTTGTATCCGATCTGAGCTGACGACGCGGACTTGGCATTCGTGAGCCATGGCGCCGAAGAAATCGATGGCACCATACTCTCTTGGGCCGCCGCTGGCAAAAGGGGAAGGAACAGCAGCAGGGCCAGTGCAACTCTTCGCAGATGATTCATATGATCCACCTTTCTACCGTTGTCGCGCCTGCCGGCTGCTGCGTAAGAGTGCGGAGCGAGTGAGCCTGAGACTTGGCTCGACAGTGTGACCAGGCGATTCGATTTTCCGGGCTGTAGGCAGTTTTTGGCACGCTAGGGTATACAGTGCACGGGAGATGCCAAGCGCCAAGCCGATATCTTAGAGTTCTCTAACTGTGCGCGTTGGTCAGCGGCTGAAGTGTTCGACATGAAGCTGCGTTTCTTCACTAGCCAGGATGAATGCGCGCTCCACGGCGTGCTGGAGCTCGCGCACGTTTCCGGGCCATTGGGCCTGTCGCAAGAAGGCGATAGATGAAGCGGAAAGCCTCTTATCGGGCACGCCCGCTTTTCTGCACAAATCGGCCAGGAAGCGCCCCGCCAGTGGTCCAATGTCTTCCGTGCGCTCGCGCAGCGGCGGGAGTTCAATGGGAAAAACGGCCACCCGATAATAAAGATCCTGGCGAAAGAGCCTTTGTTTCACGAAATCAAGCAGGTTGACGTTTGTCGCGCATATCACACGGACATCCACGCGGAAGACCTCGGAGCTGCCCAGCCGCTGCACTTCGCCATCCTGCAGAAAGCGCAACAGCTTCGCTTGCATGCTCAAAGGCAAGTCGCCGATTTCGTCCAGGAAGAGCGTTCCTCCGTGAGCCATGTGAATGCGCCCGACGCGCGTTTGGACCGCCCCCGTGAACGCTCCCCTCGAATGGCCGAACAACTCAGCTTCCAGGAGCGATTCGGGAATTGCGGCGGAATTCACCACAACGAGCGGATTCTGAGCCCGTGGGCTAAGGTCGTGGATCGCACGCGCGACGATTTCTTTGCCGGTCCCCGTTTCGCCCGTAACAAGCACCGTGGTGTCGCGCGGCGCGACGAGCCTCGCCAACCGGTAAACCTGCTGCATTCCCCGTGCTTTTCCCACCATTCCCGGGAGCGGACTCAGATCGTCAATCGCTGGCTCCGCTTCTGTCGCAGCGGGCGGCGCTGGCGGTATCGGCATTATCGGGGCGGATGAGGCGCGCAATTCGGCAGAGATTGTCTCCACAGCAGCTCGCGAGTCTATAAGCCGAACCTCCAGACCTGCAAAGCGGCAGCGGGCCAACTCCGCCACCTCCTGTGAATCCAGGTCCGGCAGATGCCGATCAAGCACAAAAACATCAAATGCAATCGACTCCAACCGGGAAAGGGCATGAGCGCCGCTCAGCGCTTCTTCGACAATCTCGTGCGCGTCAATCGACCTTTGCTTGAACAGCCTCCGAAATACAGGATCACTACTAGCGACCAGGACTCGGATTTGGTTTCGTTTTGCCGCTGGCAGCACAACGGTCGACATTTTTGTTTCTCCCAAGGGTGCGCCGTTTTTCACAATCTCCTCGTGGCAAGTCTTTCACAAGGAGCCATCATATGTATGTAAGGGTAACCCCTATCTTCGCGAAGGTGTCGCGAACAAGTTAATGTGGATCGGAATCGAGACCGCTGCTGCGCTGCACGGTTCGATTAGTTCATTCACATTAGTGTTTACCAAGATTAGGTAACTCTAATGTGCTTCGTGCACCAAGCAGCGCGGGGCAGTGATCATAGACCAATGCCCTCCACGATCTTGCGAAAAGCTGAGCGCGGAAGTTGATTTCGTGGAATTCCGCTTGGAAATCCGAGCAGCGGGCTGGATGAAGTATCCGCGCGCTCACTGCGTGGCACACTACCATGGCAATGTTTTAGGTACCCGGAGCGTCGGGGTGTCGATTGAATTCTAAGAAAACGCAAGTAGGGGCAGGGGTGCACATATTGATGGTCGAGGATGATTCGATCCTTGCCCAGTTCGTTCGACAGAGCTTGGGAAGCGATGGTTTAGTGGTGGAGATTGCCTCGGACTCTGCGGAAGGGCGACGCAAGCTGGGCGTTCAGAGCTACGAACTTGTGATTCTCGATCTGGGTCTCGAAAGCTCCGGTGGAATGGAAGTGCTTCAGCAGGTGCGCGCAACCAAGCCAAGTCCCCTGACTCTGGTTTTGAGCGGCGCTTCCGGGGTGGAAGAGCGGATCCGTTGTCTCGAGGCCGGCGCCGACGACTTTATGACGAAGCCCTTTTCCGTGGCGGAGCTGTCTGCTCGTATCCGCGCGCTCTTTCGCCGCATGAACGGTCCCACGAAAGCTGTTTTGAAGGTGGAGGATCTCGAGCTCGATCGGATCGAGCGTACTGTGCGGCGCGGCGGCTACTCGATCGACCTTTCATCCAAGGAATTTGCCCTGCTGGACTTCTTGATGCAGCATCCTCTCCAACCAGTTTCCCGGAACGTGATCGTCCAGCAAGCTTGGAAGTTGAGTTCTGATTCGATGACAAATGTCGTCGACGTCTACATCAATTACTTGCGGAAGAAGATCGATTCCGGCTTTGACCGTCCCCTCATCCACACCATTCGCGGCGTCGGCTACCAGATCGGCGGATGAAGTTCACTCCCCGCATTTCTTACGACCTTGCAAAACAGGCATACGCCGGCCGTTCCGGTTTTTTTATCAGAAGTGATAGAGCGGCCAGCCAATCAAACGCCTCGTTCATGAGTAATCGTACGGGCTTGGCGCGCTGCGGAAGGGCGACGTTATCAGCGCCGCTGATTACGCCGACCGCCGGCCGCAACTTGCTCCGCTACGGAAGACTTCCGGTTTGAGGGTGAAACGTCGCGAAGGGTGATGGAGGCATTCTGTTCGAGGTGCAGCAAGTAGTCCGCATACGGGCCTTTGAAATCTTCGACGTGGCCCTTATCGAAATGCCAGATGCGCGTGGCGACTTCGTCGATTACGTCGTAGTCGTGCGTTACGAGCAGCACCGTGCCGTCGTAGCGCTGGAGGGCAATATTGAGCGCGTTGATCGACTCGAGGTCCAAGTGGTTCGTGGGCTCGTCGAGCACCAGGACGTTGGGCTTTTGAAGCATGAGCCGGCAGAAAATCAACCGCGCGGCCTCGCCGCCCGAAAGCGTTTGCGTCATCTTCGTGGCGTCGTCGCCGCTGAACAGCATCTGCCCGAGCACCGCGCGCAATTCTTCCTGCGGCGCCATTGGTTTGTACTGCTGCAGCCACTCGATAGCCGTCGAGCCCTTGGCGATGGTTTCGGAGTGGTCCTGCGCAAAATAGCCGACGGCCACGTTGTGGCCCCAGATGACTTGCCCGGCGTCGATTGGGAATTGGTGGTCGGAGTCCTCGATGAATCCGGTGGCATTGCGGATCAGCGACTTCAGGAGCGTGGTTTTGCCCGCGCCGTTGCGCCCCATGAGCGCGATTTTTTCACCGCGCGCCAGGCTGGCCGTAAACGGCAGGATCACTTTCACGCCGTCGTATGATTTCGAGACGCTCTTGATTTCGAGCGGATGCTTTCCGGAGTGCTGGTCCATCTGAAAGCGGATGTAGGGCCGCGCGATATTCGATCGGGCGAGCTCCGAGGTTTTCAGGCGTTCGACTTCCTTCTTGCGCGAGGTGGCCTGCGCGGAACGCGTGCCGGCGGAAAAGCGGGCAATGAATTCGTTCAATTGCTCAATTTTCTTCTCGCGCTGCGCGTTCTCCGATTCGATGCGGGAGCGGATCGACGTTTTCGCCACAACCATGTCGTCATATCCGCCGTTGTACATGATGACGGTTTGGTAGTCGATGTCGGCGGTGTGGGTGCAGACGCTGTTCAGGAAGTGGCGGTCGTGAGAGATGACGATCAGGACGCCTTCGTAGTCGCACAGATAATCCTGCAGCCAGTGGACGGAATCGAGGTCGAGGTGGTTTGTAGGCTCGTCCAACAGCAAGGCGGGAGGATTCCCGAAGAGCGCCTGCGCGAGCAGCACGCGGACCTTTTGGCCGCCTTGCAATTCGCGCATCTTCCGCTCGTACAAATCTTCCTCAAGCCCGAGCCCATCAAGCAAAATCGCGGCATCGGCCTCGGCTGAATAGCCGCCCTCTTCGCCGACGATTCCTTCGAGGTCTGCCAGGCGTATCCCATCCTTATCTGTGAGCGATTCGTGGGGCTTCGCGTGCAGAACCTCCCGCTCGACAAGAGCCTTCCACAGCGGAGCGTTGCCCATGATGACCGTATCGATGACGCGAAACTCGTCGAAGGCGAACTGATCCTGACGCAGGACGCCGAGCTTCTTCGGCCGAGTGACCGAGCCGTGCGACGGTTCCATCTCGTCGCACAGGATTTTCATGAGCGTGGACTTGCCGGCGCCGTTTGGCCCGGTGATGGCGTAGCGGCGCCCCGGCTGGAAGGTGCAGGTGACGTCCTCGAAGAGGACGCGCTCGCCGAAGCGCATAGTGATGTTGTTTAGTGAAAGCACAGCCCTCCATTATACCGCATCCCGCGTGGTTGCCATGTGGGGTTGTTCCGTGCGGAAGGGCTACGGAGGCGAGCCCAAACCAGAACGCAGTATTTTGCGAGCCGTTTTTTGCCGATTAGAGTGGGGCTGGTCCATGTCGAAAAGACCCATGCTCCACAAACCGGAGCGTGGGGCACCCCGCGGGTGGACTTGTCAGTCTCGGTTCATTGATCGAGCTGGAGCTTGCGAACAAAGCGTTCGCCAGAAACAAGTTCAAGAAGGAGCCCCCGGCACCCGGCAAGTTTCCAAGTGAGATCCGGCTCAGGGACGGAGTAGGTGATCCTGAAGTAACCGCTAGGAACGAGTGGATGGTAATGTCCGGTTATCCAACTACACGTCCACTTGATTACTTCCGAGCAGTCCGTGACTCGGGCGTAATCGCAAGAGGCGGTTACCATCAAGGTCGCTTCTACGTGCTTCGAGTTCCGCGGCTCCACTGGGCTTCACGGCGTGTTCAGTTCGCCGCGCTGGGCCCAAAAATTCTCCCCGTCTGGTTTTTCGATCCGATACTGGGTGAGCTGGCCGGGCGTGCATTGGGCCGCAACGACAACACCCTCGCCGTAACTGCCTCGCACGTGCGTGCCGAGTTTCAAGAGGAAGCAATCGGGCGGGCTCGTCAAGGTTAGTTTCCCTGGCTGTGTAGCAGACGGATCGTAAAATATGCCTTTCGCGTTAAGCTCATATATCGGTACGAGGCGATGCGTCTTAAAGGGACCGATTCCGTGGACCTGGTTGACCGTTTCTGTTTTTGACAGCCCGAAGTGTGCCATATTCTTGGGCGCGAGCGCGTACGTGCCGACCTCCATGGGTATGAGCCCCTGCGGGTCGTAACGGTCACCCATTCCGAACGCCCAGGTTCCTTTCACCACGACGGTGTGTTCGTCTATGGGATGGGTGTGCGGCATGATGATGTATCCTGCTTCGCGGTGAATCCGAATGACAAAGAGCTCGCCCTCTTTCGTGGGGTCGCCCGATACCGTCTCAAACGTTTGGCCAGCGGCAAATTCTTTTAGCGGAACTACGTGGGACTGAGCGGGCTGCTGCGCAGAGGATTGCTGCGACCTAAGGGCTGCCGCCGCTAAAACCACGAGGATGAGTAGCATCGAGATGCCTTTGGCCATCATGTCCTCCAGCTACGGTAAGTCAGTATTCCAAGTTCGACAGCCAAGCCGCAAGCTCAAATGCGGCCCAGGTAGGTGAGGCGATTCTGGGCGAGTTGTCGGCAACCCTTACCTAATCGCATTACGTCAGAGTTGCTCGTGATCCGTCCAGTGTTCCCCGACGGCGCTGTAGCGACAGTACGGGCATTTCGCTGATACACTTGGCCGCCGGAATGGTGGTGGAGGGATTCAGATGACATGCCAAAGTGTCTGCCGTCCTGTCGGTGATGCGGGTGGTGAGCGGACAAACGACTCGCGATCCAATACACCCGGTCATTCCAGACGAGAGTTTCTTGCAACCCTTGCGGCGTTCGGTTTAACCGCAGTTACGCCCGCCCGGACACTGATCGCGCAGACAGCTGCAGTCAGCGCTAAGCCCGGAATGATCGATGTGCATCATCACATCGTTCCGCCTTTTTACTTGGCGGAGAATCGCGATCGAATTGTCGCTGCGGGCGGCGGCCGGATTAATCCTGCTTATTTGAGCTGGACTCCGGAGCAAGCCCTTGCAGCGATAGACAAGCACGGCGTAGCGACCGCTGTCCTGTCGCTCTCGGCGGCTGCTTTCTGGTTCGGCGACCGGGAAGCGGCAGCGCGCACGGCGCGCCGAGCCAACGAATATGCCGCCGATCTGATGCGAACTCACCCAGGTCGCTTCGGCCTGTTTGCAATAATCCCTCTTCCCGATACCGAGGCCAGCCTGCGCGAGATCGAATACGCGTATAGCGTACTCAAGGCGGACGGAATTGGATTGGTGACCAGTTACGACGACAAGTGGTTGGGACACGCTGGTTACCAACCGGTTTTTGAGGAGCTCAACCGACGCAAGTCCGTCGTGTTTGTGCATCCAACAACGCCGTTGTGTTGTCGAACATTGCTGCCTGATGTCTCGCCGATACTGGTTGAAATTCCGCAAGATACCGCTCGGGCAGTCACGAATCTGCTTTTTACCGGTACATTTTCGAGATTCAAGGACATTCGTTTCATCTTCGCCCACGCGGGCGGAAACGTGCCAATGTTGCTCGGTCGTATGCACCAATACGGCCCGAAGAACATCGCCGAGAAGGCGCCCAACGGCATCGAATACGAACTCAAACGCCTTCATTACGATATCGCTGGCACTGCCTATCGACCAGCGATTGCGGCACTCACGAGTCTCGTCCCAACCACACAGATTCTGTTCGGCAGCGACAATCCGTTCGTCCCCCTCGCCGAGACGGCTGAAGGCATGACGCAACTCGGTCTTTCGGCGGACGAACTCCGGCTCATCGGCCGCGACAACGCACTGGCGTTGCTCCCTCGGCTCAAAACAAGTTAAGGGTTTGCAAATTCGCTCCATTGCACGACAGAGGCTGAAGTTCGGTTTCGGACTGCGGAGGCAGCACTCGTCTCTCAGGGGGCGAATGGTCGGCAATCCGGAAGTTATCCAGATTGACTGCCCGCAGCCCGGTGCAAACTCCTGAGTAACGCGGTAACCGGACATTCCCCGCAAATGTCCGATTTGCCTTGAACAGGCCCCGCCACATGCGCGCGATACAGAATGTAACCGTAGGACTGCCCGAGAGCTTCCATTGGCTTCGGAACATCCGACATGATCGGCGTCCCGAGATTTTCCCAGAGCGGGGTCACTTCGCTGAGTGAAATGGGCGGAATTGAAATCGTGGGCTCACTTGCGGGCACAGGCGGCAGCGTTACTTCCGGGCGGTGCTTCGCGATGATTTCTCGAAAGGCGAAATACTTTTTCGTGGGGCGCCCGGACTCGTCGAGAGGCGCGTCGTAATCGTAACTTGTGGTCTGCGGCAAATAGCTCTTGTCGAAGTTCGCGCCATTCATGAAGCCGAAGCTCGTCCCTCCATGGAACATGTAAAGGTTGATCGAATAGCCCTGGCCGAGAATCCAATCGAGTTCTTTCTCTTGCTGCAACGCGTCGGTGGCGGCGTGCTTGCGGCCCCACGCGTCGAACCATCCGTCCCAATACTCGCCGGCCATTAGCGGCTGACCCGGACGAAAAGCTGCGAGGGCCTTGAACGCTTGTGTGGCTTCGCCTGGTCCGAAATTCGCCACGGCCGGAAGATTCGGCAGCGTTCCGTTGGGAAGCTCCTCGGGTCCGTCAGCGGTATACAGCATCGCTTCTCCGAGGCCGGCACTCGAGAGAGTGTCGCGAATGGCGGCGAGGTACTCCTTGTCCTTATCGAAGGAGCCGTATTCGTTCTCGACCTGGACGGCGATGATCGGGCCACCGCGCGTAATCTGCAGCGGCGCCAATTCTTCGCCGAGGCGCTTCAGCCAGCGCACGGCCGGGCGCATAAATTTCGGGTCGGAGCTTCGCAGAACGATGTCGCGATCCGCGAGGAGCCACGCTGGGAAGCCGCCCAAATCCCATTCGGCGCAGGAATACGGCCCCGGCCGCAGGATCACGTAGAGGCCTTCCTGCTGCGCGGCGCGGATGAAGGCGGCGACGTCGTACTGGCCGGCGAAGTCGTAGACTCCCGGCTTGGGTTCGTGAACGTTCCAGAATACGTAGGTGGAGATGGTGTTCAGGCCCATGGCGCGGGCCTTCTTCAGGCGGTCGTGCCAGTATTCGGGCGGAATGCGCTCGTAGTGCATTTCGCCCGAGATGATTTGGAAGGGTTTGCCGTCGAGAACGAAAGTGCGGCCGTCGATGCCGAAGGTATGTTTAGGCGTGTCTCGCATTAAGGTTCCGGCAAGAAGAATTGGCACCGTCAACACGCAGATAAGAAAAGGGCCGACGCGGGATCGAAGACTCGGCATCAGTCGCCCACCCGAATGGCTTCGAGAACCTTCACTTCGAATGGCTTCAACTGAAACTCGTGCGGTTCACCGGCACGGACCGTGATGATAGGCATCGACAGATCTTCTTTCCACGGGCTGCGAAGCCGAAATTCTTTCGCAGCTTTGGTGGGCAACTCAAACGCTTTCGCAAGGTCGATTGCGATACTCTGCGGCTGATCCGAAGGATTTCGGAGAACGAGGATTCCCTTGCGCGGCGACCAGGACGCCCAGCCGTAGACCTCAAGCTCGGCAGGATCGCCGCCGATCCAGTGGGTGTCGACCAGAACGTCCGCATTCGCACGCGACCAGTTCGCCGCCTCGGCAAGATTGTCCCAGTCGTCCGCAGAGAGCAGCGATGGCGTGATGTACATCTCCTGCAATTGCGTACCGGTGCCGAAGTAATCGCGCACTTCATTCTTGAAATCGTGGGTCGGGTCTGAATCCAGGTTCCTCGCGTGCTTCGCGAAGATCAGGCCATGCAGCATCAGGGAATTCAGCGGGTAGAGCGGGCCGTCCATCACAACGTGTTCGTACGTGTCGGCATCGCGATAGGTGATCCAGCGCTCGCGATTCGGGCCCACGCCCAGGAACTCGTGGTCTTCGCCGCCGCGCCACATCGAATCGGCGTAGATCAGCCAAAAAGGCGAGGGATACGTGCCGGTGGTGAGATTGATATAGAGGTCGCGCTTCTGGGCGCGAAGCTCCGTAATCAGATTGATGGCAGCGTCGAAGTCGCTGTCGAAATCGCTTCCGGCAAACACACGATTCGCGTTGCCGGTGCCGTCGAATTTGAACTGATTCACGCCGAAGTCGCGCATCATGCGCATGCAGGTATCGCGAAATAACGCGTAGTATTTCGGACCGGAAAGGGCCATGCCATTGTCCACGATCTCGTAGCCGGCAGCGCGAGCGGCCGCAACGCGTTGCTGTTTCGGTCCGTCGTATCCGCCCCAGGGCGACATCCAAATACCGGGGTCGGCGCCGTACTTTTCGGCTTCTGCACGGGCCGGCGTCAGCCCATCGGGGAAACCGGGATTGAACTGCCAAAGCGTGGCTGGATTGTCCCAACCGTCGTCGAAGAGGAAGGAAGAAAGCTTTACGCCGCGCTTTTGGCTGAGTTCGGTTCCGAAAGCGCGGACCACGTCGACAGCCTGGACCGCGTCATACCGATTGAAGTAGCCGAGGTCGTACCAGGAGTTGTAATGCAGAAAAGTGCGATAGGGATGGGCGCGCTCGCGTTCAACGTAACGCAGAAAGCCCCGCCGCAGTTGTCCGTCCATGGTGACGCCCACGACGCTGGAGTACGTCACCTCATGTCCCTTCTTCAGCGGCAACTCGCGCTCGAGTTTGCAGCGGGCGCGGCCGAGCGCGACTTCGCACGCGGAAAGAGGATGCTCGAAGCCAGCGAAGAGGGAGCCGTCCACGACGGGCGACCCTTGAACGGCCCCGGTGACGTGCGCATTCGGCAGCGCCCAATCAATCATACGGATCTCGATGATCGGGACATCGTTGTCCGTCGCAGCGATGGTAACTTCATCGCGAAGATAGTTTGACCCGTCACGCAGAATCACGCGCCAAGTGACATTCAATAATCCTTCCGTATCGCGAAACTGGGTAACGACCGCCCTTCCCGGCAATCGTTCCGATAGCCTGGAGGCATCTGGATTTGGCGTGAGGGGGCTCGCGGTTGGGCCGGAAGTCACGCTCATGTTGGATGGCATCAGCGCCCGGCCACCGCCGAGGATGAGGACGAACGGATTTACCGGCGCTGCGAGCGATCGTTGCGCGAGCAGGTCTCGAACCTCGACAGCCCGCAAAGTCCCATTCGACCATCGCCAACTCGCGCTCAACACCGCGTTGGAAAGCGAGAATCCGTCAGGGGTGATTTGAACTTGAGCGACTCCTGGATCTGGCTCGAAAAAGACAGGACTCTTCTCTTGAGCGGTGACCGTGCCCGCCGCGCCAAGCGCAAGAACCAAGAAGGCGACTCGATAGAGGAGTTTTGCTCGCAAGGTGGCCCACCATGGAAACGCCCATTGTAGGATTTGCCACACATCAAATCGAGATCTTTCGGTGCGTTCCGCGGGTGCAATCACCTGATTTTCAGTTTTGCTGCCAGCCTCCGCCGAGTGCCCTGTAAAGTTGCACGAGACTCTGGTATTCGTTGCCGCGAGCACTAGCGAGTGTGAGTTCGGCGGAGAAGAGGGATCGTTGGCCGTCCAAAACTTCGAGATACGTAGTGGTTCCTCCCCTGTAGCGCATATCAGAGAGGCGAACGGATTCTTGCAAGTCTTTGACGGTATCCTCCTGGCGAAGCCGGACCTGATGGAATTTCTCGTAGGCGATCAACGCATCGGATACATCGCCGAACGCGCGCTGAATTGCTTGACGATAAGCGATCAAAGCCTGTTGATGCTCGGACTCAGCGAGCCGAAGATTTCCGCGAAGTGCTCCCCCCGTGAAAATGGGCTGGCTCACTTGTGCGCCGTAAGACCAGATGCCGATTTGCGAGCTCATCAGGCTAGAGAAAGCGCTGCTGCGTCCGAAGGAGCCGCCGCCGGAACCCGTCAAGGAAATTTGCGGAAAAAACTGGGCCTTGGCGACGCCGATTTCGGCGTTCGCCGCGACCAAGTTTTGCTCGGCCTCGCGAATGTCGGGCCGGCGCTCGATGAGCGATGACGGCACGCCCGGCGGCACTTCGGGAGGAAGCGGCTGCTCGACCAGCGGCCGACCGCGTGGCACGGCCTGCGGGTAATTGCCAAGGAGAATGCTGATGGCATTTTCTTCCTGTCCGATCTGGCGCTCCAAGTCGGGAATCTGAGCATTCGCGGTATCGAGGACTTGCTGAGCCTGTAAAACGTCGAGCTTTGTGGCCACGCCGTGCTGGATGCGAAGATTGGTGAGCTTCACCGAGTCTTGCTGCGTCGCGACGGTTTGGCGCGTGATTTCGAGTTGAAGGTCAAGTTGCAGGAGCGTGAAATAGTCGCTCGCCACGTCGCTGACGAGCGTTAGTGCCACCGTTTGACGCGCATCCTCTGTCGCAAGGAGTTGGGCGCGCGAGGCCTCAGTGGCGCGGCGCAACTTACCGAAGAAGTCCAGCTGAAACGCCGCGTCCGTCGTCAGAGTGAAAAAGTTGTACTTGGTTTGGAAGTTGTGTTCTTTTCCTCCGGAGAAATTGCCGTTCTCTTGCACCTGCGGGAATAGACTGGAACGCGTTACGGCAAGCTCCGCGCGCCCTGCGTTGATACGCTCTGTGGCAGTCTGCAAGTCGTAGTTCTGCTTTAGCGCTGTGCGGATGAGTTCTTGTAATTGCGGATCCTGGAACACCTGCCACCAGGGAAGATCAGCGTAGGACGCAGCCTGAGCCTGGACCTGCGGGTTTTCGCTCAGATCGCGGTAGGCCGCTGGAGTTTGAACGGCGGGCCGATGATAGTTCGGGCCCACCATGCAGCCTCCGATGAGACTCGATACTAAGATGACGGCAACCAACGGCTGCGAATTTTTCATGAGTGGCTCCGTGACCGGTCAATAAGGCGGTGGATCATCTCAGTCGCCCTCCGCGGGAGTGGGTGTGCCAGACGTCCCCATAGCGGGAGGCGCGTTAATCGCTCCGGGCGACTGGCTCAATTGGCCAGCTCCGGACCATTTTTCAACCAGATAGAAGATTGCGGGAACCAGGAATATGGCAATGACGCTGGCCGCCAGCATACCTCCAATGACCGTTGTTCCGATGATCTGGCGCGCCACGGATCCGGCTCCTGTGGCTACCCACAAAGGCACGCTGCCCAGGATGAACGCGAAGGAGGTCATCAAGATGGGTCGAAGCCGGATGCGGGCACCTGCCAACGCAGCGTCCACGAGCGATTTGCCCTGCTCGTATTCGTCCTTTGCGAATTCCACGATGAGGATCGCGTTTTTCGCCGCCAGCCCGATCAGCATTACCAGCCCGATCTGTGAATACACATCGTTTTCTATTTGCACCATGTAGGGCGGATAAAACCACGCAGCGATCGCGCGCCTCAACCAAAGCGTTGCGAACGCGCCAAACACCGCCACCGGGGTGCTCAGCAGCACGCTGAATGGCAGCGACCAGCTTTCATAGAGCGCCGCGAGAATCAAGAACACGAACAAAAGGGAAAACGCGAAAACAGCAGTAGGGGAAACTCCTTGCTGAGCGAGTTTTTCCTGAAACGACATGTCTTTGTAGTCGTAACCCATTTCCCGGGGCATCGTTTTCGCGAACGTTTCCTCGAGCGCCTGCATGGCCTGGGCGGAACTGTAGCCCGGCGCCGCGCTGCCGACGATCTGTGCGCTTCGATATTCGTTGAACCGCATGGTGTATTCCGGGCCGCTGCGGGAATCGAATTTTGTCAGGGCGGAAAGCGGCACATCCTCTCCCTTATTGTTTCGGACGTAGAACTGCCCGACGTTTTCGGCGTTGGTCCTGTATTCGCCTTCCGCCTCGATGTAGACCTGCCATTGCCGGCCGAACCGGTTGAAATAATTGATGAAATACCCGCCCATGAACGCCTGAATCGTCCTATAGACGTCGCTGATGTTCACTCCCTGCTTGATCACCTTGTCCCGATCCACGGTCACGAATTCCTGCGGCACGCTGGGCAGATATGTGGTGGCGATAAAACCGATCTCGGGACGTTTGCTCGCGGCGGCCATGAACGTGCCTAAGTTCTGGGTGAGAAACTCCACGTCCTTGCCGGCACGGTCCTCGAGGACAAATGTGAATCCTCCTGAAGTGCCGACTCCCGGAATCGCCGGAGGTGAAAAGTTGAACGCGACTCCCTGGGGCATCCGGCTCAATTGCTGGTTCAGCCGCGTTTTGATCTCCTGGAACTGTTCGGCTCTCGACTTTCTGGCATCCCAGTCATCGAGAGTGACGAAGAAAAATGCGTTGTAGCTGGTTCGCACAAAACTGAGAAGGCTAAAACCGATTACGCTCGACGTGTACTTCACTCCGGGGGTGGCTGCCAGGATTCTCTCCACCTCTCGCGCAGCTTCGTCGGTTCGTTGGAGAGAGGCCGCGTAGGGGAGTTGAAGGTTGACGAAGAAGTATCCCTGGTCCTCATCGGGCAGGAAGCTGGACGGAACGCGTGAGCCAAAGAAAACCGCGGCTCCCGCGAATGCCGCCAATAAGACGAGTGCGATTGCACTCTTGCGAATCAGCGCGCCGGACACGCGTACATAGGCTTCTGTTCCACTTGCGAAGCCTCGATTGAACCACGCGAAGGACTTTCCCAGCAGCCCCTTGCTCTCTTTTTTTGGCCGAAGCAAAAGAGCCGAGAGAGCAGGACTGAGAGTGAGGGCGTTGAAAGCGGAAAGTATGACGGAAATGGCGATGGTGACCGCAAATTGCTGATAGAGACGCCCCGTGATTCCGGGAATGAAGGCCGTCGGAACGAACACGGCGGAGAGCACCAGCGCGATTCCAACCACTGGACCGGTCAACTCGTCCATCGCCTTGAGGGCTGCTTCTTTGGGGGAAAGTCCGTCCTCGATGTGGCGGCCGACGCCTTCGACGACCACGATGGCATCGTCGACCACCAATCCGATGGCCAGTACAAGCCCCAAGAGAGAAAGCGTGTTGATCGAAAAACCGAACAACGGGAAAAAGATGAATGTTCCGATCAAGGCCACCGGCACTGCCAACATCGGAATCAGCGTGGCGCGCCAGCTTTGCAGGAAAATGTAAACGACCAGGATTACCAGCACAATCGCGATCAGCAGCGTTTCGACAATCTCCTTGATCCCGGAAGTGACGGCCTTGGTGGTATCCAACGAAACCACGTAATCCATGTCCTGCGGGAATCTCTGCTTCATTCCCGCGATCAGTTTCTTCACGCCGTTCGCAGCTTCCACGGCGTTCGAGCCCGGCAACTGGTAAACGGCGATGATCGCACCGGGCTTGCCGTTTAGCCGGCCCATCACGGAGTAGTCCTGCGAGCCGAGTTCCACGCGCGCCACATCCTTGACTCGAACCACGCCGCCATCCGGGGTCTCGCGAACCACGATCTGTCCGAAATCATCCGCGGAAACCAATCGGCCTTGCGCGCGAACGGAGTAGGTGTACTCCTGTCCTTTGGGGACTGGCTCGCCCCCCACCTGTCCGGCAGGGTTCACGGTGTTCTGCGTTTGAATTGCGTTGATGATGTCGGTAACGGTGATGCCCAGCTTGCCCAATTGGTCGGGCTTCACCCACAATCGCATGGCGTATTGGCCGGCGCCGAAGATCTGCACGTTGCCGATGCCGACGGAACGCGTCAACGGATCGTGAATATTGATGTACGCGTAGTTGGCGAGGAACGACGCGTCGTAGGTTCCCTTAGGCGAGTAAAGCGTTATGAGCATCAGCGGCGATGTGACCGACTTCTGGACGGTGATTCCGTAGTTGTTGACGTCGGCGGGGAGTTGCGAAGCCGCTTGCGTTTCCCTGGACTGGGCGAGGATTTGGTCCGTGTTCGGATCCGTCTTCACGTCGAAATCCACGATCATGGTCATGCCGCCATTGGCCGTGGCGTTCAACGAATACATGTAGTTCATGTGATCCACGCCGCTCATTTGCTGTTCGATCGGCGTAGCGACGGATTGCTCGAGTGTTTGCGCATCCGCCCCGACGTAGACTGCTTGGATTTGAATCTCCGGCGGGGCGATATTCGGAAATTGAGCCACGGGCAAGCTGATGATGGTGATCGTGCCGAGAATCACCATAGCGATCGAGATCACCATGGCGACGATGGGGCGGTTGATGAAGAATTTTGACATGGCTCTACCTTGCCTCTGGCGTCGTGCCATCCGGCACGTACGGCTTTGGGTTTACCTGCGCGCCGGGACGCACCTTTTGCACACCTTCCGCGACCACGCGGTCACCGCGCTTGAGGCCGTCGGTGATAATCCATTGGCTGCCAACACGGTCGCCGACAGCGACCGTTCGGATGGTCACTTTGTTTTCGTTGTCCACGACGGCAACTTGATAGCTGCCTTGCAGTTCCGAGACCGCACGCTGAGGTACAAGTAAGGCGTCATGCTCGACTCGGACGGCCGTGCGAACTTTGCCGTAGCCGCCGGGGCGCAGAATATTTCCCGGGTTGGGAAACAACCCAGCCAAGCGAATCGCGCCCGTGTTCTGGTCCACTTGGCGATCCGCAAAGTAGAACGTGCCATCGCGTGGATAGGCGGAGCCGTCAGCCAAAATCAGTTGGAGGCGGAGATTCTTGTCAGCAGCCAGGCGAGTGGTTTCCGTCGGGAACCGTTTGTTCCAGTCGAGGTACTCTCGCTCGCTGACGGTGAAATAGACTTTGATAGGGTCGACAGTGGATACGGAGGTCACAGGCCCGCTGCTTGGATTGACGAGGGCGCCGACTTGAAGTTGAGCCTGTCCGGCGATGCCGTCGATGGGGGCAACGAGTCGGGTGAAATCGAGGTTAATCTGGGCTGTTTCAACCGCGGCCTCGGCCGTCTTGATTTGAGCTTCGGCGGTGGCAACTGTCGCCTTGGCGGCCAGATTGTTCTGAATGGCGTTGTCCAGATCCTGCTGGCTGGCGGCTTGCTCCCGTGCCAGCGGCGTGTAGCGGTTGACGTCAAGTTCGGTCCTGCCTTGAACTGCTTCGGCGTTGGCGAGCTGGGACTTGGCCTGTGCCAGCTGACCCTCGGCCTGGTCGAGTGCCGCCTGGAAGGGACGCGGATCGATTTCAAACAGCAATTGTCCTTTTTTGACGAAGGCGCCTTCCTGGTAGCCCTGCCGGAGTAAGTATCCAGTGACCTGCGCCCTGACGTCGGCGTTTGTGAATCCGTCGAGAGTGCCGATCCACTCGCCAAAAATCGGAACGTCCTTCTGCTCGACCTGGACGAGTTCAACGTCCGGCGGAGGCTGCGCTCCCGATACGTGCTTCGGGCGTACCGCGCCAATAATTACGCCTACGACCACCAAGCAAAGCGCTCCGGCTATCCAAAGTTTATACTTCCAAAGCGTCTTCATCTTTTCCCCCGGCAACGTGCCCTTACGCTGAAATCGATATGTTATGTTCCCGCGCGCAAATCATCCAGCCCCACAAAGCGCCGGGCCGAGAGGCCAACGTTGGCTGAAGACTACCGGCTACCCCGTGCCCGAGTGCTTGTGCCGCATTCGATGTGCGTACCCGGTCGGAGGTCGCGACCGAAGTTTCCCGGGCGAGCTAGGTGGCAAAGAGTCCCTAGGCTGCGGCCAAGGCTGCCTACGCCCTGGCCCTTGGCAATATGCGCAATCAGTTCCAAGACTGCGTCACGAGATGGAATGGTTTTTGCGTACCACTCCTGGGGGTGACCTGAAATACCACTTTCGGTTAGTTGTGATGCTGCCCGGCACTCGAATCCTGGAGCGTCACGATTCTGGCGGGTGCGACGAGGGCGGAATCACAATTTCGCGTCGCCCGAACAAGCGGCCATCGAGGGAAAAAGCTCCTGGCCCGAGTAACGCAAGCGCGGCAGCGATAACCATCACTCCAAAAGCTACCATCCTGGCGTCATGCAGACCTGCGGAAGGCTCGGGAAACCATGAAAGGGCGATTCCGAGAAAGGATAGGAGCACGAAGAGCCCCGCGATCGGAGTGAGAAATCCGGCTGCAAGGGCCGCGCCGCTCACGACCAAGACCAAACCAAGTAACCACTTTCCCGCAGCGGCATTGGACGGACCCGAGAGATAAAAAGCTCCCTCAGCGAAAGCGGTGAGACCCACTACCGCACGCAGCAGCAACAGACCTATGCCGGGCCGGCCCCCCGGAAACGTTGAATATAGTCTTTGCAGCGCGAATCTCCCTCGGCTCGCCATCTAGAGATACAGCACCCTCTACCATAAACAAAATGCGCAGGCCGTTGAAACCCCACATTGCGGCATCTTTTCATACCACTTCTGAGGGATTAGTTTTGTGGGCGGCCGCTATCTCTCAGAGAAACTTCATCAGGGCGTCAATAGTTTCCTTCGGCCTTTCTTCAAGCACCCAATGGCCGCACTGTTTCAAAACGACCATCATGGCGTCCGAAGCCACAAGCTTCATCTGCTGTCCCAGCACTACTCCGTTTGCTTTCTCCCCGCCGATTGCGAGGACCGGCATGGTCAGCTTGGTCTGCGAAAATTCCGAAAAATCCTTGGCTGCCTGCTGGAATGAGACGAAGTATGCCCATCCGGCGCGCATCCGCGCCGGACGCGCGTAGGCCGCCGCATAGGCCGCTCGGTCGGATTCAGGGATGGAATGCGTCTTGTCCGCGGCAAAATCGTTCCAAAAATAGTCGAAGTACGTCCGCTCGCGGCCCTGCACTAACGCTTCCGGCGTCGGTCCGTTGAATCGGAAGTGCCAGATACTCGGATCGTTGTATACGGCCTCCCACCCGGCCACGCCGGGCAGAAATGCGTCCATCACTGCAAGCTTTTCCGTTTCTGCAGGAAACTGTGCGGCATACGCGTAGGCGACCATGAGTCCGATGTCGTGTCCGACCACTCGAGCTTTCTCGACGCCCAAAGACTTGGCGAGCGCGTGGACACGAATAGCCGCGGTTTTCATATCCAGGCCGTCCTTTGGGATCTCCGAATCACCGATACCCGGCAGGTCAGGCGCGATGACCGTGAACTTCTCGGCGAGCACCGGAATGAGCGGCCGCCACATGCTGGATGTTTGCGTGTAGCCATGCAGCAGGATCACCGCAGGACCGTGGCCTGCCGTGAGATAGTGAAGCTTTATCCCATCCACTTCCGCCGTGCGCGACGCGATGGCGTTAGCCCCAGTTTCTGCTCGTGTCGTCGGAATCGACGCTGCACAGAAAAACGCGAAAAGCACCACAGCCAGCCGGAATGCAGAGCCGATGTTCATTGCGCCTCCCCCGAGTGTTTTTGAGATAGCTTTCCATGCTTGTCGATGTTCCGCTACGCGCTTAGTTGCACAACGTCGGACATCTCGGCCGGTTCGCGCTCCGGACGTGGGGTGAACGGCCTTAGCTTGGACGATTTGCGCAAGGCCGCCTTGGCGTGAAACAGCCTGCTCTTGGCTGCGGGAACTGAGATCCTCATCACCTGGGCAACCTCTCTCATGGGCCGTTCTTCCAACTGTTGAAGCTCGATTACGCGCCGAACGGATGGCCGCAACGTTGAGATTGCATCCTGAAGGACTTCCTCCCTTTCGCGTTCGAGGTAGCGCCGCTCCGGATCAACCGCACGATCCGGCACTTCCGGATACGTCTCCGTTCCCTCGGGATCGCCGGCGCCGTCGAGTGAAACGAAGCGCGCGTTTCGTCTTCTCCGAAGGATCATGAGTGCGGAATTGATCGCAATGCGTGTGAGCCACGTTGAAAAAGTGGAGCGGCCGTCAAAATTATCGAGGTGAACGAAAGCCTGCAAGAATGAGTCCTGTACAGCGTCCTCCGCATCCTCGCGGTTTCTGGTGATGCGAAGCATCGTGCGGAACACCCTCTTCGCATGACGTTGGCAAAGCTCCCCAAAGGCTGCTTGATGTCCTCTCTTCGCAGCCGACACGAGGCTGGCCTCACATCGCTTCTGAGGTTGAATCGTGAAGTCATTGCCCATGCTCGCCGTGCTGTATGCACCTGTTGCCACGACCTTGCCCTCCTCATTTTCGTTCGAAATCAAGCCCGAGGGTCGGCGGGTTGCCGCCCTCGTCGAAGCAGACTGTGCCGGATTCAAGAAAGGGAAACATCACGAGATGGAATGGTTTTTCGGTACCACTCCAGGACCGGTTGGGAGTACCACTTTCGGGGGGGATCGCCGCGAGCCAGTAGGTTGCGGCCGCGATCTTCTTATTAAAGCTGGATAATCCCGCGGCGAACGCCGATGGCAACCGCCTGGGTGCGGTCGCTTGCCCCGAGTTTCTCCATGATGTGCTTGATGTGAACCTTCACGGTCTCTTCCGAGATGAAGAGCTGCTCCGCGATGTCTCGATTCCGGTTTCCGCCGGCGATTTGGCCCAGGACCTGGATCTCACGTTCTGTGAGGGCTTCGTCGCTCATGTGTTCAGCGAGTTGAGCAGCTAACTGCGGAGGTATGCGCTTTTTCCCAGCGTGCACCTCGCGAATAACCTCGACCAGATCCTTGGGAGGCATGCTCTTGAGCACGTAGCCCCGGGCTCCTGACTCGAGGGCATGTTTGATTTCCACATCGCCTTCGAACGTCGTCAGCATGATGATTCGCGCGTCGGGAAATTCGGCTCGAATCGCGATCGTCGTCTCGATGCCGCTCCTGTCAGGGAGCCTTAGGTCCATCAACGTGATGTCCGGCCGATGTTTGCGAAATTGTTGAATAGCGTCCTTTGAGTTGGCAGCTTGGGCCACCATCACCATGTCCGGCTGGTTGTTGATGATTGCCGCGATTCCCTCGCGCAACAGAGGGTGGTCATCGACGCTGAGAACGCGAATGCGCGTGTCATTGCTCACTTCTGGGCTCATTTCTGTCTCTCGCTTTTGGATTTATTTTCTGCTTCTCGCGCCTTTCCAAGATTTATCTTTGAGAGCCATCCCCACCGGCTTTCTGAAGTCGGAAATTCGAAGGCGATATGACCGGGAACGGACAGTTCTATTTCCGTTCCAGCGGAAGCGCCGCTCAAGACTCTGAATCTTGCGCCTATTCTCTCGGCCCGCTCGCGCATCCCTGACAAACCCCAGTGCCCGTCGCGTCCGGCCTGGATCACCTGGGGGTCGATGCCGCTGCCATTGTCGCGAACGAGAAGCCGCAAATGGCTGGGGGCATATTCGAGCTCAACCTCGACGTTGCTCGCGCTGGAGTGTCGCAATGCGTTTACCACCGCTTCGCGGCCGATCCGATATACTTCCTCGCGAATCACGGGGCGCAATGGCTGCGCCGATCCTTCCGCAACGACACGAAAATCAGTTTCCCGCGCGACACCGAGTTCCTGCTGGATCCCGGCAAATGCGTGTTCGAGATCTTCAGACTCCCTAACGGGCCAACGCAGGCCTCGAACGGCGTTTCGGCCCTCGTCGATAACCCTCCCCATGAGTTCGAGAACGCGGCCGACGAAAGGCTTGGCGGGCGAATCTGCATCGATATAATCATCAGCCACATGCAGTTGCATCGAGGCGCTGAGAAAACCCTGCAATAGAGTATCGTGCAGCTCCTGCGCAATGCGCGTGCGCTCCGCGAGCCGCTCTTCAAAACGCATATTCATCTGTTTTGTCAGTCTCACGACCCGGAGCCGGAAGAACATCAAGACTGCAAGTCCGAGCACAAACACGGCGGAGAGCCGGAACCACCATGTCTGCCAGGACGCAGGCTCAATTTCGAATCCGAGCGCTGCCTCCGAGCTGTTCCAGAGCCCATCACTATTGCTCGCGACTACGCGGAAGCGATAGGGGCGTGAATCAAGATTGGTGTATGTCGCTTGGTGCGCAATTACGGGTTCGCTCCAATCTCGATCAAAACCTTCAAGCTTGTACTTGAACCTGACGCGTTCGGGCGCCGAAAGGCTCAGACCCGCGTAGCTGAACGTCACTCTTTGGTGTGCGGCAGGAATTCGCACGTCTCCTTGCATGTTAATCGCAGTGCCATCCGCGGAAATTCCCTCAATGTGAACTAGAGCAGGAACCGAACTGCCTGCCGCGCGGACGGGATCAACAACAGAAATCCCGCGATTCATGCAAAACCAAATCCGTCCGAGCTGATCCGCAACCACCGACCTGCTCCGCTTGACGCCTTCGGTGCCCCGGAGACCGTCGGCAAGTCCATATTCGCGAAGTTCGTCGCCGCTGAGAGTTCCACGGAGCAGTTTGTCGCGATTAATGCGCAGCACGCGATTTGCAGTTGCTACCCACAGACCTCCATTGCGGTCCTCTTCGATTCCGAAGATCGGTTCGCGCAGTGAATCGGGCGCTTCTTCGGGCGCCCAAACATTCCCGGAACGAATCGCGGCGAGTCCTCTCGCGGTGCCAAGCCAAAGCATGCCTGTTGAATCTTCGAGGAGGGAGATTACGTCCTCCGATGGCAAACCATCCTTTTGTGTAAAGGACCGCCACTGCCCATTCGAAAACGCACTCAGACCCTTTGGCGTCGCAAACCACATCGTGCCATCAGGGCCTTCCGTAATCGACGCAACCGAGTTCGACAGGAGTCCGTCCGCGGTGGTGTAGTTGGTGAATTTTCCGTCCTTGAATCTACTGACCCCGCCACTTAGTGTTGCAGCCCAAATCGTTCCATCATGATTCTCATGAACCGCATAAACACTGTTTTGGGAGAGGCCTTGTGCTTGCGTATAGGTCTCGCTCGTGAACGTCCCGTTCCGGTAATGCAGATGCGTCAACCCGCCGCGTTGGCGGCCGACCCACAATTCACCGCCGTCACCCGTCACGGAATAAACAACGTCTCCGTCTAGCCCGGCGCTCCTTACGGGCCCAACCACTCCTTCTTCGAGCCGGTACAGTCCACCTTCGGAAGGAGCGAACCACGTGCGGCTCTCGGAATCTACGTAGACGGGTCCGTTGCTCTCCGACGGCAGGCCCTCCGGAACGGAGTAGGTGGTAAACACGGTGTCGCGAAACCGCTCAAGACCCTGCGCACTCCCCGTCCATACGTTGCCTTCCCGATCTTCAAAGATCGCGGTGACGCCTCCACGTGGGCGATGGTGCTCCTCATCGAAGGAAGAGGCCCCGGAAGAATCGATGCGGAATAGGCTCTCGGCTGTGCCGACCCACGTATTCGACTCGCGATCTTTTCCGATGGCAAGAATCTGAGCGTGGGACAAGTCAACCGGTACTGAGGTGTTGACCACTTCCTTTCCATTCCATCGCACGAGACCATTGTCAGTTCCGATCCACGAGTCTTGCTTGTCGGAGAAAAGGAGACAGTTGATCTTTCGGTCCCGCAATTCGGCCGGACCTGCAGAGAATTGTCCTCCGGTCAGTTCGTACAAGCCCCTGTCGCGCGTACCTAGCAAGATTCGCCCGTCTGTCATTTCGGTCATGGAAATCACAAGGAAGTTCGGCATCGCGGGCATGGAGGCAAGCTTCAAAAATCCTCCCGCTGCAGATTTGAGGATGCCATTATTTAGCCCCGCAAGAATCGCGTTGCCGTCCTTCCCCTGACACATCGCCGTTACTGCCGTCTCATGCTGTTCGAAAGCAGTGGCGGCATCTTCGAATTTTCCATCGCGGTAGCGCAGCAAACTTCCGCTTGGCTGCCTTACCCATAGGCTGCCCTCAGCGTCTGCGGTCAGGCCAAGAACAGGACCGAGCGGTCCGGTGGTATTGTTCGACTTCCGAAAAAGTTGAAAACTCAAACCGTCAAATCGGACCAATCCCTTTTCAGTTCCAATCCAGAGGTAGCCATCGGTAGTTTGCGCGATGGCATAGACCGGCCCGTTTGGAAACCCGCGATCGATCCCCCAGCGCTCGCGCACATACTGCGACATCGCTTTCTTTGGGTCTTTCGCGTGAAGCACAGCGGCGACACACGTCAAGCTGAGGCCTGCGACTAGCCATTTAGATAGCCAGGTGCGCTGGCTGACTAAGTCAAGGAAGGTACTCAAACTTCTCAATAACAACCTCGTTTTGATTTCTCAACGGACTCGGAGCACTCCCATAAATGTACAAGTTCATGTGAACCAATTCCTCACCCGCGGCGGGCACTCCCGAAGAGAATAAGTGGTCGGCAATCGCGTGCAATCCGTTACCCGCGACGCTCCCTCGAATGGTCCGGAACGAAACTGTTCCTGGCTCCCACTGGGAGGAATACGTCAGGATTCCGGATGGCACAATGAATCGGGCAACGTTTTCCGGCACATAATAAGGTTGAATCGCATATTGTGCGTTCTTGCTCAGTGGATCGCCCCACTGTGTAATCTCAACGTCGATTTCTTTGTGATTTGGGTCCTGTCCTGAGTCGTCCCAGGTAAACATACTCAGGACGGCAGCCGGCTCTATATGAGACGACTCGCGTACAACGAAGCGATACAACCCGTACCCCAAGCTTCGGGTGAGATTCACTTCGGCACAGGTCCATTTACCCGAGCTGTTCGCGATCTTCAGATGCAGGGCTCCGCCATTGTCGGTCCACACGTTTGCAGGATCATAGCTGGTTATACTGCCCCCGCGGTTGCTGTCGGCTGTCCGGACTTTCCATTCATAGCCACTGAAACGAACGGTCTTGATGACTTCGGGTGAGGTTTCATCGCCCCTCACATTGGCAACAACCACCACCGCACCGCCTTCCGTCGGCAGCGAATCCATTGTGGCCGGTGGTCGATATCCCGGCTCAACAAGAAGAGCAGCATATTCTGTCCCCAGGTGCGTGGTGTTGCTCCATTTCGTATCCGGTTGAATCCGAGTGAACGGCTGGTTCGAGAGAGGCTGCACCCACCATTGACCGCTCCTGGCATACAGAACGAGCTGCTCTCCGGAGCGTGCTCCCACAACACGCCCTTCGATCGTATCGATTGTGGCCGGACCGCCCTCGCGCGCCGGAGGGATCTTCGTGAATTCGATCGAAGGTTTGAAGCCACTCTGTCCGGAGCCACAACCGCCAAGAAAAATACACAAAAAGAGAAGGACAGCCTTTTCTCGACGGAAACTGTTGAAGGGTACCCGGGTAGCTGTAGGGAACTTCAGCCGATTGAAGCAACGACGGCAAACTCGCGTGCGGCTGGGGTCTAAGGGGGCCAACGTAGCCTCGGTAGCACGTCTCCGTCCGCTAAGAATCGCGGACCGCACCCATTTCTGAGAGGTCCCATCCTACAATCGCAACGCAGCATTTGCCAGTTTTCCAGATACGTCAACTGGCCGGCCGGGAGGACCGTTGCCATCGACTACCACGATCGAGGTACATGGCAGAGAATCTTCCAAGGTAGCGGAAAACCATTCCATGTCGTGATGTGCTGTTCCAGCCCATCCGTTAAATTGCTGCACGAACTCATCAGGAGGAACTATGACCACACGTCCACCGCTCCCTCCCTTTACTCGCGAAACTGCGATTCAGAAAGTGCGCTTGGCGGAAGATAGCTGGAATTCCCGCGATCCTGAAAAAGTGGCCCTTGCATATGCGCTGGATTCCCGCTGGCGAAACCGCTCGGAATTCGTGAATGGAAGGCAAGAGATCATCGCTTTCCTCACGCGCAAATGGACAAAGGAACTCGATTACCGGCTGATCAAAGAGCTTTGGGCCTTCGACGGGAATCGCATCGCTGTGCGCTTTGCATATGAGTGGCACGATGACTCGGGGAATTGGTATCGGTCGTACGGAAACGAGAACTGGGAATTCAATGAC
>Ga0073928_10001608_pt1 | contig 42514 bp, 20 predicted proteins | sample PaiPotPPA55metaG_FD_76969 | JGI IMG/M metagenome (GOLD analysis project Ga0073928, IMG submission 76969) | Iron sulfur acid spring bacterial and archeal communities from Banff, Canada, to study Microbial Dark Matter (Phase II) - Paint Pots PPA... ...
CAGGCCGAAGGTGGTGCCGGTCCAGACTTCCTGGACTTGTTCATTGGTTTTTACGAGCGAGCCGTCTGGGGCGATGCCGTTTACCGCGCCCATGTTGCCGTCGGCGAATTTCATCACGTTGAAATCGAAGATTTTGTGCAGGGCGCTGCGCTGCATTTCGCTCGGGACCAGGTCGCCGAGGCCGGTCATGTTGGCGTACCACTGGCCGGCGAGCTGGTCGGCTTGAATGTTGTCGCGGTATTCGCTCCCGGTGTCGTAGCGGAAATATTCCTTGTTCCAGAGCTTGCTGATGTAGCTGGCTTGGGCTTTGGCGAAGAGGTCGTGATATTTGGACGCGGCGGCGGAATCGCCGAGCTGCTTGGCGATTTCTTCGGCGGAACGCAGGGCGCCGAGCCATAGGCTGCCGGAGTAGGCGCTTTCGCCGCGGACCACCCATTCGTCATAGGTTTGATCGGGATAGCCCTCGTTTTCTGGGATGCCATCGCCATCGTGGTCGTACTTACGGAGATATTCGATGGATTCCTGGACGGCGGGCCATGTGGCGCGCAGGAAGTCCTTGTCTTTGCGTCCGGTGAAGACGAAATCACGGTAAACCATGAGGACAAATTTTGGATTCAGATCTTTCCAGCCGTTTGTGTCTTGCCAACTGAATTGATTGACCTGTTTGAAGGGATCTTCGTCAGGGACGCCGAGGTCGTGGGGAACGGCGCCTTTGGCTTTGCGGATGCGGAAACTGAGCTGGCCGGAGTGAAGCGTCTTCCAGATCCACGCCATTTTTTCGGGGGCTTCCTGAGGAACGGTGGCGGCGAATTCGCGCATTACGTTTTTTTCGAGGTCGGGCCAGAATTTTAGAAGCGGCATGGAGCCGTAGAAGCGGACGTCGAGCGTTTCGTAATACGGATAGTCGTAGCACTCCATGAAGGAATAGACCGCGGGTGCTTGCGGGTTGGAGCCGACGGGGCGGCCCCAGAACGAGCCGAGGTCTGCGAGAACGTAGAGCTCGTTGAAGAGCATGCCGCGATACCAGAGAGGCTTACTCTCGTCGTTGATGTAGGGGGCTTGCCAGGCGTCGATGGCTTCGCTCCACGAAGAGGCGTTCGCGAGCCCGTCGCGGGCGATGGCCCATGCATTTGTGCCCTTCGAGCCGTAAAAATCGGTGTAGCGGCGATGCCATTTGCGCCCGGAACCAAACTCGGCGATTGGCAAATCCCAGGCGATGACCATGGGGATGACGCGCTTTTCACCGGGCTCGAGGGTGAAGCGGACGGCGATGGCACCGGCGAGACCTTCGCCGCTGCTTGTCCATGCATCGTTGCTGTTGGCTAGCTTGCCGTCTTTGGAAAAGGGAGCCCAGATTTCCTTGCCGTCGCGGTCGGGCGCGAAGGTGGTTTGGTAGCTGATTTCGACGCCGGGAGATTCGAGCGAAGCGATTACGAACTGGCCGTCCCATTCGTCTTCCACGGGGCCGAGGTGATTGCGATCGAAGACGATGCCTTTCATGGTGCCTGCGGAGCCGGCCGGCTGTTTGGCGTTTTTCAGCGCTTGCGTAAACGGCTCGGAGCGGAAAACGTTGTGATTGCCATCGTTGATGCCGCCGCTCAAGTCGCGGCCGTAGGTGCGAAACCAACCGATCATATTTTCCCAGGAGAGCAGGACCGAGACGGTGACGCGATGCTTGGTGGGATTTTCCGCGTGCCAACGGTAGACGGCGACGGGATAGCTGGTCTCTTTGTAATTGTCGGGAAGAATGGGCGAGAACTGCTCGACGGTCACGTGGGCGGGGAATTTTTCCCAGCGGTAGTCGAACCAGGACTTCGGATAGAGGGCGGCGTAATCACCGGCGCCGACGGGGTAATCCCAATCCCAGGAACTTAGCGCATGGTTGGGCGGATGCGTGGCGGTGAGAACTTTCGCTACGCCATTTTCGTCGCCATCGGATTTTTGAAACATCGCGAACTGATTGGCCCAGACGGTTTGATATTTATGGACGCCGGCTTTCATGTGCCAGCGGGCGAAGTCGCCGCGATAGGTGCGCGAGAACGTGCCGGCGCCAAAGCCGCCGACGGGCGCGCCTTGCCAAAAACCGTTGTCGATATGGCCAGCGTCGAGGGAGGGCTTTTTTGTGCCGGGATTTTCGAGGGGCTGGCCGATGGGGCGCTTCCAGGCGGCTTTGGGGACGTCGTCATTCGCGTAGACCGTGGAGGTGAGGACTGCGAACGGAAGTGCTACATAGCAGGCCAGTACGAGCCGCTTATTCATTAGGACTCCTCGACAATTCATACGACAGGAAAAACAGTTTTCGGCCTGTATCGGCCTACCCCTAGTTGCGAGAAACTATAGTATAAAATCGATATTCTAGCAACATTGTATGCAGAAAAGCGATTTGACGGAGACTTCACACAGATCGGACCAGTTCTAGGTCGGCGCACAGCCAGAAATGGCTGTGCCACTGGGGAACCGGACTGCTATGGGGTTTCGGTTTCGAGGGATTGGCGCTTTTTCTGGCGGCTTTCTTCGATCATTTTGCGATAGGTGGCGAGGGCTTGCTCGGCATCTTGCGCGCGACCGGCTCGGCGGTATGCCTGACTGAGCTGGAAGTAGGTGAGGTCGCGGTCGGGCTGAAGTTTTTTCGCAATTTCGAGGTTGAAGATAGCGCCCTCGACGTCCCCTTGCTGGAGAAGCGCGCGGCCTAACTCGAAATGCGCGATCTCGTAGTCCGGCTTGGCCTTGACTACGTCGCGAAGGAGCGCGGCGGCTTCTTCGGTTTGGCCTTTGGAGAGGAGGGCAAAGGCGAGATGGTAGGAAGTGACGGGATCGCCGGGACGGAGCGCGAGCTCGGCCTGAAATTCCTGGGCGGCGTTGTCGAAATCACTTTGGTGAAGGTAGACCAAGCCGGTGTAGTAGTGAGCTTCGGGGAGCTTGGGATCGAGGCGGACGGCAGCTTTTAGTTCGCTGAGGGCGTTCGGATAGTCCTTGTCTTGCGCGTAGGCCTGGCCGAGAAGGTAGTGGACACCGGGATTGGTGTCGTTTTGCTGCAGCATGTGCTGGAACATCTTTGCGGCTTCGGCGGACTGGCGTGTGCGGACGAGCGCGGTACCCCAGGCGAAGAGAAGCGCGGGATCGTCCGGCGGATTGTTCTGCAAAGGGCGGAGCACTTCGGCGACTTTGGAATAATTCTCCTGGTCGAAATAGCTTCGGGCGAGAATTTGGCGAAGGAGTGAGTCGTCCGGGTTAGCGGCGACTTGGCGTTCGAGCGGCGGGACGGCTTCGGAATACATTTCGGCGCGGAAGGCGGCGAAGCCCCAATTGCGATCCAGGCCCGGGAGCGATGGATTCCACTCGTGAGCTTGCTTGAAGAATTCGGCGGCTTCGGCGAATTTCGAGGCCTTGGCGCGCATCACGCCCAAATCATTGTAGGAGCTGGCGAGAATTTCGGAGGCGAAGGCGCGGTATTGCTTGGCAGGGGCGGACTCGGGCGCGAGCTGATCAGTGGCCTCAGAGCGCTGGACGCCGCCTTGCGCGATGGCTTCCGTGGTTTGGTCTTCTCCGGGGGCTGCGGTCTCGAGCAATCCTTCAATGCGTTCGGAAGCGCGGCTGTCCGCGGCTTCTGGGCTGGGCTTTTCGTCGAAAATATGTTTGGTGTCGTAGCGGAATTTTGCTTCGCGGTATTTCTGCGAATTGAGCAGGGCTTTTCTGGCCTCTTCGACGCGACCCAGACGCATGAGCGATTGGCCGAGCAGATAGTAAGCGCGGCTAACGTCGCGCGACATTTCCTCCGGATGAGCAACGAGGCTGACGTATTTTTGCAGGGCCTGAACGGCAAGGGCGGTGCGCTGAGTCTCACTGTACGTTTCACCAAGATATAGATATGGGCCGGGCTCCTTGGGGTTGAGACGCACGGCATGTTTCAAGGTGACTTCCGCGGCGGGAAAATCACGCAGCGAAACGGTGGCGATGCCGAGAAGCATCAGGAAATAATATTGGTCTGGGCGGAGCTTGAGTTCACGTTCAAATTCCTGGCGCGCCTGGGGATAGGACTGTTCGCCGTTGAGCTCCAGGTAGGAGTAACCGAGGAGACCGTGCGCGCGCGGATATTGGGGATCCAGGCTGATGGCTTTGCGGAATTCCGTAATGGCCGGCTCGGGAAAGTGAGTGACACTATAGGCGCGCCCGAAGAGGACGTGAATCGCGGCGGAATCTCCCATGCGCGCCTGCAATTGCTGGAACCAGGCGGACGCGTCGGAGAGCCTCTTGGCTTTCAGGTAGGCAACCCCAATGAAATAGCCGGTCTCGAAGTCGTCCTGAAGCTCGACGGACTTCTTGAGCTCGGCGACGGAAGCGTCTGTATCCCCGTTGAATAATTTAATGCGGCCCAGCACGTTGTGAGCGCGGGCATTTTCGGGATGGTCGGCGAGGACGGCCTGGATGAGGTCCGCGGCTTTGGTCGAGTCGCCACTGCGAAACCATGCGATGGCAGCTTCGACGCGGAGGTCGGCGTCTTGCGGAGCGATTTTCACGGCGGCATCGAGGAGCTGCGTGGCCTGGGAATAGCGATCTTCGGAGATGGAGAGGTTGCCGAGTTGGCGAAGACCAAGAGCGAGAGTGGCGCGGTAGTCGGCCTCAGCTTGAGCGAGATCGCCAGATTCCAGCGATGATTTGGCGGCTTGAAACTGTTTGCCGAGGGCTTCAGCGGGATTCTGCGCGGCAAGAGCTGGCGGCGCGAGGACGAGGCCGAAGGCCAGGCTAATTTTCGCGACGGGAAGAAAGGATCGAGTGGTTTTGCGAAAAAGCGACATAGCTTGATCGTTTATTGGCGGCCCATTGGCGCGGTTCCTGGCGGCGGTAAGGGCTTCGTGTCGCGGATGCCGGAGCCTTCGACAATCGTATAGATGTTGTCGCCTGCGATGTTCTGCAGGGTTTCGGTCGTGCCGTTGGGCCAACGGATTTCGACGGACTCCATTTTGGACGCGGTGCCGAGACCGAAGTGCAGCCGGAGATCGTTTTGGGAGAGATAGCTGGCGCCGCTGCGGACTTCGCTGAACTGCTTCACGCCCGCGGAGCGAATGGTGACGCGGGCACCGATTGCGGCGCGGTTGCTTTTGGTTCCGACCAGTTTGAAGAGCACGCGATGATATGGGTCGCGATTCATGTTGAGAAGAATGGAGGGCGGCTCACCAACGTTTAGGAGCACGATATCGATATTGCCGTTGTTGAAGATGTCTCCGAATGCGGCGCCGCGGCGCGACTTGAGCGGTATGGCTTGCAGACCAGCTTCTTTCGAAACTTCATCGAAGGTGCCGTCGCGGTTGTTGCGGTGGAGCAGCATGGGCTCTTTATAACGCGCGCCAACGTCGATCGTATCGATCTGAGGATAGACGTGGCCGTTGGCGACGAAGAGGTCGAGCCAGGTGTCGTTGTCCATATCGAAGAAGGCGGTGCCCCAGCCGACGTAGGGATAGCTGGGCTGGCCGACGCCGGAGGTCCAACTCACGTCGTCAAAACCTTTCGCGCCCATGTTGCGATAGAGCGAATTGGGCTGTTCCTCAAAGTGGGTGACGAAGAAACTGAGGCGGCCGCTGTGGTCGTAGTCGCCCCAGTCAACGCCCATGTTGCCGAGTTCCATGCCTTCGCCGCTGAGGGCTATGCCGGTGAGCATGCCGACGTCGGTGAAGGTGCCGTTGTGATTGTTATGGTAGAGATAATTGGGGACGGAATCGTTGGCAACGAGGAGGTCGGGCCAGCCGTCGTCGTCATAGTCGACCCACATAACGCCGAGACCGTAGTAGCCGATCTCGTTGTGAACACCGGCCTTAACGGAGACTTCCTCGAAAGTGCCGTCGCCGCGATTGTGATAGAGGAAATCGCTTTCGCCTTCAAGGCCCCATGGTCCGCACTGCACCAGGATGCCCTTGAAGCGGCAGAACTTATTGCTGCCGAACTGCGGGAGATTGTTGAGATCGAGATGGGAGTAACGGGAGACGAATAGGTCTACGTAGCCGTCACGATCGTAATCGCCCCAGGCGGCGCCGGTCATGAAGCCGCTGCCGCGGACGCCGGCTTTATCGGTGACGTCTTCAAATTTGCAGTTGCCGAGGTTGTGGTAAAGGGCGCTGCCAGTGTAGCCGGTGACGAATAGGTCGAGCTTGCCGTCGTTGTCGAAGTCAGCGACGGCTACTCCCATGCCCCAGCCCTTGCGGGTTAGGCCGGCTGCGGCGGTGATGTCCTTGAAGGAGCCGTCCGGTTCCTGATGGTAGAGGGTGACCATGGGATCGCCGCCTTTGAGCAGGCGCTCGACCGTCGAGCCATTCACGAGGACGATATCGAGGCGACCGTCATCATCACAATCGAAGAGGCCGGAGCCGCCGCTGGTGGAATCGATGACATAGTGCGCTTCGGGAGCGGCGATATGCGGGACGGTGACGCCTATCTCGCTGGCGATGTCTTTGAACATGGGGACGGGAGGAAAAACTGCGCGGTCCACTTTGGGCTTTCCAGCCGGTTTAACGATACGAGGAACGCGAACGCTCTGCGGGCCGGTCTCTTGCGAGGCAAGGAAAATCGGAATAGCAACAACGAGTAGGCACAGCAAACTCCCAGACACAAAAATCTTCACGGGGTACCCGAACATGGAGTCCTATTCTAACGCATGGGGTTTTTCTGGGGAAAAAATCGGTGCAGAAAAACCGCGGCAAAAGAAAAGTCCCGCCACGATTTGCGCCGTGGCGGGACCTCGTGAAACAGTTTAAACGTCCAGTTAGAAGCTAAACTTCAGACCGTACTGGAGTGTGCGCCACCCGTTTTCACGGGACTGACCGGCAAAACCGAAAGTGCCGGGGTTCAAAGTTGTATTCTGGATTGCCACCGCGTTGCTCAGGTTGGTGGTCCCGACGCCGCCCGCAGTCACGAATTCCGGAGTGGTACCAGTGTTAGGTGAGGTGAAGTCCAGGCCCGTGTTGAGAGCGCTGGCTTGGTATTGGGGATGATTAAATAGGTTGAAGAAGTCGAACTGGAACTGCATCTTGACGCGTTCGGTAATCCGGAAGTTCTTGCGTATGGAGAAGTCGACATCGTTGTTGCCGGGACCGCTGCAAATGCCAACCCCGGAGTTGCCGATCTTGCCCAATTGGAAGCCATTCAAGGTAAAGGCGTTAGGATTCAGCCACTGCCTTGAATCTCCATTGTTCGCGCGGCAAGATTGGCCGGCAACGCGCATGGGACGCTCAAGGCTGTTGCTACCCGTACCCGACGGATCGCCCAAGTTGCTTATGCTGTTGATGGTGGGCGTAATAGAAGGCCCCGCCACTTCCGTAATGATGGTGCTAAGCTCCCACGAGCCAAGGGCACCCTTAACGAACTTGTTCTGGTTCTGCAGAGTGGGCAGATTGTAAACGAGATTGGCGGTCAGGTTTTGCGGACGGTTGAGCAGGTCCGGACCGCGACTTGCCCTGTTGTTGTAGAAGTCCACGTTGTTCGCGGGCGAGTCAATCAGTTGCGTGTCGGAAATCAACTTTGACCATGTATAGGCCAGTTGGAAAGTTGAATTGCGCGAGAAGCGCATGCTGTAGAGAGCCTGCAGGGAGTTGTAGCCGGAGGTGCCGCTGCGCTGGTAGTAGGTGAGCCCATTGTCTCCGTGGAGAGCGCCGAAAGGTCTCATGGCGGCGCGAGCTGCGCCGTTGCCACTGTCTTGAACGTAGGTTAGGCGGTCAGCTTCCGGCACGGCATTGACGTCGGACTTGATGAGCCAATGGTTGTTACGATTGCCAACGTAACCGATTTCGAGGCGCGCATCTTTAAAGAGCTCGCGCTGAATAGTCAGGTTGTACTGCCAGCTGTTTGGCATCTGGTTGGTGGTTTCGTTGCCGATCGTCGCGTTACCAAGGCCTGTGCTGAAGCAGTTCGGGGCGCAGGCACCGGGCTGGTTGACATTGTCAATAAACCGACCGTTTGTAGAAGTGAAGTTTCCGATGAACGGCGGGTTCTGACCGCCGATTTGCAAAGCATAGAGGCGATCGCGGTTGAAGTATTGACCGGCTCCGGCGCGAATTGCCCACTTGCCGCGACCGGTGGGATCCCAAGCCATGCTGAGGCGCGGCGCAAACATGTGGTTATTGTTGCTCCACAGTGCGTTGTTTGGACCGGGTGTGCCGCCGGTACCCGCCGGGCACGGATTTGCTATGCCGGGCGAGTACAGCAAACCGTTGCAAGTCGCCTTGCCCAGAGCAGGATTGTAGGCAGCGGGATTGAACGAAGTGTAGAGGTTGTCGGCAAAATAGGGATTCGGGAGCAGGGAGTATCGGACGCCGTAATTGACGGTGAGTCGGCTGGTTACGCGCCAATTGTCGGCAGCATAGAATTCCGTATTCTGCCAACGAATGTCGTTGATATTGATGTTGCTGGCCTCGCTCCAGTTAAAGGCCATGTTCTGGAGGAGCAAGTCCGCGACGTCGTAACCGGTATTATTGCCGGACTTATTGGCGCATTGTCCTGGCACAATGGTCCCGCTGCAACCGTTGAAGCCAACGGCGCCGAAGAGGCCACCGAACTCGGAGTTGGATTGCTGCTCGTTCTTGGAATTGCGGCTGTACACACCGCCAAACTTGAATGTGTGGCGTCCCTTAACGATTGAGAAATCATCCTGCCAAGTGTAGAGGTCCTGAGCATTTTGCCAGGGAGCGATCGTCCAAACGCTCGGAAGGTGAGCGTTTCCCCAGCCAGAGAACCACACGCTAGGTCCCTTGTCGCCATAGCGCTTGCCAGACAGTGGGAAGAATGTGGGTATGGCGTCATTGAGCTGCTGCTCAAGCTTTGTGTTTGACGGGGTGATCGTAATGCGGTTGGCGGAGTAGCTGAATTGGAAATCGTTGACGGCGTTTGAACCGATCGTCTTGCTCAGTCTGGCAGCTGCGATTCGGCCTGGTTGGTTCCAAGACTCATCGATCACGCCGAAGGAGTTGGCCCCCCAACCGAAGCCGGCGGAAGGTGGACCTAGAACCCAAGAGTCGTTGGTAAATTTCAGCATCAGGGTCAGGGTCTTGGTCAGGTTAATGTCGCCGCGGACGTTCTCTTCGCGCCAGGGTGTCGGCGTGTTGAGCGATTGCGTCCAGTTCGTGAACGGGCAAGAGGTCGAAGTATAAGGGAGCGTTGGCGCAGGATATTGCGTAAGAGCCAACAGACCGCCGGGACTCAGCCTACCCTGAGGAATCGTGTTGCCGAGAGAGGTGTTGTTCAGCGGGCCTGCGGGGTCGTGGAGACCGCCAGCGGGATAGCCAGTGTTGGCGGACGCGGGGCAAGCGGCGAGGTCACTGAAATCGCCTGTGCGCTCAGCCATCGTCGGGACGTGGCCGGAGCGAACTAAGCCTTCAATGCGCTTATTCCATTCTTGCGACCAGAAAAAGAAGATTTTGTCTTTCTTGACTGGACCGCCGATGGTGTAGCCGTAGTCGTTGCCGCGGAATTTGTTCTTGGCGCAGGTGGGGCAGCCCGCTTTCAGCTCGGTATCGTAGGCATTCAGCTTATCGTTGCGTCCAGAATAGAAGACGCTGCCATGAAAATCGTTCTTGCCGGATTTGGTGACGAGGTTGACAGTCGCTCCGGCCGCTAGACCGAATTCGGCGCCATATGCGTTACGCTCGATCTTGAACTCCTCAATCGATTCCGTAGAGGGATAGATCAGAATAGTACGCTGTGAACCAGTGTCATTATTATTGGCGCCATCGACAAGCCATTGATTTCCATTTGAAGGGCTTCCGCTGACGGAAATATCGGAAGCGCCTTTGAGCCCCTTGTTGGTGGTGCTGAAGGCCTCGGCCGGCGAAACGCCCGGCAAGAGAGTAACTAGCTGCATGAAGTTGCGGCCGTTCAACGGGAGTTCAGCAACCTGGCTGGCTTGAACCAAGCCGGTCAGTTCGCCATTGGTAGTCTCTACGGCAATGGGGTATGCCTCGACGGTGACCGTCTCATTTACCGCGCCTACGCTCAGGGTGACATTCACCACGATGCTATCGTTAACGTGGAGTTCGATACCGGTCTGCGTTTGCCCCTTAAAGCCGGCATGGGTCGCGCTGATCCGATATGTCCCCAGCGGGAGCTCTTGAAAGGAGTATTCTCCGTCAGACCCCGACTGCGTAGTTCGACTGTAGGTAGTGCCGACATTCGTGATGGTTACAGACGCTCCGGAGATAGCGGCTTTCTGGTTATCCATGACTGTGCCGCGGACGGCAGCCGTCGTCACCTGAGCATTCAACGAACCGGGACACGATAACGCGAGCAGCAGGGCACACCCGACCACGAAGAGCGCGTAAAATTTGAAGTTTATGCCGGAAAAGAGAGACGCTTGATTCTTCATTCGTTTACCCCACTCGAGAATTAGTTCAGTTGAGCAAAGCGTAGGCGCAGCTACGGACTGCGATGCGTTTTGTCTTGTGAACTTTCCTACTCAACCCACCCTGATTGAGCTAAGGACCCACCACCAAAAAAACTGCACGGAAGAACCTAATACTTTTCTACTAGGGCTGATATATAGCCCTGCTCCGGAAGCTTGTCAAGCAAAAATAATGATATTCCGAAGAAAAATAATGTTATTCTACGTCCAACGAGACAAGGCTTCGCGGTGAGCCTTCTTCTTGGACTGCTCTATAGCTCCCCTACAGGAGCTTCTCAGCCAGAGGAGGCGGCCACCGGAAATGCCAATTATGGGGCCTGGCAGCTTTTCCAAGCGGGTGCGAGCCGGGCGGGTATATGCTTGATTTTGCGGCAAATACCGCGATACGCCTGGTAGGCTAGAGCAAATAACCGCATTGCAGCGCGCGGCACGTTATGTCGAGGCAGCGATGAAGACCCCCAATAAGGCCAAGGCGGGTAACCGCCGGCCGGAACATGTGACCCTGAAAACAATCGCCGAGCGGCTGAATCTGACTCCGGGCACTGTGTCGGCGGCACTGAACAATTCCTCGGCAGCGCGATCTATCCCGGAACATACGAAGCAGCGCATTCTGGCAGCCGCGCGCGAACTGAATTACCGGCCGAATTTTTTCGCGCGCTCCCTTCGGCTGCAGCGCACGTACACGATAGGCGTTATCGCAGAAGAAATTGGCGACGCGTACGGATCGATGATCATCAGCGGGATCGAGCAGCATTTGCGGCAGAACAATTTTCTGTTTCTTACGGTGATCCACCGGCACGACAAAAAACTGCTGCAAACATATTCGCAGATGCTGCAATCGCGCGGTGTCGAAGGCTTCATTACGGTAGACACTTCGATCATGGAGGAGCCCGCGCTGCCAACCGTGGCCGTCGCAGGCCATCAGCGCTTGGCGGGAGTAACAAACATCATTTTGGATCACAAGCGCGCGGCGAGAATGGCTTTGCAGCACCTGCAGAGTCTGGGACACGAGGAAATAGCATTTTTGAAAGGTCAAACCTTCAGCTCGGATTCGGGTGTGCGCTGGGACGCAATTGTGGAAGTAGCCGCAGAGCTTGGCCTGCGCATTCGCCCGGAACTGATCGTGCAAATCGAGGGGACGGACTCGACACCGGTAATCGGTTACCCGGTAGGCAAGCAATTGCTGGCGCGAAAGAGGCCGTTCACCGCGGTGTTTGCTTACAACGATATTTCGGCGATCGGTGCGATCTGGGCGTTTCGCGAAGCCGGCTTACGAGTGCCGGGAGATATATCGGTAGTGGGATTTGACGATATTCCGGGCGCGGCTTTTAGCAATCCCGCTCTGACCACGGTGCGACAGCCATTATTGAAAATGGGGCAGATTGCGGCGCAGACGGTAATTGAACGCATCGAGGAACGGGGAACGTACGAGCCGGAAATCGCGATCGCGCCAGAGTTTGTGGTGAGAGACTCTTCTGGGCCGGCGCCGGGGATCCAGTTACCCGGAACGGTTGCAGAAGAGCGGCCTAGAGTCTCAAGCTAATCGGGCAAATCGAGTAAGATTTATCAGTTCCAGTACCTGCCTTGGCAGGGCGCGGCGCTCCAACTCCCGTGTCCAGAGTTGCTTACGAACAAAGGAGAGTGAGCTACTTGGTTGTCCGCCTGCATCTTATCTTTGTAATGTTGCAATCCTAAAAAACGGGGGCTTCCTTATGCAGGCAGGAATTTCGAAAATATCGAAGGCCTGGGTGTTTCTCGCGTTCTTGTGCGCGATCGCGTTGCCGGTTGTAGCCCAGAACAGCCAAATATTGGGAGAAGTTCGTTTCCAGCCAGAGAACAGACCGGCAAAAACGGCCGGCGTTTGGGTGGACGGAAAGTACGTGGGCTTCCTCAGTGAGCTGAAAGGGTCGAAGAAGTTATTGTTGCTGCCCGGTGAGCACGAAATCTCGGTGCGCGAGGCAGGTTACCGGTCGGTGGAACAGAAGATTGACGTCCAGCCGAACGCGGTGCAGACGTTGAAGGTCTCGTTGGCGAAGGATCCGCGGGCGCAATATCCGACCGTGAGTGCAGAGGTGAGGCTGTCGATTGATCCCGATCGCGCGGCGGTCTTTGTAGACGATCAGTACGCCGGGCACGCACATGAGTTCGGAGGCGCGGGGCGGGCAATGCTACTAAGCCCCGGCAAGCACCGCATCAAAATTACTCTGCCGGGATATCAGTCCTTCGAAACGGAAATCGAAGTACGTGCGAATCAGAAGTATGACATCAAGACGCAATTACCGAAGGGACACGAAAGCGCCGAGGCTCCCTCCTCATGAAGTATGAATGAGAGGTCGCTGGCGCGCAATCCATTGCGCCCAGATTCTGCTGCTTTCTAAATTAGCGGAGTTTCTTCAAGTCAAAAGTCGCGTTGATTGTTTTTGAGTCGGGCGTGGTGACCTCGACCACGGTTTCCTCTGACGTAACATCCTTCGCATCGTATTCCAGCCACACCGTTGCACCGTCCAGCACTCCAGGTGTGTCTTTGGTCGGAGTGGAGTAGATCGGCTTGTTGCGGATGAAGCGAGTCGGGATGGTCTTACCGTGCTGCTTGGTCTCGAAACGAAAATTTTGCCAAAAGTTTTCAGGCTGGAGGGCCGTGCTGGGGGCGGGCGGCTGCGGCGGGGGCGGCGGAGTTTGGTTCAGCCCGGTGTCGGGTTTTGGGTACGCGGCTGGGAGCATGAGGACTATGCGAACGACGACCGTGTCGCCGCGCTGATGGTAATCGCGAGCGGCCTGCTCTTCGGTATAGCCACTGGTGTTGCGGCGTGAGAGGTCCACGACTTGCGCGAAGGGCGTGAGGATCTCAATCTCCGCGATGTGCGGCGCTTGGGAATTGTCGGTGAGCTGCTTGACGTACGGGTTTAGAAAATTCGCCGTGGCGTGATCATTTCGCTGACCCAAATGTACGCCTCATGTAGAGCGGCCGGGGTCAGCGGCACCTGGTAGGCAGCGGAAGTTCGAGCACTGGTGATGCAGAGCACGCAGACGAGGACGAAACGTGCTATGCGCGGCCTTGCTCTGCGGTTCATCTAAGATGCTCTCGGAACTTAGATGCATGTAGTGTCGAATCGCACGGAGCGCGGAGGTCTAAAGGGAATGTGGTAGAGGCCCTTAGACACATTGATTACGAGTTGCACGTTTAGCATCTGGTGACAGAATGAAGGTCAATGAAAACTATGAAGAACTTGCGAAGAGGGCGAAAAAAAAACAGAAGTACCCAGAAGCTCTGCTTCGTTAAGCAGCACTAATTCATCGAGTTACGGCAACAATCGCGTGGCCCTCGACGTGCAGAAACCCAAGTTGCCGGACGCAAGTCAGTCCTCCCGTTTGTAACTGCTTCAGTGAAGGTAAGGAGCCGGCGAAATGGCCGCTATTTCGAAAACTGCCCCGCGTTGGCGCGAACGGCTTCAGGCCCTCAAAAATATTCCGCCCGTACTGAGCATGGTGTGGGAAGCAGCGCCGAAGGTGATCGTGGCGAGCATGACGCTGCGAGTGATAACGGCGCTGCTGCCCCTTGCGGTGTTGAAGGTCACGCAAGTCATTATCGATGACGTTTACAACCTGACTGCACGGCACACGGCACTTCCCCATTATTTTTGGTGGCTGGTTGCGCTGGAATTTGGGCTCGCGAGTCTGGCGGCAATTCTGGTGCGGATGATTAATTTTTGCGATGTGGTTCTCGCGGATAAGTATAGCCGGCACATCAGCACAAAAATCATGGAGCATGCGTCGCACCTGGATTTGACGTCGTTCGAGGACCCCGCGTTTTATGACCGGATGGAGCGGGCGAGGGTGCAAGGGACGGACCGCATTGTTTTGATCCAGGCGACGGGACTGCTCATCCAGCAACTGGTTACTACGGTCAGCTTGGCAGCGGGAATTCTGTTTTTCTCGCCCTGGATCCTGATTGCACTGGTGGCTTGCGTGGTGCCGGCGTTTTTGGGAGAGACGCATTTCGCGTTCATGGGCTACTCGCTGAATTTCCGGCAGACACCTGCGAAACGCGAGATGGAGTATTTGCGAGTGCTGGGCGGGAGCAAGGAAAGCGCGAAGGAGCTGAAGCTGTTCGGGCTCGCGCCATTTTTGGTGGGGCGTTATGCGAAGCTCTCGAACGAATTGCACGAACAGACCGTAGGACTGGCCAAGCGCAAGCTGATGGTCGGAGGGCTGCTCAGCCTGCTCGGAACACTCGGGTATTACGGCAGCTATGCGTTCGTGATTTATGAAACCGTTGTAGGGGCATTAACGATCGGCTCGCTTTACTTTCTGACTGGGGCGATTGCCGGGGCGAGCACGAACATTCAGGCGCTATTCGCCACATTCTCGACCATCGCGGATCAGGCGCTCTTCGTGACGGACTTGCTGGACTTTTTTGCGATGAAACCAGCAGTCTCCTCGAAACCGAACGCGCTGCCGGTGCCGCGGCCAATCCTGGAGGGCTTTGAGTTCCGCAACGTTTCATTTACCTATTCCGGCCATACGCGACTGGTGCTCAGCGATGTGAGTTTCCACTTAAAGCGTGGCGAGCGTTTGGCTCTGGTCGGCGAAAACGGGCAAGGGAAAACGACGATTGTGAAGCTGCTAACGCGGCTGTATGACCCGACCGCGGGACAGATTTTGTTGGACGGCGTGGATTTGCGGGAATACGACTTGGAAGATTTGTGGAGAGAAACCGGTGTGATCTTCCAGGACTTCATGCGCTACGACATGACGGCCGCGGAAAACATCGCCATCGGGAAAATTGAAGATCGCGAGAACACATTCCGGGTGCGTTCGGCGGCACAGAAGAGTTTGGCCGAGGGGGTGATTCGCAAGCTTCCCAAGAGCTACGACCAGATTCTCGGCCGCAGGTTCGAGGGGGGAGTCGACCTTTCGGGCGGCGAGTGGCAAAAGATGGCGCTTGCGCGGGCCTATTTGCGCGACGCGCAGCTTCTAATTTTGGACGAACCGACGGCGGCCCTGGATGCCAAATCGGAGCACGAGGTATTTCAGCGCTTCGCGGAATTAACGCACGGCAAGATGGCGCTTCTGATTTCGCATCGATTCTCGACGGTGAAGATGGCGGATCGAATTCTTGTCCTAGAGCAAGGGCAAATTGCCGAGCAGGGCGATCACGAGGAGTTGTTGCTTCGTGGCGGGCGCTACGCCGAGATGTTCGAACTGCAGGCATCAAGTTACCGGTGAACCGAGCAAGGATAGAGTGATGGCAACTCAACAGCAGTTTCCGTTAGACCCCAATACAGCATTGGCGCCGATTTGGATGCGAAACGGCGGACGTCAGCGCCAGACAGGCGAGCTACTGCAGGTGCAGTCAGCCACGATGCAACATGAGCAACTTCGCTCCTACGCGCACATGGAAGCGCGATCCTGGCAAGTGATGGACGCCAAGGAGCGCCCCTTTTTGCTGGACGTGAAGTGGAAAGATGCGAAGGAATCGATTGAAACGCGCTGCCGAAGCTTCCGGGATGGCGCTGCGGCCGGGCGAAAGCTCAACAGCGAGGCGAAAACTCTGGCGGACCACATCGCGCTTTTCCGCGAGAGCCTCCAGGAAGTCCGGGAAGCGTTGCGAGACGCGAAGCCGCTTGCGCACGTTGAGAGCACGGGATGCCGCCGCGTCCCGCGTGTGTATGCGAGCGTAGCTAGCTATTTTAGGGCTGTGAACTATGAGTTCAACGAGCAGACCTTTGAGCAATTCTTCGGCGCCGTTCAGGAGATAGCAGCTTTTGAAATGGCTGAACTTTGGCAGTTGAAACCCTTTGCCGAGCTCGTGTTGTTGGAAGCTTTGGCGGAGCGCGCGAACGAACTGGAAAACTCGCCGTATTCGACCGGGCAGGGTGAAGACCAGTTAGCCGGCAACGGGTCGAACAGTGTGCAGAGGCTGGTTGCGAGTCTGCGGGCGATGTCCAATGCGGATTGGAAGGAACTCTTCGAGCAAATCAATGTAATCGAGCAAATACTGCGCAAGGATCCCTGCGGCGCATATGCACAAATGGATTACGAAAGCCGAGACGGCTATCGCAACAGCATCACGCAGATGGCCGAGCGATCGAATGCTAGCGAACAATCGATTGCACAGACGGCGCTTCGATTGGCGAGCCGATTGCACCCTATGGCGGACGAGAGAGTCGCGGAACGGCAGTCGCATGTGGGCTATTACTTGGTCGGCGGGGGACGCAAGGCTCTCGAGCGCGAAATTGGATACTGGCCGACGTTTGCGGAGCGGCTGCAGAGTTTCGTGATGCGCTGGCCGGATTTTTCGTACATTTTGGCCATCGAGCTGGGCACATTTCTATTGATTGCGGCAGCGGTCTTGGGCGGGGGCCTGCGATTTTCCGGGCTGGCATCCGGGTTGGCAATAGTGGCGCTTCTGTTGTTGCCCGCCGCGGAATGCGCAGTTGCCCTTGTTAATCAAATTGCGACTACGCTCGTTCCCCCGAAGGTTTTGCCGAAATTGGATTTTGCGGACGGTATTCCTGCTGAATTCACAACGGTTGTGGCGGTGCCCACGCTATTGACCAGTGAAGAGCAGATGAGACGCGCCGTACGCGATCTGGAAATCCGCTTCCTGGCTAATCGGGACAGCAACTTACATTTTGCGTTGCTCACCGACCCACCGGATGCCGGCCAGCAATTCGACGAGAAAGACCAACTCGCGAAAGCTTGCGCGGAATTGATCGACGAACTGAATGCGAAATACAGTGCCGAGGGGAGAGGATCGTTCTTTCTCTTGCATCGGCAGCGCTCCTACAACAAGTCCGAGGGAATCTGGATGGCATGGGAGCGCAAACGCGGGAAACTGCTGGATTTCAATAATCTTCTGCTCGGGGCAGGCGACAATTTTCCGGTGAAAGCGGGGAATCTCTCGATTCTGCCCAACGTGCGATACGTGATCACGCTCGACTTGGACACAGAGCTTCCTCGCAATGCGGCGCACAGGTTGGTGGGGGCAATTGCTCATCCGCTGAATAAAGCGGTGGTGGATGTGGCCACGAACACGGTTGTCGAGGGCTACGGAATCTTGCAGCCGCGCGTGGACATCAGCATCCAGTCGGCGAACCGGTCGCGGCTGGCGGCGATCTTTTCATCAGACGCCGGGTTCGACATTTACACGCGCGCGGTTTCAGACGTGTACCAGGATTTGTTTGGCGAGGGCAGCTTTACAGGTAAAGGAATTTACGAGGTCAAGACGTTTCAGCAGGTGCTGGAGCACCGTTTCCCGTGCAATACAATTCTGAGCCACGACATGATTGAAGGCGCCTACGCGCGCGCCGGGCTGGTGTCGGATGTCGAAGTCGTAGACGACTATCCTTCGCACATGAGCGCGTTCAGCCGCAGAAAACACCGATGGGTTCGAGGAGACTGGCAGATCATTTTCTGGCTGCTACCGCGCGTGCCAGACTTTTTCGGAAAGATGGCGCGCAATCCGCTGTCGATCATTTCGCGCTGGAAGATTTTGGATAATCTGCGGCGCAGTCTGACGGAAATGGCGATGTTCGTGATGCTGCTGAGCGGCTGGCTGTTTTTCCCCAAGCACGCGCTGTACTGGACTGTGGTGACACTGGCGATGCTGGCGTTACCCACGTACATGCAGTTTGCGCTCACGATTGCGCGGGCGCGAAGCGCGCTGTTCACGTCTGCGTTCTGGAAGAACCTCGGTGCAGACTTTGGGGTGTCGCAGGCAAATCTTTTCATGCGTGTGGCGTGCCTATGTCACCAGAGCCTGGTGACGATTGACGCCGTGGTGCGCTCCATCGTGCGCATGACTGTTACGCACGAGCGGCTCCTGGAATGGGAAACCTCCGCGGAGGCCGAAGAACAAACTCAGAAGAAGAGCCCGGTGGAAGTTTATTTGGAGATCACGCCGTGGTTGTCGTTTTTTGTCGGACTGTTTCTGGCGGTCGATCGCCCCGAATCCTTCATGGTGGCGCTGCCATTGCTGGTCCTGTGGGGCCTTTCCAAGCCGATCGTGCAATGGCTGAGCCTGCCATCACGCACGGGGGAAAAGCGAATGGACGCAAAGGATGAAGCTTTACTGCGGCGGTCGGCGTTGCGAACATGGCGGCTGTTCCGGGAATTCAGCACGCCGGAAGAAAACTGGCTGATACCGGACATCGTCCAGGAGCCCGCCTCGCTAATCGTGCATCGGATTTCTACGACCAACTTGGGCCTGCTGTTCAATTCGAGGCTCGCGGCGATGGACATGGGCTTTCTGACTTTGCCGGAATTTGTCGCGGATACGGAAAAGACGTTCGAATCTGTTGACCGCATGCCGAAGCTGAACGGCCAACTCTATAACTGGTACGACACGCGCACCCTGGAAGCCTGCAAGCCACGCTTCATCTCATCGGTCGACAACGGAAATCTTGTTTGTTGCTTGTGGACGCTGAAACAGGGATGCCTGGGAGCGATCAACGAGCGCATATTTTCCCCACAGATTTGGAGAGGCGTTGCCGATCACCTGGACACCCTCGAAGACTTGCTGAGACCGGAGCGCTGGGACGAGCGCTTGACCTTGGCCCAGCAATTGAAAGCGAGAGTAAAGGCGCTTGGAACCTCGCCGGATAAGTGGGCGGAGGCGTTGCCCGCTATTGAACGCGACGTGGTGGCGCTGGATAAGAAGCTTTCGGAATCAGGCAGCGAGATCGCATGGTGGGGACACGAGCTGTGCCTGCGGATCACGCACCTGCAAAGCTTGTTCTATGACTTTGCTCCTTGGTTGGCCCCACAGTTTGCGAAATACACCAGCACGCGGGACATGCAGAACATAATTCGTTCCGAGCGGCTGACGTTGGAGTCGCTGCCGCGGCTGTGCGCAGCGCTGGATCGAAAGCTCGCAGTCATACTGCAAGAGGAAGGATCTGGCAGAGAAATCCAATCCGCGCTGCGGCTGCTGCGCTCCGCAATAGCCCGAACCAATGACGTGGCTGCCAGTATGGCGAAGCGATTGAGCCACGTGGCAGCAAGGGCCGACGGTTTGGCGAAGAGCATGGATTTTGTCTCATTGTTCGACGTGAAGAAAAAAGCGTTGAGCGTTGGCTACGAGGTGGAAGAGCAGCGAATGGCGCCGTATTTCTATGATCTGTTGCCTTCGGAAGCGCGTGCCGCGACGTTTGTGGCCATCGCCAAAGGCGACATTCCTCAAGAGAGCTGGCTGACACTGGAGCGCAAATTCACGAGCTATGAGGATGAACGGGTTCTCCTGTCCTGGACGGGCACGATGTTCGAGTACCTGATGCCGATGCTGTGGATGAAGACCTACCCGAACACGATCTTGGACGAAACCACGCAGGCCGCTGTGCGGGCGCAGAAGAAGTTTGCGAAAAGCCAATCAATCCCCTGGGGAATTTCGGAATCGTCTTGCGCCAAGTTGAGCGTTGATGGGCACTATCACTACCAGGCCTTCGGAGTGCCAGGATTGGCGATCAATCAAGAAAAGCCGGAGGATCTGGTTGTCTCGCCTTACTCCAGCTTTTTGGCGTTGCTTGCGGACGCACCAAGCGCGGTCGAAAACCTGCGCGGCCTTGAAGCAATGGGCTTGTTGGGCAGCTACGGTTTCTATGAGGCCGCCGATTTCACGCCCTCGCGCGTGAAAGCGGGCGACACTTGTGAAGTTGTGCGCTGCTGGCTGGCACACCACCAAGGAATGAGTTTGATTGCGGTGGCGAACACGCTTTGCAACTCGTCGTCTCAGCGCCGGTTCCACGCCGAGCCGATGGTGGCCGCCACGGAGCGGCTGCTGCACGAAAAGGCGCCGCGTATGCCGATCCTGGAGGCGCCACAAACCGAGGCGGATTCCGTTGCGGGACAGTCCCCGGAGCAAGTTGCGAGTGCGCAGGAGAACCTGAGCGCACAAGAGAACTGCCTCAGCAATCCAAAACTGAATACTGCAGCGTAGCTGATGCCGCTCTGCGCTCCACTTTGCGCGCAGCAATCGTAAGTCGAGGTGGCAATTGTCCGCTCCAAAACTAGCATTCGGTTCCGGCCCTACGCCTTTTTCCACAATCCCAAACTTCCTGGTTGGGCCGGAAGCGGATGCGATGGAACAAGCGCTCTCGCATAAAATCACCGAACGAGCACGCCTGCTTTTCGTACAATCGGGAAGTACTTCGGGCAATGACGAAGCAAACTGGCTGCAAGCGGAATCTGAAATTCTGCGTCCAGGGTTAGAGGTTCGCGAGTCTGGAACGTGGGTGACGTTGAACGCTTGGATCCCCAACGGCGCGGGCCACGCTATGGAGATCGCCGTCAGGCCAATGCGCGTAATTGTGCGCACGAGCGAAACCGACGAGCAGAATTCTCCCGAACCGATCGAGCAGGACCGCCAGATTTTCCTCGCGGCCAACCTGGCAGTGGAGGTCGATCCTTCCTCGGCTGCCGCTTCCTTTCGAGGTCATAATCTTCACCTGATGATTAGAAAGCGTTGGCCGAATAACCTCACCGCCCGGTCGAATACCGCATCAAAGTAGCGGCTGCCGGCTATAGCCGAAGGGGCTGTCGAACGATCACGGTAGGGTCTGAAGCTGTCTCAATCTACAGCGACCTATGTATGGCTCGTAGGTCCTTTGTTCGCCTATCGTTACGTGGACTTTGTTGCTGAGCAAGGACACTGTTTCCCTCTATCGCAGTCGCTCCCGACGCATGCTTCCATCTTCCACAATATTGAAGCTATTCCCGACGAAAGGCCAGCCGGCGGTGCCATGAAGGCTGCCGCCATATGATCGAGAAAGATTTTGTGCGCCCCGTACTGGGAGCAACTCCGCTTGCCGACGGCGGATGGAATTTTACTGTGTGGGCGCCACGGCATGAGCGGCTCGGACTCCATCTGCTGGGTAATCGTCCCGAAGTGCTGCCCATGAAGAGGGATTCGTTGGGTTACCACACTATTGTGGCTGATACCGCTCAGGCTGGCGGGAAATATTTGTACCGGTTCGGCGATTCGCACGAACGGCCTGATCCAGCCTCGCGCCGCCAGCCCGAGGGTGTTCATGGACCATCGGAGCTGGTCAATCTGCAAGATTTCGAATGGACGGACAGCAATTGGAAAGGCACAGCGCTTGAGGACAGCGTCTTCTATGAATTGCATGTGGGAACATTCACGCGGGAAGGAACTTTCGAAGCGGTGCGCGCCTCGCTCGACCGGCTTGCCGCACTTGGCGTGACGACCATCGAATTAATGCCGATTGCACAATTTCCGGGAAACAGGAATTGGGGTTACGACGGCGTGTATCCTTTTGGGGTTCAAAACAGCTATGGAACGCCGCGCGAGTTACAAATGTTGGTGAATGCCGCGCATTCCCGAGGGCTCGCGGTGGCGTTGGACGTGGTTTACAACCACCTTGGACCCGAGGGCAACTATTTGGGCGAGTACGGTCCGTATTTTACGGACCATTACAGGACACCTTGGGGAGCCGCGCTGAACTTTGATGGTCCGGACAGCGATGAAGTGCGTCATTTTTTTATCCAGAACGCTCTCTACTGGCTGGAGAATTTTCACATAGATGCCCTACGGCTCGACGCCATTCACGGGATTTTTGACGCGAGCGCGACCCCTTTTCTCGCGGAGCTGTCGACGGAAGTCGAAGCTTTCGGCGCGCGGGCGGGCAAAATCATTTCTTTGGTAGCCGAAAGCGACCTGAACGATGCGCGCGTGCTGCGCTGCAGGTGCGAAGGCGGGTTAGGAATGCCGTCGCAGTGGAGCGACGATTTTCATCACTCGGTTCACACATTGCTGACCGGCGAGAGTTCCGGTTACTACGAAGATTTCGGGGATATCCAGTACTTGGCCGGGACATTGAAGCAGGGCTGGTACTACGCCGGTCAATATTCACGCCACCGGCGGAGACGCCACGGAAATCGCCCTCCACCCTTCAAGGGCTCAAACTTTACGGTTTGCACGCAGGATCACGATCAAGTCGGCAACCGTGCACTTGGCGAGCGGCTCAGTTCCCTTGTGAATTTCGAAAGTTTGAAGCTGGCTGCAGGTGCCAATTTGCTTTCGCCGTTTGTGCCGCTGCTGTTTATGGGCGAGGAGTACGGAGAGACAGCGCCTTTTCTGTATTTCACCAGCCACGGTGATCCGAATTTGGCGGAGGCGGTGCGCCGCGGACGCGCCGAAGAATTTCGCTCGTTTGGCTGGCAGGATCAGATTCCGGATCCGCAGGCTGAATCAACATTTGATCGGTCACGTCTGAAACGAGACCTCACTCAGGAAGAGCCGCATCGCACGCTTTTGCGCTTCTATCAGATGCTTTTGCGCTTTCGCAGCGAATACCATCTGGGTCACACGAGCGCACCGTCAATCAAAGAATTTGAAGCCCCCGAGGCACTCCTGGTCTTACAGGATGCCCAGACCCGCAAACTGGCGATGCTGTTCAACTTTGGTGATGTTCCCGCGGATTTGGGGAGCGGGATTCTTGAAGGCGAGTGGGAAAAGAAAATCGACTCATCCGATCCCGAATGGCTCGGACCGGGAACGAACATGCCATCCAAGATTGGAGCTTCGGCACGGTCCGCCTGCATATTGCGGCCGCGCTCTTTCGCCGTCTTCCAACGCACAGCTTTTCCATCGGAGTCATGATGCGATATCTCTGTATTCACGGCCATTTCTACCAACCGCCGCGCGAGAATCCCTCTCTCGAAGCGATCGAGCTGCAAGATTCCGCTTATCCGTATCACGATTGGAACGAGAGAGTGGCGTCGGAATGCTACGCTCCGAATGCTACATCGCGAATCCTGGACGGCGAACAGCGCATCGTGCAGCTGGTGAATAATTATTCGCGAATCAGCTTCAATTTCGGGCCCACCTTGCTCTCCTGGATCGCCGAGAAAGCTCCCAAGGTTTACGAGGCCCTGCGCGAAGCGGACAAGAGCAGCCGCGAACGATACTCCGGTCACGGTTCGGCAATCTCGCAAGCGTACAACCACATGATCATGCCGCTGGCGAATCGCCGCGACAAAGTTACGCAGGTGAAATGGGGATTACGCGACTTTGAGCACCGGTTTGGCAGGCTCCCGGAAGGCATGTGGCTGCCGGAGACAGCGGTCGACACCGAAACACTTGAGGTGTTAGCCGAGAACGGGATCAAATTCACGATCCTTGCGCCGCGGCAGGCCAAGCGCATCCGCAAACGTGGCGGCCGATCATGGCAAGACGTCAGCGGCGGCCGAGTCGATCCGAGCCGCGCTTACCTCGTGCAGTTGCCATCGCGAAAAACGATCAGCGTATTGTTTTATGACGGGCCGATCTCGCAGGGTGTGGCTTTCGAACGCTTGCTGGACAATGGCCAACGCTTTGCCGACCGCTTGATGAGCGGCTTCTCAGACGCGCGGCAATGGCCACAGTTGGTGCACATCGCGACGGACGGTGAGAGTTACGGTCATCACCATCGCTTCGGTGAGATGGCGCTTTCGTATGCGCTGCACCACATCGAAACGAACAAGCTCGCGCAGCTTACGAATTATGGCGAATTTCTCGAGCGGCATCCGGCGGACCATTTCGCAGAAGTCGTAAATGACAGCTCCTGGAGTTGTGTTCACGGTGTGGAGCGCTGGCGTTCGAATTGCGGCTGCAATTCGGGTGGACATGCAGGATGGAATCAGGAATGGCGCGCTCCCTTGCGCGCCGCACTCGATTGGCTGCGCGATGAACTCGCCCCCTTTTATGAACAGCAAGCAGCGCCGTTGCTGAAAGACCCGTGGGGCGCTCGCAACGAGTACATCCAGGTGGTCCTCAACCGGGCGGAAGAGAATGCGCTGAATTTCCTTGGCAAGCATGCGACGCACCCCTTGAGCGAAGAGGAGCAGGTCGCCGCGTCGAAGCTGCTGGAGATGCAGCGGCACGCGATGTTGATGTACACGAGCTGTGGCTGGTTTTTCGACGAACTGTCGGGCTTGGAGACGGTGCAGGTTATTCAATATGCGGGGCGCGCAATACGCCTGGCGCAGGACCTCGGCGCGAAGTGCATCGAAACGAGATTCATGGAACGGCTTGCTGCAGCGAAGAGCAATATCCCCGAACACAGCGACGGCAAGCAGACTTACGAAAAATGGGTCAAGCCTGCGTTTGTGTCGACCGATCAGGTTGCCGGGCACTACGCAATCAGCTCGCTATTCGAATCATTTGGCGAGCGGACCAAAATCTACTGCTACAACGTCCAGCGCGAGGACTACACCCTAGATGTTGAGGGCAAGCAGAAGCTGGCGGTAGGTCGCGCACGTTTCAGCTCCGAAATTACCAGAGAATCCGCGAGTCTCGGTTTTGCGGTGCTGCACCTTGGAGACCACAACCTCGCGGGCGGGGTCAGCCGCTTCGAGAAAATGGAAGACTACGATCAGCTAAAGAGCGCATTGATGGATTCGTTTTCCAAGGCGGATACCACTCAGGTCTTGCAGGGGCTGACGGAGAAATTTGCCAATAATACATTTTCTCTCCGCACTTTGTTCCGCGACGAGCAGAGAAAGATCGTTGATGTCATCCTGAAAGAGTCGCTAGCGACAGTTGCAGCGGCCTATCGAAGCATCTACGAAAATCAAGCGCCGCTGATTCGTTTTCTAAACGGCCTGTCAATCCCAGTACCACCAGCGTTTCAGTCCGCCGCGCAGATCGCTCTAAACAGCCAACTGAAACAGGCCTTTGAGCAGCGCGAGCCGGACTTGGACGCCATACAGGGCCACTTGAAGGAAGCGGCGGCCAGCAACATCGCGCTTGACGTGCCGGGTATTGAGTACGCAATTCGCCGGCGCCTGGAGACGGAAGCGGAGCTCTTCGCGTCTGCCCCATCGAATTTGGAAGTGGTGCAAAAGCTGACGACGCTCCTCAAATTTGTCAGCACGCTTCCCTTCCCGGTCGTGCTCTGGGAGGTTCAAAACATCTGCTACGGCCCGCTCATCAGAACGATGGACGAAGTGCGCGAGCAAGCGCAGACCGATAATGAAGCCGCGAAAAATCTATTCAACGAGCTTGCACTCCTTCGCGAAAGCCTGCGGATCAATGGCCAATAATGGCCAATGAGGAACTATTCTGATGGAAGGCAGCGCGCCTATCGCCGCAACGTATCGATTGCAGTTTAATAAGGACTTTACGTTTCGTGACGCGACGAAGCTGCTCGACTATTTTTCCGAGCTTGGCATCACGCACATTTACGCTTCGCCGATATTGCGCAGCCGCGCCGGCAGCACTCATGGGTATGACGTTGTTGATCCCACCCGCCTGAATCCCGAGCTGGGCACCGAAGCGGATTTCTTCTCGTTGCAAACCGAGCTGCGTAATCGCGGCATGGGTTTAATTCTGGACATCGTGCCGAACCATATGTCCGCGAGCAGCGACAACTCCTGGTGGATGGATGTGCTCGAGCACGGACCGGAGTCCGTGTATGCGTCCTACTTTGACGTGGACTGGCATCCGCCCTCGCGGAGCCTTGACAGCAAGATTTTGCTTCCCGTCCTCGGGCGGCCGTTTGCCGAAGCCCTGGAAAATGGAGAGTTCAAGCTGATTTTTTTCGAAGGACGGTTGTTCGTTCAGTACTTCGAGTCGCTCTTCCCGTTGGCGCCAAAAACGTATTCGGAAATTCTTGGAAAAAATATAGAGAACCTCCGGGGAAAGTTGGGAGGCGAGTCAACCGCATATCACGAATACTCAGGAATCGCGGCCGCATTTGCTGCCCTGCCGTCTTCAGAAACCGTAAAGCTGGGGGAAGCGGGTGACAAGCGCTTGCGATTCGAAGCGCTGCGGGAACGATTACGTCAGTTAGTGAATTCGAATGCGGACGTGGAAGGGTTTTTGCGTGGGCGGTTGGACGAGTTCATCGGCCGGCGAGGCGATCCCGCCAGTTTCTCGCCGCTCGAGCGGCTTCTTGCCGAACAGTTCTATGTTTTGTCTTACTGGCAGAACGTGAATGAGGAGATTAACTACCGGCGGTTTTTCACGATTACGGACCTGGTCGGTGTGCGCGTAGAAGATCCGCTGGTATTCGAGGCAACGCACGGGCTGATCATGCGCCTGGCTGCACAACCTCCCGTTGACGCTCTGCGTATCGACCACATCGACGGCTTGCGCGATCCGCTGGCTTACCTGAATCGCCTGCGCGAGCAGCATGGCAAGGATCCATCGGTCGAGCATTCCCGGGAAATATCCCTCGTCGTGGAAAAAATCCTGGAACGGACAGAACGGCTCCCGCGAGAATGGCCGGTAAGCGGAACAACCGGCTACGACTTTCTGAACGCGCTCAACAGCGTCTTCGTTGATCCCAAGGGCGCGAAATGCATTGAAGAGGTTTATGACCGCTTTGTCGGCAAGAAGCTGACCTACGCGGATCTTCTTTATCAGAAGAAAAAACTGATTATGTCAACGCTGCTGGGAGTGGAGATGCGCTCCTTGGGACATCAGTTGAGCGTGCTAGCGGACAAGGATCGGTACGCGCGAGATTTGTCGCGAACCGATTTGATACAAGCCTTGTTTGAAACCACAGCGCACGTGTGTGTGTATCGAACGTACATCCGGAATCTGGAAGCCGCTAGCGAGGACGCGAAAATAATCGAGCAGGCCATTGAAGAAGCGCGTGCTCGGAAGTTCTATTTGCAACCGGTGCATTTTGATTTTATCCGCGACGTGTTGCTAGTGAAAAATCGGCCGCATCTTCTGCCGGACCAGCGCGAAGCGCGATTGAATTTTGTGATGCGTTGGCAGCAGTTTACCGGACCGCTCATGGCCAAGGCATTCGAGGACACGCTTCTGTACGTCTACAATCCCCTGATATCGCTCAACGAAGTAGGAGGAGAGCCGCGTCCATCAGAGGTGGTGCGCGAACCGTTCTCAGATTTCGTTGCTGATCGGCGCAAGCACTGGCCAAACTCGATAAACGCCACAACAACGCACGACACCAAGCGATCCGAGGACGTGCGGGCTCGAATCAACGTGCTCTCTGAGATTCCTGGCGAGTGGAAGGAACGACTAGAGCAATGGTCGAAGCTCAACCTCAAATACAAGGCACAGTTGAACGGGCAGCCAGTTCCTGATCGCAATGAGGAGATATTCCTATACCAAACACTTCTGGGAATGTGGCCGGCCGATGGAGACGAAGAGAGTTCTCTCGTGGGCCGCTTGCAAGCTTACGCGATTAAGGCCACACGCGAGGCGATGGTTCACACGCGTTGGACATTGCCCAATATGCCCCATGAAAATGCGCTAAAGAAGTTTGTCGCGTCCATCCTGAAACCGGCCCCGACCAATCCGTTTCTGCGCGACTTCACTGCATTTCAACGAAGCATCGCATACAGCGGAATAGTTAACGGCTTGAGCCAGGCGCTACTCAAAATCATTTCCCCGGGAATTCCTGATTTTTACCAGGGGTCCGAGTTGTGGGATCTACGTTTGGTGGATCCGGATAATCGGCAGCCAGTCGATTTCGCTAAGCGCTCGACGATGCTTGCAGCTCTGAAGGAGCAGCCGGAATCAAGCGCTTCACTTGCTGGACAACTCACGGGTCATTGGCAGGACGGCAAAATTAAACTCTACGCGATTTGGAAGGCGCTGAATTTTCGCCGCGAGAGACCTGACCTTTTTGCCAAGGGCGATTTCTTGCAACTCGAGGCCACCGGTCCGCACGCCGAACACATTCTCGCAATACTTCGCCGCCACAAGCGCGAATGGGCTCTCTTTGTGGCACCTCGATGGCTTGCACGCGCTAAAGCGACAAAGATTGGCTACGATCCGGATAGCTTCTGGAGCGAAACGAAAATTCGGGTACCGGATGCCGCCCCGAACTTTTGGGAGAACATCTTCACCGGAGAGAATGTCGCAACGGCAGGCATCCAAGGCTCACTCGCCATCGGCGAGATGCTGCTTCATTTCCCTGTTGCGTTACTCAGCAGCCGGAAAGGCTCAAAAGCGGACGATTGAGGCAACTGGCGGCGCTAGATTTCGGCGCTCAAGAAGACAACAACGCTGAGATTCCTTCCAAGGGGATGCCAACCCAAGTGGGGCGATTATTGAGTTCGTAGCCAAGCTCGTAAATCGCTTTCGCAAGAAGGTACATTTCCAGCAGTTTCGCTCTCGCCTGCGAATCCGCAGGAAGATAGTTTGCCGCTCCCGACTTTTCATAATATTGCCCGAGAAAGCGGTTAGCCGCGCACCGGCTCCATGCTTCAGCCCAACGGCTTATTTTTGAGATTCCGCTTGGTGAAATGGAAGTACCAGCGGGCGGCGCAAGCAATGGAGCGAACGCGGCATAGTGAAACGAGCGGAGCATTCCCGCGACATCTTGCAAGGGAGATTGCTTGACGCGTCTCTCCGCGAGCGGCCGCGCCGGTTCTCCCTCAAAATCGATAATCACGAAATCAGAGCCGGTATAAAGCACCTGGCCGAGGTGATAGTCGCCGTGAATCCTCGTGCGCAGAGCTTGGATGGGGGCGCTTAACCCAGTGCGGAAGCGCAGGATTATGTCTTCCTCTCGCGCGGCGATTTCGACGGACTTCTGTTTGTATTCGGCAGGCACGTTCGGCATGCGCGCGCGCAGCAAGCGCAGCGTCCGGCCGGTGAGGTCCGCGAATGACGCTTCCAAACTATGTTGAAACCCCATCGTGAACGGTTCGGGAGCAAATGCCGGATCATCGTTTTCATAAGATAGGGCGAGATGCAATTCAGCGGTCCTCTTGCCCAGAAGACCGATTTCCACGAGAAGACGGGGCATCGGTTCGCCGCCAAATTCGGGAAGTCTTTCTGGCGCAGCAATTTCACGCTCACGAGCATCTTCGACGCGTTCATAAAATGCAGTGAGCGACTTAACCGCGTAACGCCAGGCGTCGCCCTGATTTGGCACAAACTCCTGCAGAATGGCTTGTGTTGCCGATTTTCCGTGTTCCGTTTGGTATTCGAGGAAGCCGGCAATCCTAGGAACCTGCCGAAAGCCCGCTCTTTCCGTCAAGAATCTGCCGATCTCAAGGTCGGGGTTCTCCCCTTCTCCGATACGCCGGAAGAACTTCAGGATAAGGCGTTCCTCATAAATGATGGAGCTATTGCTTTGCTCGCCGGTCAGTAGCTTTGGCCGTCTGGCACCGGACGAACCGAAAAGATCCGAGAAAGATGCTGCTCGAAATCCGCGCAGCCGTCCCTTGTCACCGGGCAATTCATTTTGGCCTTCAATGATGTTAAGAAGCTCTGCAAGAAAATCCTGGCTAGAGAAGGCATCGCGAAATCCAAGCCCTGAACCGTTTCCCATTTCCAATGTTTGGGCCGAATCGCCGCCATCGTTGGATTGCGCTGCAATGAGAGGAATAGAGTATGTTTCTTCGGCTCCTTCCAGATACCTCACTGCAACCAGCAACACGATTGTCTTGCGTTCACCCCTCTCTAACGGAATCGCATCAAGGATATCGACGCCAAGAATCTGACGGGCTTTTCCACCAAACCAGCGCTGGCCGGCTAAAAAAGACGGCAGTTGACCCGGAAGGCTCTGGCGCAGCTCAGAAAGCATCTCGGCGAGAGTTCGATTTCCTGGCACATTTCCTCGAGTTTCAGCGCACTTAGCACCGTTGCAGGGCAAATCACAGAGGCTGGGGCTCCTCGTATTTTTCCCTCTTCTTCTCGCCCAGGTTTCGCGCCAGAAACTCGCGAGCAAGATCCTTTCCACCCAGGCCAAAGGCAATCGCCAATCCAAACATGAACGCTCCGAACACAATCGAAAACGCCGCGATCACCGTCTGGCGTGCGACCCCGACCTGTTCCAGAGCCATGGAAACAGCCAGAGCCCAAATTACGAAACGGATGGACCAGCTCAGTAGTTTCGGCGACGGATAACCGGCGTTCACAGCAGCAAGGAGCGCAGCGCGCGATAAGAAATTCGCGGTAACAAGACCTACGAAGAGAATCAGTATCGCGACGAATATCGCGGGTAGTAGCAAAAACAGTCTAGAAATCTGCTCCTGCAGACCTGCTACTCCCAGGACACTAATCCCGATCAAGATAAAACCGCACCAAGTTACCCAGAACAGCGAGCGGCTCAACAGCTCGGTCATGGAAGGCAACGCCGCCATGCGCAGGAACCGCGATGCACCGGCTTCTTCAGACAGCCGGTCGAGCCTGGTCACGTGGAGTACGGCGCGCAAAATCGTCTTCAGCAGGTAGGCGACCACCAAACCGACGAGCACAATCACGAGCATCACCAACAGCCGTGGCAAGAACTCCGCAAACATGTGCACAAGATTGCTGTAAGCCTGTCTGAGTCCCTGAATGATTACTTCCTTCATGACTGCACCTCAACTTTTCGCTGTCCATCTCTCAACTAAATAGGGTTTTTGGCGTTCGAATTCGTGGCACAGAATCTCAGACTGCGCTTCCATCGTTTCCGCGGAAGAATTTGCATGCTCGAGCAGAAAGGAATAGACCCTGCCGCGATAGAGCGGAACGAGAGCTTGCACGAGGTGATCGCGATTGAGTACCGCATGGTGATAAGAAGCCGCAAACTCGTAGAGAGTCTTCACCCAAAGCTCCGCCGCAAAGCGAAACTTCGCGCGATCACTTAAAGCAATTGCCTCGATCTGAGCGTGTGTATCCGGAGTAAGAATGGAAGCAAGAATCGGGTCCAACTCATTTACACCACTACGGAAAAGGTCGAACATCTTCTCTTGGCTCGGCGGAATACCGTCTGCTGATAGCTCGTGTTCGGGGCCAAACGTAGAGACAGACGGCGAATTCGAGCGGCCCAACCAGTAACCTTGATTTGTTTCCATGCACCAGAAAAAATTGCCAACGGTTTGGCGGATCGCGTCCACAATGTCTGGCCCGGTAGCCGATGGGGAAACCGTTTTTGGGCCCAAGAAATATTGGCCGCATTTCAAACCCGCGCTACCCGCCAGGATAGCCATCCAAGCTTCGGGGCGCGTGCGAACCGCCTCTTCACGCCACACATCCTCCTCCAAGCATTGGCTTGCCAATCGGCCGGAAAATCCCCATTCATCGGAATAGAGCTCGCGGATTCGCTGGCCGAAGACAGCGCGGCTCATGGGATAAAGCAAATCGCGCGCGAGCAGACCCTGAAATCTGCTGCGTACATATAGAGGCGCAACAAAGTCCAGGCCTTCGCGATAGACCGGGCGCAGCAAGTTAGCGATCCAGGAAGGCGTTAGGTTCGTTGTCGCAGGGGAAATCACGGCGCATGCTCTTGCCCGCAACAAATCGGCGGCGGCGACGATACTGCGCAGGGCCACTCCCTGAGATGGCGACCTGTCGTACATGCAAGAAATGCGATGGATGGTGCGTAGAGATGTCAAACCTTTATGGCCGGCTTCCCTTCGCTCACTGCTCTGCTCAAACAGTTGCCGCGTCTCGTCTCCGGATCCGCCGTCCACGTTCAGGATCACTGCCCGTTCGCGGACAAAATTCTGACGAAGACTCTCCTCGACGCTGTGCAGAGTCTGCGCGATTGTCGAAGCGTTGTTGTAGGACGGAATACCCACCAACAGATCCACCTCGCCCACGCTCATGAGCTGGCGAATAAAATCGTCGGCGAGGAAACTTTCTTCAGCCAATTGCCGTGTGCTCCTTATTGCGCGACGCTCTGTCCGCGATTCGGGAAAATCTCTGAGACGTCAATCCGCCGGATCAAATTCGACGGAGACGGAACCAGTAAAACTGATAAGGACCCAAAGTTAGCAGATACGGCAGGTCACCGATGCGGGGAAACAGGTTTCTGCCGAACATCTCGATTGGAATATGCCTCTTATACATCTGCAGATTCAGCTCGACCGCCTGCGCCGAGCTGGAAAGATTGTTAACGATGAGCACTTTTTCTTCGCCAAGACGGCGTACGTAGGCGAGCACGCGGTGGTTCGAAGGATTCAGGAATTCAATCGAGCCGCGACTGAACACGCGGAAGGCATTTCGCGTCTGAATCACAGACTTTGTCCACGAGAGCAGCGAATGCGCCGAGCGCCTCTGCGAGTCCACGTTAATTGCCTGATAGCCGTAAACGGCATTTGAGATGAGCGGGGAATACAAACGCTCGGGATCTGCCGTCGAAAAGCCGGCATTCCATCCACCATTCCACTGCATCGGCGTGCGCACTCCGTTTCGATCGCCCAAATAAATGTTGTCCCCCATGCCTATTTCATCGCCGTAGTAAATAATCGGAGTTCCTGGCATGGAGAGAAGCAAGCCGGTTAAGAGCTCCACGCGCCGCCGATCGTTCTCCAACATGGGCGCCAAGCGACGACGAATCCCCAAATTGATGCGCATCGCTTTATCGACCGCGTACTCGTCATACATGTAGTCGCGTTCGATGTCAGTGACCATTTCCAGCGTCAATTCATCGTGATTGCGCAGGAAGATGCACCACTGGCAATTTTCGGGAATTTGCGGGGTCTGCTCCAGAATTTCGATGATGGGCTTGCGATCTTCCAGTTTGACGGCCATGAACATCCGCGGCATCAACGGGAAATGGAAAGCCATGTGGAACTCGTCGCCATTTCCAAAATAGGAACGCACATCCGCAGGCCACTGATTGGCCTCTGCGAGCAGCATCTTGCCCGGATACGCAAGGTCGATGCGCTTGCGAAAATCACGAATTATCTCGTGAGTCTCCGGCAAGTTTTCGCACGAAGTGCCATCGCGCTCGATCAAATAAGGAACCGCATCGAGCCGGAAGCCGTCCACGCCGATGTCCAGCCAAAACTTCATCACCTCCCACATTGCTTCGCGAACCGCGGGATTGTCGTAATTCAAATCCGGCTGATGATTGAAGAAGCGATGCCAGTAATACGATTTTGAAATCGGATCCCAGGCCCAGTTGGACATTTCTGTATCGACGAAAATAATTCGCACGCCCTGGTAGCGATTGTCTGTATCGCTCCAAACGTACCAATCTCGCTTTGGGTTCTCACGGGAACTCCGGGCTTCTTGAAACCACGGGTGCTGGTCCGAAGTGTGGTTGACCACCATCTCGGTAATCACGCGAATCCGCCGATTGTGCGCCGCGGTGAGAAAATCCTTGAAGTCCTGCAGCGTTCCGTACGACGGATGAACCGAAGTGTAGTCTGCAATGTCGTATCCATCGTCACGCAGCGGCGAAGGATAGAAAGGCAAAAGCCAGATAGCGTTTATGCCCAGCTCTTGCAAATAGTCGAGCTTGCTAGTCAGCCCGCGGAAATCGCCGATCCCGTCCGCGTTACTGTCGCAGAACGTGCGCACATGAAGCTGGTAGATAACGGCGTCCTTGTACCAGAGGTTTTCGTCCTGCAAGAGCAAGGCGGAGCTCTCCGGGTGCGGTTGTGAAACGATGGATGGCGGCGTCGGTGAGTCCTGCAAAGGTCAACCTATCGGATGGACCCGGAAAATATGCGCCGGGAGAATCGAAGGATCTAATTGCACAAAATTTCTCGAGCCATGCCAAACGTACCGCGCATCGGTCAGTAGGTCATGCACTTGATAGGCCTCGTCATTACCCAGCTTGAGCTCTTTAAGCGCGACGGAGACCCAACCCGCTTGCGTGTTGTGCGGATCAAGGTTGACCACCACCAAGATCTTATCGGAAGAATCTTCTGACACTTTGCTGTAGGCAATCAGTTGTTGGTTGTCTGTCGGATGGAATCGCAGGCTCCAATCGCCGTGCAGCGCCGGGCTCGCCTTGCGAATGGCATTCACGCGCGTGATCAGGTCCTTCAAGCTGTTTGGGTTATCGGTGTCCCACACGCGGACCTCGTACTTCTCTGAATTTAGATATTCTTCGCTGCCAGTTTGAATAGGTCGATTTTCGTAAAGTTCAAACGCAGGGCCGTAAATGCCATAGCTCGCTCCGAGCGTCGCAGCCAAAATGAAGCGCTCCGCAAAAGCCGGTCTGCCTCCGTTTTGTAGATATTCGTTCAAAATGTCTGGCGTGTTGGGCCACACGTTCGGGCGAAAATACTCGCGAACCGGTGTCTGCGTCAGCTCCGTGAAATATTTGGCCAACTCCGCGCTCGTATTTTTCCACGCGAAGTAAGTATAGGACTGCGTGAACCCGAGTTTTGCAAGCCGGTACATGACCTTCGGGCGCGTGAACGCCTCGGACAGAAAAATGGCGTCGGGATAGTCGCGCTTCACATCGTTAATCAGCCATTCCCAAAAAACGCACGGCTTGGTATGCGGGTTGTCCACGCGAAAAATGCGAAATCCCTGCTCTGCCCAATACACCACAATGCTCTTGAGCTCTTCCCAGAGCTCAGGCGCATGTTTGCTCTCAAAATCGAACGGGTAAATGTCCTGGTATTTCTTCGGCGGATTCTCGGCGTATTGCACAGTTCCGTCAGGCCGCTCGCGAAACCATTCGCGATGCTCTTTCACGTAAGGATGATCCGGGGAACACTGGTACGCAATGTCGAGCGCAACTTCCAACCCCAACTCCCTGGCTTTCCCTTGCAGGTCCTTAAGATCTTCTAGAGTCCCTAGTTGCGGATGAATGGATTTGTGTCCACCCTCAACTCCGCCGATGGCCCATGGGCTTCCGACATCGCCTTTAGCAGGAACCAGCGAATTATTCTTGCCCTTTCGCTCGGTAATGCCGATAGGATGAATCGGCGGCAAATACAAAACGTCAAAGCCCATCGCCGCAACGTAACCGAGCCGTGCGGCGCAATCGCGAAATGTTCCGGGCCGCTTTGCATCTTTTGTGCACGAGCGCGGAAACATCTCATACCACGCGCTAAAGCGCGCCTTCACTGAATCTACGACAACGACCAGTTCTCTTTCATACCGCGTGCCCTGTCTCAAATCGCGGTTGCGAGTGGTCAACTCGGAAAGTTCAGCGCTTTGTGCGAACTCGACTGCGGCACTGGGATTCGCCGCCAACTCCCGCAGTCGCTCCATCGCATAAGCCAGCTCTCGCCGGTCCGCCCCCCTGGCTCGATCCGCGGCCGATTGCAACAGCTCGAGTCCGCGCAGCACGTCCACGGAGATGTCGACGCCCGCCTTCACTCTCTTAGCCAAGTCGGCGGCCCAGGTGCCGTACGTATCCACCCAGCCGCTGATCGTGTAAACGTACCGCCCGAGTTCGCTAACCTCGAATTTCCCCGCCCAGCGATCATTCTCGACGAACCGCATCGCTGTCTCTTGCCAGTCGGAATCATCGGCTCGCCGAAAAAGGAGCCGTGCTCCGAGTTGATCGTGGCCGTCCGCAAAAATGTCCGCTTGCACGCGAACGCGGTCACCTACGCATCGTTTAATAGGAAATTTCCCGCTGTCCACCTCGGGTTCTACAGCTTCAATCACCACCCGGCGCACGGTGCTGAGTGCGCGCTCTACTAAGGTGGTGGGAGTGTCCAACGGTCTCTCTCCGAAATCGGTCTGTCCGGGGAAAATGCCGATTCGCGGTGGGATGCGCGATTAGGGGGCCTTCAAAACCCCTTCACGATTATACATAGGACTGAGCTCAGCTTTCATACAGGCAAGTCGGGGACGGCGTACTGCGCACTGTGCGAAAGAGGGCTTACTCGCCGTAGGGTACCCAGATGTTCTTGACCTGCGTGGCATGGTGCAAAAACCAACGGCCTTCGCCCTGTTCCATGTTGAACCAATCAATGGCCCGACCTTCATCGCTGAAGACTTGCTTCAGGTTGCCCACTGAGAGCGATTTCGCCGCGACACTGCTTGCTTCGCCCACAAACGACCAAATGGCGTCCACATCGTCATGTTCCGCCAGCACCTTCAATAACTCGTTGCTGCGCCCCGAAACCACGTTCACGACTCCGCCCGGTAAGTCGCTGGTTTCAAAAACTTGATACAAATCGCCGATAATCAGCGGATACTTTTCTGACGGAATCGCCACGACGGTATTCCCCATGGCAATTGCGGGCATAACTAGAGAAAGAAAACCGAGCAGAGGTACATCCGTAGGGCAAATAATCCCAACTGTGCCTACCGGCTCATGCATCGCCAATGAAATGCTGCGAAATGGCGGATTGTGAACGGTGCCGTCATATTTGTCGGCCCAAGCTGCGTAAGAAAAAACGCGCTCGATTCCCTGCCGCACTTCCGCGTCAGCTTGCTCCTTGCCGACCACAGCCGCGAGACGTCCCACGATTTCTTCCGCACGCTGCGAAAGATTCTCGCCAATGTAGTACAGAACCTGCGCGCGATTGTGCGCCGTAGTCCTGGCCCATCCGTCCGCTTTTCGCGCCGCCTCCACCGCGTTGCGAATATCCTTGCGATTGCCGAGCGGAGCCTCACCCAGCAAACGGCCATCGGCGCTGCGCACTTCAATGCTGTAGCCGGAATCCGGACGTGCCTGTTTTCCGCCAATGTACAATTTCACTGTGCGATCTATCGGTGGGGCCGCGGCATGCCCCTCGTGCTCGTGCGATTGATCGATAACCGGAGGCTTTGTTGTCGAACGTGACGCCCGCTTGAACCATGCCGGCTCGAGATACTCGTACAAACCTTCCCGACCGCCCTCGCGCCCGTACCCGCTTTCCTTATAACCGCCAAATCCGCAAGCCGCGTCAAACAGGTTCGTGCTATTCACCCAAACAACGCCGGCCTTTAATTGCGCGGCAACGTGCAGAGCTACATTGATGCTTTCGCTCCAAACGCTGGCCGCTAGCCCATACACCGTATTATTCGCAAGCTCTACCGCTTCGCGCGGCGTGCGGAACGTCATGGCCGCCAGCACGGGACCAAAGATCTCCTGCTGCGCTACGGTCGATGTCGGATGCACATTACTCAACAGGGTCGGCGGAAAAAATAATCCGCGCGAAGGCATCACGAGCGAAGGCGGCTGCCAACAGCTCGCACCTTCCGCAACACCTTGATCGACGAGCCGCTGAATTCGCTCCAACTGCACGCGCGCCACGATTGCCCCGATATCGATAGCCTTATCGAGCGGCGAGCCGACGCGCAGCGTGCTCATCCGCTCCCGCACTTTGCAGAGCAGCGTCTCTGCGACGCTCTCCTGCATCAGCAAGCGCGAACCGGCGCAGCACACTTGCCCCTGGTTCAGCCAAATTCCATCCACCAATCCTTCCACTGCGCTGTCCAGGTCCGCATCTTCAAAAATGATGAAGGGTGACTTGCCTCCCAGCTCGAGCGAAATTTTCTTGTGGCTCTGCGCGGTAGCCTTGCGAATCGTGCGCCCAACTTCCGTCGATCCAGTGAACGCAATTTTGTCGACATCCGGATGTTTCACCAGCGCTTCGCCAGTGGACCCATCGCCGGTAACGATGTTCACCACGCCTGCAGGCAAACCCACTTCTTGGCAGATTTCCGCAAAGGCCAGCGCCGTCAGAGGCGTAAACTCTGCCGGCTTGAGTACTACCGTATTCCCCGTCGCCAAAGCCGGAGCAATCTTCCACGCCAGCATCAGCAGAGGAAAATTCCACGGAATGATTTGTCCCACCACTCCGCATGCGACGTAACCCGGAAATTCCTGCGAGAGGAGCTGCGCCCAGCCGGCATGGTGATAGAAATGGCGTGCCACGAGCGGAATATCCAGATCCCGACTCTCGCGAATCGGCTTGCCGTTGTCCATCGTTTCCAAAACCGCAAGCCGACGCGAGTGCTTTTGCACCTGCCGCGCCAAAGCGTATAGGTATCGAGCGCGCGTGTGCGGCGCGAGGGCTTGCCACTCCGGCAGTGCCGCGCGTGCTGCCTTAACCGCCGCATCAATATCGGCTGCCGAGCCCTGCGCAACCGCTGCCAACCGCTCCCCCGTCGAAGGATCAAACGTGTCGAAATAAACGCCCTCGGCAGGAGGACGAAAGGATCCGCCGATGAAATGACCAAGCTTGCGCGCATGCCGGTCCAGCCACACCAGCGCCTCTCGTGGATCCTCCGGCGCCGGACCGTATTCCATCGAAAGAAATTTTTCTGTGACGCTCATGCTTTGTGCTCAGCCGTCCTCAGAGCAGCTTGTCTATGTCGCAACCGTTACGCGAGCGGATGCCGATACTCCGCCGAATATCTGCCGGTGGCGTGAAATTCCAATTGGCGCTCGATATCCGCCAACATCGAACTCGCGCCCAAACGAAAGAGCTTGGCATTGAGCCATGAATCGCCTAGCTCTTCCTTCATTAAAGAAAGCCATTCAACCGACTGCTTCGCCGTGCGAATCCCGCCCGCCGGCTTAAATCCCACGGCCATGCCGGTCTGCTGCGCATACTCGCGAATCGCGCGCGTCATCACCACTCCGACCGGCAGCGTTGCGTTCACCGCCTCTTTTCCCGTCGACGTCTTGATGAAGTCCGCGCCAGCCATCATGGCCACCATGCTCGCGCGCGCCACGTTTCGCAGCGTCAACAGATCTCCCGTCCCCAGAATCACCTTCATGTGCGCGTTCCCACAAGCGGCCTTGAATGTAGCTATCTCATCAAAGAGCGCCTGCCATCGCCCGCCGAAAACGTGCGCCCGCGTGATGACCACATCGATTTCGTGCGCTCCTGCTTCCACCGAGCGCCGAATCTCCGCCACGCGTTCATCCAGCGGAGACAATCCGGCGGGAAAGCCGGTCGACACCGCCGCCACCTTTATGCCGCTTTCCTCCAGCGCGCGCACCGCCGTCTCCACAAACGAGTGATACACGCAAATCGCCGCCACCCGAATGTTGAGCGATTCGATCCCAAGCATCTTCACCAAATCCTGCCGAATCGGCCGCCACCCCTTCGCGCACAAGCGTCGCACACGCTCGTCTGTGTCGTCGCCGGACAACGTAGTCAGATCCATGCATGTAATCGCGCGCAGCAGCCACGCGACCTGCCAATCTCTCTTCACCGTGCGCCGCGTAACCAGCGTCTGCGCCCGCCGCTCCACAGCGCTCGTGTTGACGCGAATATTCTCGATCCAGTCTAAATTCAGTGGGATGCCGCGATTCGGCTGCAGCTCGCGCCCGGGCAACGAAGCCAGCGCCTCTTGGTCCGCAGGCAAACGGACTGGCGGCCTACCCACGGGGGCATTCGCCGGATTTCCAACTCTGGAATTCTTTGTCACCGACATGACGTCTTTCCAACCTCGGCCAAGCACAAATTTCGCGCACTGTGCAGATTTAGCAATTGTACGTTACTTCCGACCTGCCGATTAAGGTCAACCTCACTGCCGGTAACCGATCCCGCGCAACGCCGGATAAAGCTTTCGATATTCCTCGTATCTCCTGGTCATCAAGTCTACGTTTTTCCCGATCGGGTCCACTCGCTTCGCTACATGCACCGCGGTTGCGCATGCTGCGTCAACCGATTGCCACACGCCCGCGCCTACGCCCGCCAGCAGCGCCGCTCCGTACGCAGCTCCCTCTTCCGCTGCAACCAGGTCGACCGGCATCCCGTAAACATCCGCCTGTATCTGCTGCCACAGCAAGCCGCGCGCTCCACCGCCGCCCAGCCATATCGATTTCACTGGCACGCCCAGCTCGCGAAAAATGGTGAATGTATCGCGCAAGCTAAACGCCACTCCTTCCAAAATCGCGCGGATCACATGCGCACGCGTGTGTTGCGCCGTGAGTCCAACCAAGGCGCCACGCGCATTGGGATCAAGATGCGGCGTCCGCTCGCCCATTAAATATGGCGCCCATAGCAACCCATCCGCACCCGCAGGGGCTGCCGCAGCTTCTTTCATCAACCCATCGTAAGAAGCACCGCCGCCAAACTGATCGCGAAACCAACGCAACGACAAGCCCGCTCCCTGCGTGACCCCCATCACATGCCATCGCCCCGGAACCGCGTGGCAAAACGTATGAATTCTTCCCTTCGGCTCAACGACTGGGCTGCTCGTCGCCGCGAACACGACGCCCGAAGTCCCAATCGTCGCGCTGACGTTCCCCGGCTCGACAATTCCCATTCCCACCGCGCCCGCCGCCTGATCGCCGCCGCCCGCAACCACCGGCGTGCCTTCCCGAAGCCCGCTTGCCGCAGCGCCATCCTTCGACACGCGCCCCGTGATCTCCGCCGACTCGAAAACCTCCGGCAAAATCTCGGCAGGCAAATCGGACGCTTGCAGCATCTCCGCGGACCATCGCCGGTTCACCACATCAAACATCAGCGTTCCCGAAGCGTCCGCCACGTCCGTAGCCCGCGCGCCAGTCAACTTAAACCGCACATAATCCTTCGGCAGCATTAGGGAGCGCACGCGCGACCAAATCTCCGGCTCATGGGTGCGCACCCACCAAATCTTTGGCAGCGTAAAACCAGTCAGCGCCGGATTCGCCACCAAATCAATCAGCCGCTTAGCTCCAACCCGCTCGGTAATCGCGCGGCACTCCTCCTCGGTCCGCTGATCGCACCAAATGAGCGCGGGCCGCACCCCTTCCCCGGCGTCATCGAGCATCACCAATCCGTGCATCTGGCCACTAAGCCCTATCGCCGCGATCTCGCCCCCGTGGATGTTTGCCTTAGCCAAGCATTCTTTAACGGCAGCGCGAGCTGCACGCCACCAATCGCGAGGATCCTGCTCCGCCCAACCCAGCTGTGGAGACGCCATCTCCGCGTGCTCCGCCGTCGCCGCTCCGAGCACGCGCCCGGCGTCGTCGAGCAACACCGCTCGCGTACCGCCGGTCCCGACGTCAATCCCCAAGAGTTTTGTGGTCATTCTTCGCGTTTCCCTCATCTAATGAACTTGGCCGCGCGATTCTATTCCTCTTACAAGTCAAAACCAATCGGCCGTCCGCCCAAAAGCGGAATGCTCAGCAATCGCTTATAATTAGCTATTAGCAATGACCACGGCGGCGCCACAACCTCTAGTGACCGGCCTCGAATGGGCTCATCCGCTCGTCCGGGAATGGTTTGTCCGTCGCTTCGGCACTCCGACTGAGCCGCAAGCGCACGGCTGGCCGCACATTCTCGCCGGCAAGACTACGCTGATCTCCGCGCCCACCGGCTCAGGAAAGACTCTCGCGGCATTTCTGATCTGCATCGACCGTCTTGTCCGCAAGGCCCTCTCAGGAGACCTGACTAATCGCACCGAAGTGCTTTATGTCTCACCTCTGAAAGCTCTGAGCAACGACATTCAGAAAAATCTGGAAACCCCGCTAGGCGAAATCCTGCAACTCGCAGGAGAGCGCGGCCTGCTGATGCCCGAAATTCGCACGGCGGTGCGCACGGGTGACACCTTGGCGCACGAACGCCGCGCCATGCTCGCTCGGCCGCCGCACATCCTAGTAACCACGCCAGAATCGCTCTACATTCTTCTGACCGCGGCGAAGAGCCGCGAAATCCTTAAGTCGATCGAAACCGTAATCGTGGATGAAATTCACGCCGTAGCGGACGGCAAACGCGGGGCGCATTTAGCGCTTTCGCTCGAACGCCTGAACCAGCTCACCGGCAAGCGCCTCACCCGTATCGGCCTTTCCGCCACGCAAAAGCCTATCGAGACTGTCGCGCATTTCTTGACCGGCTCCGACAGCGCCGATCCTGCCATCGTGCAAATTGGCCACCGCCGCCAAATGGATCTGGCCGTGGAAGTGCCTCCAAGCGAGCTCGGCCCTGTCGCATCGAACGAAATGTGGGGCGAAATCTACGATCGGCTCGCGCAGCTCGCCAACCGGCATTCCTCCACTCTGATTTTCGTAAATACCCGGCGCCTGGCCGAGCATGTCGCCCAGCATCTTGCAGAGCGCCTCGGGCGCGACGCCGTCGCCGCTCATCACGGAAGTCTCTCGCGCAAGCTGCGCCTCACCGCCGAACGCAAACTGAAAGCCGGAGAAATCCGCGCCCTCGTCGCGACCGCTTCTCTCGAACTCGGAATCGACATCGGCAGCGTCGACCTCGTCTGCCAAATCGGCTCGCCGCGTTCGATCTCCGTGGGTCTCCAACGTATCGGTCGCGCAGGCCATTGGCGTGGAGCGATCCCGAAGGGCCGCCTGTTCGCCACGACGCGCGACGATCTTCTCGAAAGCGCCGCTCTGATTCGTGCCATCCGCCAAGGCGACCTGGACCGCATCGCCATCCCCGATTCCCCGATGGATATTCTTGCGCAGCAAATCGTGGCGATGTGCGCTGCTGAGGATTGGACCGAGGGCGCTCTCTATGAGTCCGTCCGCCGCGCCTATCCCTACCGCAATCTTGAGCGAAAAGGTTTTGACGAAATCGTCGAGATGCTCTCCGAGGGAATCGCCAGCCAGCGCGGGCGCTATGCTTCCTATCTGCATC
>Ga0073928_10001611_pt1 | contig 42469 bp, 27 predicted proteins | sample PaiPotPPA55metaG_FD_76969 | JGI IMG/M metagenome (GOLD analysis project Ga0073928, IMG submission 76969) | Iron sulfur acid spring bacterial and archeal communities from Banff, Canada, to study Microbial Dark Matter (Phase II) - Paint Pots PPA... ...
CGCCGCGGCGGCGCTGCAGATTCCGACCACTTCTTGGATCTATGCTGCACCGTATACCATGGGTAACCTCGGCACGAACACCATCGAACCGCTGTTCGGCCAAGCCAACAACAACACATTCAGGACGGTGATCGAAGAAGTCCTGCTCGATACCACGTGGAAGAATAGCGATTCGGACAGTGGCTTGAAGAGCATCAAGGCCGGCATCGATCTGAAGCGCATGACCACGAGGGCCGAGACCTTCAACAGCGGCAACTTCGCATGGGGCTACTACAATCCCGTGGATCAAGGTTTGATCCCGGCGAGCGCCTTTACCAAGGTATCGAGCTGCAGCATTCTCAAAGGAATTTCCGGCGGTGCCTGCGGCATTCAGGTCCCGTATTTTTATTCGTTCAGCTTGGCCAGCGCGATCGCTGCCACGCAGGCGGGCGGCAGACCGAACGCCAATGGAACGAAGGACGGCAACTTCCCAGCGTATACCTTTGCCCAAAATCCATCGCCGACCAATGATGACCATATCAAGGAGGACACGCCGGCACCGTTCCTGCAGATGGACTTCGACACGACCTTCGACGGCATGAGGTTCCGGGCGCTGGCCGGAGTGCGATACGAGAAGAGCACCGTGACCGCCCAAAGTCTGCAAAAAGTGCCGACCTCGATTCAATGGAACAATCCCACGGAATTCGGCACGAACTTTGCGGCCAACGCGACGTACAGCGACATCAAGAGTTCTTATGCCGAGTTCCTGCCCAACCTGGACTTGAGTCTGCAGGTGCTACCGGATGTGTTGCTGCGCGGTTCCTACAGCAAGACCATCGCGCGTTCTGATCTGACGCAGATGATCGGCACCACTTCAGTGACCAACTCACCCAAGCCGGGCTCACGAACGGCCACCGCCGGCAATCCGGGCCTGCTGCCCTACGAGTCGAACAACATCGACTTGGGCGCAGAGTGGTACTACGGGAAGGGCAGCTACCTGTCGGCCAATTGGTTTACCAAGCATGTCACGAACTTCCTGACCGAGGTCACCACCCAGGGGCCTTTGTTCGGCATCACGGACCCGAACGCCGGAGCACTCGCCAAAAAGGCGATTGCCGAGTTGACGGCGGCTGGCAAAGCGGTGTCGGCGCAGAGCATATTCGCGCAGATTCAAACTGACACCGGATCGTTGGGCCCCTTCCTGGGGCAGCCTGGAGACCCTCTGGTCATTTGGGACATCACAGCGCCGACCAACGGCAACAAGACTGACATCCATGGGTTTGAGTTGTCGGTCCAGCATTTGTTCTGGGACACCGGCTTTGGTATACAGGCCAACTGGTCAGTGCCGACCGGCGGCGCTCCCTGGAACTCGCTGAGCATCGGTAATCAGTTCGCACTGACGGGCTTGAGCCGGTCCTACAACGTCGTCGGGTTCTTCGAGAGATGGGGCTTCCAGACTCGCGTGGCTTACAGTCATCGCGGCGCGTTCTTGAGTGCTTTGAACCAGTTAGATCAATTGAACGAGCCCATCTTCACGGCAGCCTATGGCCAGCTCGATATGAGCGCGAGCTACGATATCACCAGGCATTTCTCGGTGCTCTTCGATGCCATCAACCTCACGTCCGCAACGCAGCGTACGTACGGGCGCTACACCGAGCAGTTCATCTCCGCCTCCGAGGGTTTCGCCCGCTACCAGGTCGGCTTCCGCGTGGTGCTGTAGCCCCCTGTCAGGTCCGAGGCCGCCTCCTTCCGGGGGCGGCCTTGGGACGCTCGAGTGCTCAGGTGGATTGGCGGTTTAGATTCTTCAGCAGAATCGCGCGGATGCGTTCCGCTTTCGCCGGCGTGAGGTCGCCGAATAGACCCTGCACATGAGGCGGCAGGTGCTCGAGCGCCGGGCCGTCCGATTGGAAGATCAGGTAGTCGAACAGGGCTTTCCAGCCGCGTCGCTGCGAGGGCGGAAGACCCTTCAGCGTCAACAGAGCGTACAGCAGGGCGTTCGACGGTGAGTCGAAGTAGTCAGGAACGTCGCGCCACCAATAATTGACGAGTACATTGAAATCTTCGAGCGCCTCGACGTTGTGCCACCACAGCGCGGGGATGTAGACCGCGTCGCCCGGGGCAAGCTCGGCGACTTCGGCGACCGCCGCCGCCTCGGCATAGCGGGGAAAGCGCGCGAGGTCCGGATTGCGAATATCGACCAGCGTGACGGGCTGACCCGCAGGGGTCAAATCGAGCGGGCCCACGTAGAGATTTCTAATCTGGTCCGGCGGAAACAGGGTGAAGCGGCGCCGTCCGCCCACGACACAGGCCAGATTATCGATGTTGTCGAAATGCGCCGCAATGCAGGTGCGGTTTCCGATCCAGATCGACTCGCGCACCGACTCGGCGGTAATCAGGCTGCGGATGTGGTTGGCATTGGAAAAACCGGGAAAGTAAATCGGCAGCGACACGGAACCGGAGTAGAGCGCCGGTGCGGACTCATTCGGTAATTCCCGGCAGAGACGCTCCAGCACATCGCCGAGCAACGCGCGTTTGGACTCGAAATTGAACCCGTCCAGCGTATCGTTGTAGAAGAATCGCCCCTTGATGGATGCGGGACCTTCGAACAGGGGCGCGGCATGGCCGCTGTCGAAGGTCTTGAGATAGGCGGTGAGCGAGTGCGCCGATGCAAGACCCGCCTGGGTCGCCGGCCAAGCGCGCACCAAGCCGCGCAGTACGGCCGGGCGGTCACGAGTCCTTATCGTGTTCTTGAATACGGCCGCATCGATATCTTCCCACTCCTGCGCTTTCTTTGGCTCGACACGCATTTTCGAAGCACCCGCGGTGAAGCAATGAAGCCTATTGTACCGCGACTTTTAGTGTGGCTCCTGCGTCGCGCGCCGACGAACACGCAGGAATGAGCGCTATAATCTTCGGATGGGCCGGAGGGGAAAGTGGTCAACCGAGTAGTTCTTAACAATCAGATTCACCGGGATGTCCGCATTGCCGCCACGCGGCCGACGCGGGAGAACGCAGAGGTCAACGCGGTGAGCGTGATCCCTCGGGAATTTCCGCGGCTCCTGGCGCATTACCCGATCTTCTTCACCAAGAACATGGAAACGGGCCGATTCGAGCCTTCCGCGCTGCTGGGCTTCCAGCCTCAGGAGAATTTGTTCTTCGTGGACGGTCGATGGGATGCCGCCTACGTGCCGCTGCAGATTCAGCGACAACCGTTCTCGCTCATCGCCCGCCGCGCGGAGGATTCCGAGGGAAAGCCGCCCTCACTGGACGTGGCGCTCGATCTCAACCAGACCGTTCAGTCGCAGGAGGGTGAACGCCTGTTCCTGGAAGACGGCCAACCGACAAAGTTACTGCAAGGCATCACCTCGATGCTGTCGGTGCTGGTCGCGGGAACGAAAGAGGCCTACGCGTTCACCGGCCGGCTGGCGGAGCTCAGCCTGATCGAGCCCGTGCAGATCGACATCGAGTTCGTCGACGGCAGCGATACCAAGTTGCAGGGTCTCTACTGGATTGCAGCAGCCGCCCTGAAGGCGCTGCCCGCGGCGCAGTTGGCGGAGTTGCGCGATCGCGAGTTTCTCGAATGGATGTACTTTCAAATGGCGTCGGTCGCGCACGTGTCGGCTCTGGTCGCCCGCAAGAACCGGCTGCTCTCCGGTGTGACCGCGGCGCGCCCAGGAGAGAACCGGAAGTGACCCAAGCGGAACCGCGACCGGTTCGAAAAATCCTTATTGTCGGCGGAGGCACCGCCGGCTGGATCACCGCCGGCGTGCTCGCGTCGCGTTATCCGCGACGCGGGGAAGAAGGCATTTCAGTCACTCTCGTCGAATCGACCCAGCAGCCGCCGATCGGCGTCGGCGAAGGCACGTGGCCGACGATTCGTGCCACGTTGAAACAGATCGGCGTCACCGAAACCGATTTCCTCCGTGAGTGCGATGCGTCTTTCAAGCAAGGATCGCAATTCGTGAAGTGGGTGGACGGCAGCGATGGGGACGCTTACTACCATCCATTCACGCTGCCGACCGGCTACGAAGAACGCAACCTGGCTCCCTACTGGCTGGAGGATCCGCGAGGCCAAAGTTTCGCGGCAGGCATGTGCTTTCAGACGGAGGTCTGCAGCCGTGCCTTGGCGCCGAAGCAAATCACCACGCCTGAGTTCACGGGCTTGGCGAATTACGCCTACCACCTCGACGCCGGTAAATTCGGACCTTTTCTACGCAAGCACTGTATCGACAAGCTCGGTGTCAGGCACCTGTATGACGAGATCGTCCGGGTCGAGTCAAAGGATTCCGGCGACATTTCGCACGTCGTGACAAAGGGCGGCGAGGTGCTCGCCGCGGACCTCTACATCGATTGCAGCGGATTTTCCTCGCTTCTGATCGGCAAGCACTTTGGTGTCCCGTTCCTATCCAAGAAGGACGCGCTCTTCATCGACAAGGCGTGGGCGGTCCAGATTCCGTACCCGACAGATGACGCCGCGATCGCCTCGGCGACCGTAGCCACCGCACAGTCTTCGGGCTGGGTGTGGGACATCGGACTCACGACCCGCCGCGGCGTAGGGTACGTATTTTCCAGCAGCTACCAGTCGGACGAGGGCGCGCTCGAGGAGCTGAAGAGCTACCTCAGCGTGCGAGGCGACCTGTCGCGCGATTTGAGCTTTCGAAAAATCGACATCAATTCCGGATATCGCCAAGAGTTCTGGATTCGAAACTGCGTGGCAGTGGGACTTTCCGCCGGTTTCCTCGAACCTCTCGAGGCGTCGGCCATCGTCATGATCGAGCTGTCGGCAAAGTCGATTGCAAACCTGCTGCCGAGTTGCCTCGATGGCATGCGGCAGGCCGCGCGGCTATTCAACGATACTTTCCGCTATCGCTGGGAACGTATTGTCGATTTCCTCAAGTTGCACTACGTGCTGAGTCAACGCACGGACTCTCGATTCTGGATCGACAATCGGGCTCGCGAATCGATTCCGGACAGCCTGCGCGAATGCCTGGAATACTGGCGGGACCATTGTCCGTGGCATGAAGATTTCCCGCATCGTGAAGAAGTGTTCTCGGCGGCGAGCTATCAATATATTCTCTACGGGATGGGATTTCAGACTTACCCCGCGCCTTGGCTGCTGAGCGACCGCGACCGAAACCTGGCACGAGAAAAAATGAACGAGGCGGCCCAGTACGCCAAGACTCTCGCGGCGGGGCTGCCCGGCAACCGCGATTTGCTGTCGAAAGTGCGGAGATATGGTCTCCAGAAGATTTGATGAAAGGCCCTGCGCGCTCTGCGCACCTCACCGCTTCTCCAGCATTGCGACCACGGCGGCACGCGCGCTCGACGAGTGCACCGGCAACGCGAGCACGTCGCCGGGACGCGCCCAATCGAGCGCGCAGCGCGCCGCCTCGACCTCGCTGTTCGCAACGGGCAATGCGGAGTCTGGGAATCCCAGACGCTTGAGTTCGGCGCGGATAATGCGGGGTATTTCCCCCGGCGCGCGGCCGCGCAGATATTCTTCCTCCTCCTTCACGACGACGAGGTCCGGTTGAAACTCGGCGGCTACTTGCGCCAATTCCTCGATATCGGCGTCCTTACGGTTGCCGGCATGGCCGAGAAGCAATCCGAGCCGTCCGGTGCCGCTGCGCAAGTGATCGGCGACGCTCAAGAAACCGCGCAGGCCGTCAGGATTGTGCGCGTAGTCGACCAGTACCTTCACTCCACCCACCACGAACCGCATCAACCGGCCGGGATTGTCGGTGATCGTGGAACCGAACCGCGCAAAGACCGCCGCGATCGCCGTCGGTGCGATGCCGAGCGCAACGGCGGCCAGCGCCGCGCCGGCCATATTGGCGACGTTGTAGCCCGCAATTCCATCCATCGACAAGGGCATGGCAGAGATCAATCCGAGATCGTGTTCGGCGCCGCCGTGGTTCAGGTGCAGCCGTCCCTCGCGCACGCCGCAGGTCGAGGCGCCGCGCAAGCGATACGTGCGCAGCGTCTCTTGGTCTGGATTCACGGCAAACCAACCCAACGGTGGGCTGCGGCCGAAGCGCTGCACGAGCCGCTCAGCGTGCGCGCGGAGCTGTGAGTCGTCGGCATTCAACACCAAAAGGCCGCTCGCCGACACGGCAGCTGCCACTGCAAGCTTTACTTCCGCCAACCCGGCGAGGTCATGGATGCCGTATTCGCCGAAATGATCGGAGCTCACATTGGTAATGACCGCGGTGTTGGCTTGCGATACCGCAATTCCACGCCTGAGGATGCCGCCGCGCGCTGTTTCAAGAATGGCCGCCTGAGTGCGCCGTTCGCGCATCACCATCCGCGCGCCCGCAGGTCCGGAATAGTCTCCGGTCGCCAGAACTTCATCGTCGAGAAACACCCCGTCCGTGCAGTTATATCCCGCGTGCCAGCCATGGGCGCGTGCGCAAGCGGCCAGAAGACGTACCGTGGTGGTTTTCCCATTGGAACCTGTGACGATCGCCGTCGGGATGTCCCGCAATTCCTGCCATCTGACATCCGCGGCATCCGGCAGGGCGGTCAGCGAATAAGTGTGTCCACCGGCGCCGGCCCCGAGGGTCAGATCCGACTCATCGACGACGTGCGGCAGACCACGTGCCGCCGCCGCGTCGAGCAGCGCCCGGAGCTTCGGATGCGACTCCAGGGAGGAGAGACGTTCAAATCGGGCGAACGCCGCGGATTCCTCGATGACGGGCGGTATATCCGCCTCCGGATTCGGGGAGTTCTCGGCGGCCTGCTGCGCTTGCGCGACCAGTGCCGCCTCGAGGCCGCGCCACCCTACCGGATCGCGCTCGACCAACGCCGCGCACAGCGCCCACTCGTTGACTTCGGTCGCCAGGAACAATTGATCGGAAGGTGCCGAGACCGCGAGCGATGCGCCGCTCGCATGCCTGCGCGCGATGGCCCGGCAGCCGGACCATCCCAGCCGCTTGGCTGCGCGGTCAATCCGCATGCGCCAGGCGGCGATCAGGGCGTCATCAACGGACACGGCGGCCACCTCGAGCACCGCCCCCGCGGACGCAAAGAACAAATTGCCGCCCATGAGACGCCGCGAATCCTCGAACGGCAGGGCGTGCGGAACGTTCAGTCGTCGCTCTCCGGTGCCATGCGGATGCCGCGCTCATCTCGAATGAGTCCTTCTAGGCTGAACGGAGGAACAGCCTCAGGGGCGATCGGAGCGCCGAGATCGCCGTGCCCGTCCACGCTCGCCCCCGCCGCCGGCGACGGAGGAGGCGAGGGCGCGCGGGCTGCCGCAGGCTGCGAGGCGGAATTGGCCGCCGGCGCGCCGCTCGTCTTGAATTTGGTAATCTGTTTCCAGGAGCGCACCAACGCATCAGCAAAAATCAGCAGCAGGTCTCCCGGCTCGCCCATACGCAATGCCGCCTCGATGGCTTCCTGCTCGTCGGGAATTATCGAGATCGCGCCGTCGGGCACGCCCGCGGCCCGCAGGGCCTGCGCCTGAATGCGAGGTACCTCGTCCGGTGCGCGATCACGCAGGCCGTCATCGCGGCGGCAGATGTAGTGATCGAAGCGGCCCGCTACGGCCTTTGCGATGGCCACCAAGTCCTCGTCGCGCCGGTCGCCCGGACCCGCGAGCACGACGATGCGCCGGCCGGTGACATCGAGGCGGCGCGCGAGATCGGCCATCATTCCGACGGCGTGGGCGTTGTGCCCGTAGTCGAACAGCACTTTGAAAGGGTGCTCATTGAACACGTTCATGCGTCCGGGCGCCTGGAAGAACGTCGAATCGAATGTACGCAATCCCTGACGAATCGCATCGAGCTTCAGCCCGAGCGAAAATGCCATCGCCGCGGCGAACATCGCGTTCTGCACGTTGTGGGTCGCCCGGCCCTCGAGCGTCGCCGGGATCAGGTGCGTCCAGAGCAGCGGAATGTGGCCGCCCCGGTCATACAGCGTAATCATTTGACCGTTGACGCCGGCCTCCAGCGCACAAGCCCGTCCGCCCGCGCGAATGTGCTCGCGCACGAGAGCGTGCTGCGGGTTCAGCGTCACATAACAGATATTCTTCGCTTCGGTGTAGCCTGACATTTTGAGCACGAGAGGATCGTCGGCGTTCAGCACTGCGCAGTCGGTCGCGACCTCCACCACGATGCGTTTCAATTCGGCGAGCTGTTCGAGGGTGTCGATGCCCTTGAGACCCAGATGGTCGGACTGCACGTTCAATACACCGCCTACATTGACTTCTCGAACGCCCATGCCGGCGCGCAGCAAGCCGCCGCGTGCGGTCTCCAGTATGGCGATATCGATCTGCGGATCCGCCAGCACCATGCGCGCCGACATCGGACCCGTCATATCGCCCTGTACGGTGCGCTGGCCGTCGATGTAGACGCCATCCGTGGTGGTCAAGCCCGGTGTATAGCCGGCCATTTTAGTGAGGTGGGCGAGCATGCGAGCCGTCGTGGTCTTGCCGTTGGTGCCGGTGATCGCTGCAATCGGCACGCGCGCCGAGACACCGGGCGGGAACAGCATGTTGACGACCGGCGCGGCAACGTCGCGGCCCTTGCCTTCGCTCGGCGCCACGTGCATTCGAAAGCCGGGCGCGGCGTTCACTTCACAGATTCCGCCGCCGATCGTGCGGTAGCTTTCCGTAATGTCTTTCGAGAGGAAGTCCACGCCCCCCACGTCCAGGCCGATGGCACGCACGGCCCGCTCCGCCATCTCGCGGTTATCGGGGTGGATGACGTCGGTGACGTCGGTCGCCGTACCGCCCGTGGAAAGATTCGCCGTGGAACGCAGATAGACGACCTGGCCCGAGGCGGGAATGGAATCGGCCCCCAGACCCGCGCGATCGAGCATTTTCTGCGCCTGTGCGTCGAGCTCCAAGCGCGTCAACACCTTTTCGTGGCCGACCCCGCGGCGGGGATCCTGATTCACGATTTCGATCAACTGCACGATCGTATGCCGGCCATCCCCGACGACATGACCGGGCGTACGCCGGGTTGCGGCGACCAGTTCGCCGTTGACCACCAGCAGGCGATGGTCGTCTCCCTCCAAGAACGTCTCGACGATCACCGACCGCGAATGCTCGCGTGCCACGGTAAAGCCTTGCGATACTTCTTCGTCCGTCGTGAGCCGAATGGAGATGCCGCGGCCGTGGTTGCCGTTGTATGGCTTGGTCACGACGGGAAACCCAATGCGCTGCGCCGCACGCACTGCCTGCCTTTCGCTTTGCACCAGTTCCTGTTTCGGCACCGGTAGTCCGAGTGTCGCCAATATCTTGTTGGTCTCTTCTTTGTCGCTGGCGAGCTCGACCGCGATGTGTGAAGTCCGGCTGGTGACCGTCGCCTGGATGCGCTGTTGGTATTTGCCGTGGCCGAGCTGCACCAGCGATTGGTCATTGAGGCGCAGCCAGGGGATGCCGTTCCGCTCTGCCGCACGCACCAGCGCAGAAGTCGACGGTCCCAGCGCGCGGCGCTGCGCGAATCGGATGAACTCATCGCGCGCCTCCTGCCAGCTCCAATCAGGGGGTACGGACTCGGGCGGCCGGATGTCCTTGGGCAGCAGCGAACAGAGCAGCCGCAGCCCAAGCTCCCCCGCGGCGATGCCCTCGTCGCGCTGCGCATATTCATAGACGACGGTGTAGACCCCGGGCGCTCCGGCAGCGCGTGTCTTGCCGAAGGTCACTTCCTCGCCCGCCATATTCTGAAGTTCGATGGCAACGTGCTCGAGCACGTGTCCGAGCCAGGTACCGTCGTCTTCACGCATACGCCGAAAAAATCCCCCGGGCTGCCGGTAGGAGCAGCCGTGTTCCGACAGTCCGGGAAGCGCGGCCGCCAGTGCATCGACGAAGGCCTGTCCCAGGCGGCCGGTGGGCCACGCTTCGAGAGGGCCCAGATCCAATTCGAGGCGAATGACGGGAAAACGCGCGTAGAGGGATGGGCCAACATAGACGGAACGATCGACAATGCGCATGGGCCTTGCTCCGCCGCGCTGACGCGGCCCGGTTATTCTTTGGCGAGGACCAGCCCGCCGGCGGTCGCCAGTCGCGTATGCAGGTTGAATGTCGCACCGGCGACCAGAATGTGCAACCGAAGCCCGAGCACGCAGACCGGCTGGCCTTCACCCACGTCGCCGATGGACGAGAAGCTCACGTCGGATCCATCCACGATCGTGACGCCGCCGCTGCCCTCGACTTCGACGGTCTCGTCCGGGCCGATGAAGGCGGCTGTGTCTTCATCGAGACCGATGCCTACGGCAAACGGATTGTAGGCCAGCGCCGTGATCAGACGGCCCAGGCGGTCACGCTGACGGAAGTGCTGGTCAATGATGAAACGATTGGTGAGTCCCAGCCCCGGCGCGAGCCGCACGCTGCCCGAGATCACCGAGGAACCCTCGTCGCCGAACGCGATCATGTGTTCGCTCAATATGCTCGCGCCCGCGCTGGTCCCCCCGACGGTGACGCCGTGGGCATTGCGCGCGCGAACGAGTTTCGCCACCGGCGTGCCGCCGAGCAGAGTCGTGAGCCGCAGCTGGTTGCCGCCCGTGAAGAATATGCCGGTCGCTTCCTCGATCCGTTGCAGCCGCCCGGCCTCCTGGCAGTCTCGGCGGGTGTCAAAATCCATGACGGTTACTTGGGACGCGCCCAGGTCTTTGAAGATCTCTTCGTAGCGCGGCCCAGTCTCGTGCATGCGGCTCGCGGTGGGAATCACGACGATATTGGCGTTTGCGCCGCCGGAGACTCGTATGAAGCGCTCCAGAATGTGGCGATCATTTTCCTTATTCTCGGCGCCGCCGATGGGCACGATCCAACCGCGAGTCTGACCCTGGGGAATTTTACTTGGCATTAAGCGGGGCGCCTCCTCGAGCGCTGGGGTTGCAAAAGTACCGAAAGGACGGCCCACGCCATCCCGAACGTGCACTACACCCCGAATAATGACGGTTTGCGCGCCGCCTGTCGCCTCCGCATGTCACAAGCGCCGGTTTTGCAGCATTCGCGCTATCATGCCGGGGTAGCTGGTACCTCCAGTGCGGGATGTAAGTAATGATGAAAACGATAACTCTCGCTCTCCTTTCGGTTTTAGTAGTCGCGTGCGCCACACGGCAGCGCGCCCCCGCGACCGGGGCCGAGCCCTCCTCGACGGCAGCACCCGCGGGGGTGGCGGCAGCAAGCGCACCCGCTGGGACGACACTCGCATCGGCCGCATCCACATCGGCCGCATCCACGCCGTCGGCGCCCGCTGCGGACCATCCAGCCGACGCCGCGAACCCCGCACGACAGGCCGCTCTGAAGCACGGCTACAAACTGGTCCATCGGAACGGACAAGATCTGTATTGCCGATCGGAGATCCTCACCGGCACGCATTTTCGGAACACGGTATGTTTGACCGAAGCTCAGGTGAGCGCTTCCGAACGGGATAGGCAGGAGGTGCTGGATCAACTCGGCAAGGGTGGCGCCGTAGACTGCCGTGTCGTCAAATGCAATTGACCCCAGGATTGGTGTGCGATGCAATAGCCCGAAAAACGGGTGAATTTTATCGGCTAGGCTCGCGGATCGGCCAGCACTTGAACCCAGTACAGGCCGCGCTTAGAGGCTCGACCCGCCGCATAGGCGATTCCCATCTCGGCGAACCTAGGGTCCATGATGTTTTCGCAGTGCCCGGGGCTGTCGAGCCAGCCTTGCACCACTTCGTCGGCCGTTTTGGGGCCGTAGGCAATATTCTCACCCACTAGTTTTTCCTGGTATCCGACGGCGCGGACCCGGTCCGCCGGCGAGTGCCCCGCCAGATCCTCGTGTTCAAAATAGTTATGCTGGGCCATGTCGGCTGCGTGTCCTAACGCGACCCCCGCCAGTGTCCCGGATAGCCTTACCGGCGGCGCAGGAGCAAACGACCGCTCGCCGCAGCGCGTCCCGCGGGCGCGCACCTCGTTGACCAGTTGCAGCGCTCGCGTCGCCAGCACGGGCGCCTGGGAGCTGGAGGGCACCACATAGGCAGAAGCCAGCACGAGCCAAGTATCCGAACGATGGGTATACACGCCAATGTCATGCAGGCCCTGGTCCATCACCGTGCGGCAGCTCGATCGCCTGAGAAGCTGGGCGACGGATGGATCCGGACCGCTGACGTGCACACCTGTGGTCGCTTCCGCGTCGTAGCCGCTGCGTTTGACGGCCGCTGCGGGCGAGTTCCCCGCGCCGGCCCACAGCTCGGCGGCCCGATCCAGCAAGGCACTGTGATGCAGCGGCCGAGCAGGCGGTAGGATGCCGCCGCAACCGCCCGCGCGAAGCAGCTACACCGCCGACACTGCGTCAGCGTGCGCAGCCGGATTTGCCGAGAGTCCGGCCAATAGAAGCAAAAGGCACCACAGCTGCCTGAAAGAAGGGCGATTCACCTGCATAGCTCCTGCTGATCTATCCCGCAATTGCCCGACCAAGGACCGATACCGGTCCTTCCAAGCGAGGTTACCCAATGAAACGCGCGAGCGCCGCATCGGATGACCTTGAAGCGGAACTCGATCACAGAATCGGCGTGCGCCTCGCGGTCCTGCGGTCCTCGGTGCGCGGTATCTTCTGCGATCAGGCGGACGACATCATTCGGCCCCGCCGACTGTGTACAATTCGCGGACATCACTGCAGGTGCGAATGAGCAGAAGGGCAGAAGCATTCGAGCATTGGATTCGTACATCCTTTGTTCAGTTGAATACCGAACTCGAGAACCTATACTTCGCGAGGGAACGCCGCGCGCAAGTGATCGGCTGCGGAGATCCGATCAAGGCGTCGCTTCGCGACGAGGGTCATGCGCACGTCGTCGCGCTGCTCGCCGAGGGCAACACCGGAGAGGGATTCGACAGCGCGTATGGCGTCCTCGGCAGCGTGGGTCTCTACCTCGGCGCATTGCGCCGCCACGAACTGACCAATCCGGCGCGAGAAGAGCGGTCGCCGTTCCCCGAAGCGTCGTCGCTTGCGCTGCACGTCGGCGCGTCTCTGGGCATGGCGCCGAGATTCTCGACCGGGCATCTAGCGACGCACAATAGAGCACGCGCCGGCGTTCGCAAGAGCTTTACATCGCTGCGGGATGAATTCCTGTTCATCGACGAGAACACGCGTGGAATTCTCTCGCTGCAGCGCGCGGCGGATGCGCTCGCGAGCATCGTCCATCTCGGGGTCTCCAGTCCCGTGGCGGACGTCATGTTTGATGCCGCCAAGCAGGCGCTTCGCGACGTCATAAGATTCAACGACAGGCTGATGAACCAGCTGGACGTCGAGCGGTTTTTCTATTCGGTGCGCCCGTACTACAAGCCCTACCGTGTCGGCCGCCAGGAGTATCGCGGCGCAAACGCCGGGGATTTTTCCGGCATCAACGAGATCGACCTGCTGTTGGGCCTGTGCCGCGCCAACGATCCTTATTACGCACAGCTATTGGTCGACAAAATGCTGTTCATGTTGCCGTCCGATCAGGCGCGGCTGCGCGACTGCATGACGCGAACGAGCCTGTTGGACGAGCTGCTGTCGTTTGTCGACGACTATCAACCCGCAGATTGGTTTCAGCAGAACGCCCTCGCATACCTCGAGGTCTGCGACCTGTTCGGGCAGGCGGCGGCACAGCACCACGATGGTTTGGTCAGGCGGTTCATCGAGGGCCCCGCGGCCGATCTCGACGAGCGAAGCCTAGCGGGAATTACGGCCAGCGGGCCGCCGCTGCCGGTACTGATGCACTCGCTCGAAGTGCTGCGTGATCTTCGACTGGCCGCCGATCGCCGCGACATCGCCACGCGGCACCACGATCTCGACAAGCTTCGCAGCGCTGTCCGCGGCTATCGACGGTCCGCCGGCGCACCCGAAGCCTCGCAGTAGCCTATGTATGAGGGCATGGGCCGGCGAATTGCGGTCGGCGCGTTTGCGCTGATCCTGCTTAGCACGCCCGTGTTGGGTGCCGATCTCTTTTACATGGACCACGACCCGTTTACCGACCGGTACGTGGGTCCCGTCGGGCCGTTGGTCGTCTCCGGTGAGATCGTGCCCGGTGACTACGATCAACTGCTGTCCAAGATCACCGGCGATGAGAACCGATTCTTGGCGCTGAACAAGGTCATTTTGGCTTCGGACGGCGGCGATGTGGCCGAGGCGCTGAAAATAGCCAGCCTGATCAAGTCGCTGTATTCGGAGGTTATCGTCGGGACGCTCACCGGTCGTTGCGTCAGTGCCTGTTTCTTCATCTATGCCGCCGCCAATCAACGCGAGGTCAATGGCGAACGCCTCCTGGGTATCAATCGTCCTTTCATCGCCGACGCAGAGAAGGCACCGGCGCCGCCGCCGGATGCGGCAATCGGCGAGAGCCGCGCTTTGATGCAGGTACGAGGCTTTCTGAGAGAGAACAACGTACCCAACTATCTGGTGGATGAGATGTTTCGGCGCGCTTCGGACGATGCGTACTGGCTTTCCGCGGATGACCAAAAGAATCTTGGCTTCAGGTCGCAGTCGTTCAATCAATTTCTGGCGGCAAAATGCGCGTGGAACGACCAGATTGAACGAGAGACATTTTCAGGCAAACGATCGATCGACGACTTGAAGCAGATGATGATATGCCGCGATCGCGCTACGCAGGAAGCCGCGCGTCAGGCACTCGTTCTGGCTCGCAGCGAAAAGTCGGGCCGGGGGCGATGAACTCACTGGTGGTCCCGCGGAATCGGTTCCTCCCAGGTCTTCGTCTGGATGATCACGCCGTCCCGCAACAAGGTGCGCGTGTACTTGTAGAAGAACGTTTGCGCATCGCTCGATACGTCGAGGCGCCCGCGCCACGTGAGCACGTGATCCTTCAGCGCCTGGATGTACTCTGAATCTCCTTGCACGCGCGCAATGTCCGGATGCGCATCGTCGATGTCATAGGTGAGCTTTTCCGAATGATCGAACCGTCCCCACGGGTAAGACACCGCGGTCGTGCCCTTCCAGATCACCGTGCTGCGTTGCCTGCCTTCATCGCGCAGCACGGTCCATTCGCCGGGCCAGGCGGCGCCGCCGCCGCCGATGCCTTCGATCCCCGGGGGTTCCTCGACCGGTTCGGGGGCCGCGAACGCAGGTGCGGCCGGTCCGTGCACGGGTACGCGCGGCAGGACGATGCGCGACGCCGCGTCGCCGCCCAGCATCAGCGAGGTCGTCATGGGATAGGGCGTTGGCCAATTCATGGGCCAGAGCGCGTTGGATACGGCAACGCGGATGCGGTGACCTTTAGGGAATACCCACGACGCAAGGTGCAAGTCGAGCGAGAGCGCATAGACCTTGTCGGGCACCAAGTCTTGCGGCTTCGCCATCGAGTCACGTTGCGCCCCATTGATGCCGGCGCCGGTGATCATGGTCACGCGCCCGTCGGGCGCCACGTCGGACAGCCGCACGAACCAATCGGCCTGCCGCACGTCGGCCGCAACCTGCAGGCTTACGCGCGGCAGACCCAGAATCGCCACCTCATCGCTCAGCACCTCCGAGTCATACGTCAGGCTGAAGGCGTCCACCGGCCTTTGATCCGTCAACAACTCTCCCCACCAGAACCCCGCCTCGACGCCGGCGGATGGAACAAATCGCAGCAGGTCGCGCCCGCCGGCCGCCGCGGCCGGCGACAGCCGATGATCCGGCTGGAGATACAAGGTCATCGGCGCCAAGCCCGCGGGCGGCCAGGTTTCGGCGCGCCATTCGCCGGGCACGTTCTGCGGCTTCGGTTCGGGCGGATGCCAATGTTGCTGATAGATCACGACTCGCGGGTCCTCGAGCACGCCCGTGTCGCGTCCCTTGAGCCAGTAGTCGAACCATCGCACCGCTTGGTCGCGCCATTCATACAGCGGTCCATAATCGCTGCCGTTCGGGAAACCGTGGTTCCAGGGACCGATCCACGCCTTGAGCGGCGCTTTCACTCTGTCCAGCATGCGTGGGATGCTGTCGCGGTAACCGTCCTGCATACCGCCGATCAAGAAGGCCGGTACTTCCAGCGCTTCGATCGGCCGCAGCGGCGCGCGCCAGAACGCACCGTCGCGCTGATGCTTCATGTAGTTGAGCGACCACGGCGGTGAATCCATGCGCGGACCGATCACCGGCTCATCCAGACTGAAGTCCGGCGCTCCGGAGCGCCCTTGATCCAAATCCATGGTGAGCTCGAACTCATCGACGTGAAATACTCCGTCCATGTAGTGCACGTCTTCCTTGAACAGTTCCTCGGTAGCGGCCACGGCGAGAATGGCCTTGAGTGCCGGAGGCTTCCTCAGCGCCATCTGAATGGAATTGAAGCCGCCCCAGGAAATTCCGAGCATGCCGACTTTCCCATTCGACCACGATTGGCGGGCAAGCCAGGCGATGACCGCCTCCGCATCTTGCTGCTCCTGTGCCGAATACTCGCGATCGGGGGGCACGCCCTGGCTCGCGCCGAATCCGCGAATATCGACGCGCGCGCCCACATAGCCGCGCCTTGCGAAATACATGTGTGTTCCAAAGTCCCGCATCGCCTCGTCGTCATCCTTTCGGTAAGGCAGATACTCGAGAAGAGACGGGAAGCGTTCACCGGGTTTGAGAGGAACGGGCCTGTAGAGAGTGACGGCCAGCCGCACGCCATCCTTCATTGGGATCCAGGTCTTCTCGAGATGCACGGCGTACGCGGGCGCCGACGGCGACACGGCGGCGCCTGCCGTCGTGAGGGTTGTCAACATCAGAATACCGATAACTCGGCTCAGCACGCGGGACTCCGAATGACCACGCGGCAATATACGCCATGCGATAGGCTGCTTCGGTAAATCCCGCAATGGATCTTAAGGCCGATCCCTACTCATCCGCCACGATTCCTGCCTGGCGCGATCCGCGCCTGCCGCTCGCAGCATCGGCGAGGCACGGGTTGACTACTCCATCGCGGAAGGCTGCCGCCCACGTCGATACAATCAACGTCGGTATTCAAGAACGATACCAATACGTTCGATACCGCGAGGAAGGGATATGTCAATGACGGAAGAACAGGCCAAGTCCTATATGACCAAGCTGTTGACGGCGATGAGCCGTGCAGGGGGATCCGACCTCTTCATTTCCAACGAATTTCCGCCGAGCATGAAAACTCACGGCACCATGCGGCCGATGACCTCGCAAAAGCTCTCCGGTGAATTCACCCGCCAGCTGGCCGACTCTCTGATGAATCCGCGCCAACGCGAGGAGTTTGCCAGGGAACTCGAGTGCAATTTCGCGATCTCGATTCCGGGAGTTGCACGTTTCCGCGTCAACGCCTTCGTTCAACAACAACACGTCGGTATGGTGATCAGAACCATCCCCGCTGAAATTCCCGATTTCGCGACCTTGGCTTTGCCGGAAATCCTCAAGGAAATCGTCATGACCAACCGCGGTCTGGTGCTGGTCGTGGGCGCCACCGGATCGGGCAAATCGACATCGCTGGCCGCCATGATCGACCACCGCAACCGTTCGTCCCCGGGTCATATCATCACCGTGGAGGATCCCGTCGAGTTCGTGCATCGATCGCAGCAATCGTTGGTCACCCATCGCGAAATCGGCATCGATACTCATTCCTGGCATCACGCATTGAAAAACACCTTGCGCCAAGCTCCGGACGTCATTCTGATCGGCGAGATACGCGACGCAGAAACCATGGAACATGCGGTGGCATTCGCCGAAACCGGGCATCTATGCCTGGGCACGCTGCATGCGAACAGCGCCAACCAGACCATCGACCGCATCATCAATTTCTTTTCCGAGGAGCGGCGCAAGCAGCTGCTGATGGATCTGTCCAGCAACCTGAGGGCCATCGTCTCACAGCGCCTGATCCGCACCGCCGACGGCAAGGGGCGCAAGGCAGCCATGGAGATCCTGATCAATACGCCCATCATTGCCGAGAGAATTCTCAAAGGAGACTTTCACGAGATCAAAGCGATCATGGCGAAGTCGCGCGAGCTGGGTATGCGGACCTTCGATTGGTCCCTGTTCGAACTCTACAACGACGGCGACATCTCGTATGACGAGGCGATCCGCAATGCGGACTCGGCGAACGAGCTGCGTCTGAACATCAAGCTGAACGGAACGCGGGCCGCCCCGGCCCTGGCCGTATCCGCTTCCTAACGGGGTGTCGGCACGCCGGCGGCTCTACGCGGTCTTACGCGCAATTCGCCAGATCATCGTCGTCCGCCGATTCCTCGATGAACAAGGGATTGTCGGCCGCAATCTGACGGCCCATGGACACTATCTTGTCCCAATGCTCGGTGTGCAGGTAGTCGCGGTCGCGCGCGAATTTCTGCACGACGTCCAGAAACGCCTTCCGGTTCGAGTCCGCAGCGGCGTAGTAGATCTCGAGAAGCTTCATGCGCAGATCGTGGCGGTCGGGTTCGCGCTCGATCGCCATCTGCAGCACATCCGCGAGATTCGTGCGCCGTTCCTTCACCACTGCGTGCTCGTTGAGCACGCTGGGCATTTGCACGTGCTGCGCGGTCAGATCGAGATCGAGAAAATTGTAGTCGAGCCGCGTCGGATCAACCCGCAGATTGACCGTGTCGACGTGCAGGTTGACCGTCGGGTCTTGCGGTACGGCGAGCGGCGAGGCGCCGGCGGCGATTTCGCTGCGCCCGGCCGGCGCGGCCGACAGTGCCGACAGCATGGGATGGGTTGAAGCGATGTCTTCGATTTCGGCACCGGGGCCAAGGTCGGCTTGGGCGTGGTCGGAATCGTGAGTTTGGGCGACGCCCGGCACGCGCTCCTGCGCAAGCGCTTGTTCCGGGCCCTGAGCGCGGCCCTGGAGGGCATCGGACGAGCCGCCGACCGTTACCGCATCGGCGGGCACGGCATCGGCTGGCGTCGCATCGGCCGCCGCCGCGAGCGCATCGTTGCGCAACACTTTCAGCAGTTCCGTGCGCCGGCGGAATTTGACATAAATAACAGCCAATACCGCGGACAATAATCCTAAGCCCGCGGCGAGCGGAAGCAGAGCCTTGTATCCGCGCTTGGGCTGCGCGTGCGGCGCGCCGACCGTCTGGGGTGCGCTGGCCGTTGGCGACGCGCCGACTGCCTGCGACGCGCCGACTGCCTGCGACGCGCCGACTGTCTGCGGCGCGCTGACTGTCTGCGGCGCGGCAACGGGCACCGGCTTGTCGGCACGTTCCGCTTGCTGCCGCAAATCGAGCAACTGGACGCGCTCGCTCTCCAGCAAGCCCTTCATCTCACTCAGTTTCTGTTCCAGCGATTGAACCCGCTGACCGAGCGCCTCGGCTCCCGGCATTTCCGACGCCTTATCGGCTGCGGTGGTCGAGACAGCCGTATTGGGTGGCTCGCCGGCGACGGGCGCCGTGGGGTCGAACGCCGCGGCGACGGACACCGCGGGGGCAGGCGTCGCGGCCAGTGCATCGTTCGCCGCGACTGCGCGGGCAGATGCGCGCCAAGACGTCATCTGCGCGTGCACTTCGCGCTTCGCCTCGGCCTTAGAAATGGCCGCCGCTTCGGCGTGCGAGGGGATGGTGAGCACCGCGCCGCGATGCAGCCTGTTGATATTGCCGTCGAAGGCACCGGGATTCGCGCGGAAGATTGCGATCATCATTCTTTGCAGATCGGACTCGGATCGCTCACCCACGCGCCACGCGACGCCGCGCAGCGTGGCTTTTGCGCCGACTTTGACGTGCGTGGTCTTGCGACCGGCGCGCGCCTCGGGTTGATCGGCCGGCGGGTCGGCCTGGCGCGCCACCGTCTGTGCCTTCGTCTCGACGATCGGCGTCGCAACGGGGACCGTGGCCGGGACATTGGGCATGGCCGGGACGCGGGGTGCGGCGGGAATGTTGGACGCGACGAGAACGTTCGACGCGGCGGGGGCAGGGAGGGTGGAGGCGAACCCCGCCGGATCGAGCAGCAAGGTGTACTGGCGAACCACCTCTCCGTGGCTCCAATGCAGGTCGACCAGAAAGTTCACCACGGGCTCGGTAAACGATTCGGTGGAACGAACGGCGAGCACCGGCCGGCCCTGGCTGTCTTGAGTGACCTTGAATGTCGTCGAGGACAGGAACGATGGGCGATCAGCGCCGTAACGCAGGAAGGTGTCGCGATTCGCGATGGCAGCCTTAAGGTCGATCAAATCCAGCGGGGTTGCTCCGACGATGTCGATCTCTGCGGCGAGGCGCTCGTTGAGCCCGGAATCCACGTGGATGTCTCCCAACCCAAGCGCATGGCCCGCACCGGGCATTGAAAGAGCCATCATCAGCATTAACGGGTTCTTCCCGTTCGACATTGCCTACTCCGGGGTACTGCTCTAACACCTCGACGCTCCGGCCGAAGCGGTACCCATCGCACACCATGACCCACTTGAAGGCAAATGCTATGCGACAGAATCTCGCCTTGGATATAGCGGTTTTCCAATCCTTCGACGCAGTTCACGCATGTTTCTCGGAACCGGCGCCGAATCGCCCAAGACCCAGATTTCTAGGGCTGAGACTGGTCCCACATGTGATCTAGTTGCTGTTTCTGGGTGCGCTTGAACGCCTCACGGCTGGCGTCGGTTGCTGGCGCCAGCGGGCCTGCCGGCCACAGCGAGAAATCGCGATACGTGATGCGCTGCGGTTTGCCGTGCATGGCCTCCAACCCCGCCTGGATCTCGAGCAGCACGCCGCGGGACAGCGCCCACTCGTGCTCGTTGGGTTGGTACAGGGTCCCCACGGGGTAGTCGAGGTAGGGGGTTCTGGTTTGCTCGATGTGGTAGCCGAGGATGTGAGCGACGAGCTTGCCTTCAGTGAAGCGCAGCATGCGTCGATTGCTTTGCTCAAAAGCGGAAAGATCTTGTATGTATAGCCGGCCCGGATAAACGCTGTCGCCGGTAAACAGGATCGCGGTCTGTCGGTCGTACAACGCGACGCCGGCCGCGTCATGGCCGGGAATGGCCAGCACATCGATGATGCGATTCCCCAAGTCAACGGCGCCCGAATCGTCCGGCCAGTGTGCGATACCGTAGAGTTTCTGATTGGCTTCCACCGTGGGCGCGACGTAGGTCATCGGGATACTCGGATCGTTGAGCGCTTGCAGTTCCGCATCGCCGGCTACGTGGTCGGAGTGGGAATGAGTGTGGGTCACTACCAGCGGTATGCCGGCGCGGTTATTGCGCAGCAGCCAGCGATGCACGGTCAGTTGGATCTGCGGCGCGATATTGCCGCGCCGCGAGCCCGTGTCCAGGAGCAGCGCGCGCTCGGCACCGAAAAACAAAAACACGAATGGCTTCTCATAGTCGGTGCAGCCGGACTGGCGCAGGAAGTAGAGGTCGGGGTTGTATTCATGGACCTGCCATTCGGGCATCTCCATGCATTTGGGGCCGCCGGTACTCCAGGCGGCGGGGAGGGTTCCGGGGCGGATGCCGCCGCCGTCGGGCTGCGCAGCCTGCGGATGCGCACGCGGCAAATACAGAAGAGCCGCCAGCAGCCCGACGGCGGTCAATGAAGTTCTCAGTGGATTTGCCGAATCTCTCATATTTCAGTAGAATGAAATCAGCTCGAAAGTTTCTATGGACATCCGCATGCCGCGCGCCTCGATCGACAGCAAACCCGAACCCCGCCGGGTACTGACCGGCGCGGTTTTGCGAGCGTCCGCATTGCTGGAAATTACCCAGTCCAGCCTCGCGCAAATTCTCGGATTGAGCCCGTCAACCGTGTCGCGCATGGCGAGCGGAACTTATACCTTGGATGCTCAGAAGAAGGAATGGGAACTCGGTGCCTTATTCGTACGCTTGTTTCGCTCGCTGGACGCCTTGATCGGTTCCAACGATGCGGCGGCCCGCGGCTGGCTGAACGGACAGAATCGTGGGCTGATCGGCCGGCCGATCGACTTGATTCGCAGCACAGAAGGCTTGGTTCGTGTCGTCCAGTACCTGGACTCCGCGCGCGGTCGCATCTGAGGCGCTGCGGACGCGGCGGCGTCTGTGGCGTGCAGTGGAAGCCCAGCACATCGCCTCGACGCTGCGGCTGGTGACGAACGTCGAGGAGCAGCTCCTGCTCGAGCGGCTGCTGGACCGGAGTAAACCACCGCTGCCCTCGGAGGCGACTGACCTGCACTACCTGCTCTCGACTCCTTTTCGCTATTCCTCGCCCATCGGCTCGAGGTTTCGCGCGCCCGCCGATTCGGGCATCTGGTACGGCGCGGAGGCGCAGCGCACGGCGTGCGCCGAACTCGGATTTTGGCGCTGGCGGTTCTTGATCGACAGCGAGGCGCTGCAGGCCATCGGGCCGTCGCCGCAAACGGTGTTTCGGGCCGGCATCGATGGGCGTCTGGTCGATCTGACCCGGTCTCCGTTCAAGAAATCGCGCGCCGAATGGACGCACCCGGACGACTACGGTCCTACCCAAGGCTTTGCCCGCGTGGCGCACCAGGCGGCTGTCGATGCGATTCGCTATGAATCGGTGCGCGATCCCGAGCATGGCGCGGCGGTGGCCGTGCTTCGGCCATCGTGCTTCAAGCCGCGCAAGCCCTTGGAGCAGCACACCTGGTTCTTGACGGTGCGCCGAGCCGCGGTGATCTGGCAGCGCGAGGGCGAGACCTTCGAATTTGACGCGGGCGCATGGCCTCAATGAACCCAGGCTCCTCCCATGCCATGCAACTGCAAGTCGATACCGAGTCCTGGGCTTACAAGGTGCCGTTTCGCGTATCGCGCGGCGCCGAGTCCGCGCTCGATGTCGTGGTGGTCACGCTCACCGACTCGGACGGTCGCGTCGGCCGCGGCGAGGCGGCGGGGGTGGACTACGACGGAGAAACCGTTCCTCTTCTCTGCGCGCAGATCGAAGCGGTTCGCCCGGCAATCGAACGCGGGCTCGCTCCGGGCGCGGCCGCGCCGGGCGCCTCCGCCGCCGGCTTCGCCGCCCTGGCGGCGCTGTTGCCGCCGGGCGGTGCGCGCAATGCCGTGGACTGCGCGCTCTGGGATTTGACGGCGAAGCAGGGGCGCACCACCGCATGGGAATTGGCAGGCCTCATGAATCCGCGGCGGCTCACCACGTCGATCACGCTGGGGATCGATACCGATGAAGCCGTGGCGGCGGGCGCGCGTCACTATGCGGGCTGGCCGCTGATCAAGGTGAAAGTCGATGGCAAGCGTCATCTCGATGCCGTACGCCTGGTGCACACGGCCTGTCCCGCGGCGGGGCTCATCGTCGATCCGAATCAGGCCTGGTCTTGCGAGCTTCTCAACCGCCTGGCGCCGGAGATGCACTCCCTCGGCGTGGTGCTGATCGAGCAGCCGGTGGCGCGCGGTGAGGACAAGACCTTGCGCGGCTATTCAGGGTCGATCAGGCTCGCCGCGGACGAATCGGTGGCCGATCGCGCGGGGCTCAGGGCGGTCAAGGATCTGTACCAGGTGGTGAACGTCAAGCTGGACAAGACCGGCGGCCTCACGGAGGCGCTCGCGCTCGCGCGGGAGGCTCGCGCATTGGGACTGCAAGTCATGGTGGGATGCATGGCGGGGACCTCGTTGGCCATGGCGGCCGGAATGGTGGTCGGACAACTGGCGGAGTTCGTGGACTTGGACGGTCCGCTGCTGCACCGCGAGGACCGAGAGCACGGGATCGAGTACGATCGGGGACTGATGCGGCTACCGTCGCCCGCGTTGTGGGGATGACAATGCTTAGACTCTCGCTTCGTCTCGCGGTGTTCTGCGCTTGGGTTTGCTGCGCGCCGGCGTTCGCGGGCGATGCGCCGTTCGATCTGATCATCGCCAACGGCCACATCATCGATGGCACGGGTTCGCCCTGGTATTCGGCTGACGTGGGCATTCGGGACGGGCGCATTGCCGCCATCGGCAGCTTGGGCAGGGCCCCGGCGAAACGGCGCATCGACGCCGCCGGCAAGGTGGTCGCGCCGGGCTTCATCGACATGCTGGGTCAATCCGAATTCACCATCCTGGTCGACCCGCGGCTGCCGTCCAAAATCTATCAGGGCATCACCACGGAAATCACGGGTGAGGGCAACTCGGCGGGGCCGATGACCGGCCACGCACGCGTCGAAGCCGCCCAGGCTTTGGAGCACTACGGGCTCAAGGCGGATTGGCAGACACTGGGAGAATACTTCGCCCGGCTGGAGCGCCAAGGCATCGGCATCAATCTGGCCTCGTACGTCGGCGCAACCACGGTGCGCGAGGTCGTGATCGGCGGCGAGGATCGCGCGCCCACGCCTGCGGAACTCGAGCGCATGCGGGCGCTGGTGCGCGAGGCCATGGAAGAGGGTGCGGTCGGTGTGTCGACGGCGCTGGAGTATGCCCCCGCGCCTTATGCCTCTACCTCCGAGCTGATCGCGCTGGCGTCCGAAGCCGCTCCGTACGGCGGCATCTACGCCACGCACATGCGCTCGGAAGGGGACGGCATGATGGCCGCCCTCGATGAAACCTTTCGCATTGCGCGCGAAGCGCATATTCCCGCGGAGATCTGGCATCTGAAGGTGGCGGGCAGGAAGAACTGGGGTCACATGCCGGAGGTGATCAAGCGCATCGAGGCGGCGCGCGCGCGCGGTCTCGACATCACCGCGGACACGTATGGTTATACGGCGTGGTTCAACGACATGTCTGCGTTCGTGCCGCCGTGGGCGCATGACGGCGGCAATGAGAAAATGGTGGAGCGGCTCAAGGATCCGGTCGTGCGGGCGAAAGTGCGCAAGGACATCGAAACTCCGAGCGCTGCGTGGGACAACGAATGGGACGAGGTGCCGGGGCCCGCATCCATTCTCATCGGCGTGGTCAAGAATCCGGCGCTGCGCTCACTGCAGGGCCAGACCCTCGCCGCCGTCGCGAAGGCGCGGGGCAAGGAACCGATCGAGACCTTGCTCGACATCCTCGTCGAGGACAATGGCTTCACGGGATGCGCCGTTTTCGGCATGCAGGAAGACGATGTGGCGCTGGCGCTGGTGCAGCCATGGGTGTCGATCAACAACGACAGCTCGGGCACTTCGCCCGAGGGCATCTTGGGCGAGGAGCATCCGCATCCGCGCGCCTATGGCACTTTCCCCAGAATTTTGCGCAAGTACGTGCGCGAAGAGCATCGACTCCGCCTCGAGGAGGCGATCGCCAAGTTCACCGCGTTGCCGGCGCAACGCCTGCGGCTCACCGATCGAGGCGTATTGAAGCAGGGCCTCTGGGCCGACGTGGTGGTGTTCGATCCCGCGGTCGTCGCGGATCGCTCGACCTTCAGCTCCCCGAATGAGCTGGCGGTGGGCATGCGCTGGGTGCTGGTGAACGGGGTACCGGTGATCGCCGACGGGCAGATGACGGGCGCGAAGCCGGGGCGGGTGTTGCGCGGCCCGGGATACCGCTGCGCGACGCTCGGCAGCTGTGGCAAGAAAAGCCTCTGAACGGTCGTACAGTTGCCGTCACGCAACTCGGCCCCGTCGCCCCTGTCGTCGGGCCATCAGTCCGTATCCGCACACAATTCGTTCGTAGTCAACTAGTTACGGACACTACCGCGTGCAACATAGGCGATGGATACGAGGACTTGCGCGCCGCTCAAAGTTGAATGGCCGGCCGAGACGATCTGTTGTAGATTTGACAACGGGGCTGCGGGAGATTCATATAAGCCGATAAGAAATCTGCGGGGATGGGATTGGATGCACACTTGAATAGCGCTACAGAGCCCGTTGGGACATTGGATGTTGCGCTGGGGCATGCTTCCCGACTGCTGCAGAGGGATGCTGCGCTTGCCGCGGAGCAGGCGAGTGAGATCCTCAAGGCCGTTCCGGGCCATCCGCATGCGCGCCTGATTCTCGGGGCCGCCCACCGCATCGGCGGTCAGACTCGCTCGGCGCTCGAAATACTCGAGCCGCTCGCGCGCGAGCAGCCGCATTCCGCGCCCGTACATCTGGAGCTTGGAATCGCGCGCGGCGAGGCCGGCCGAGGGCCCGAAGCGGTCGCAGCACTACGCCGGGCCGTGCAACTGCAGCCGCGTTCGGCGGACGGTTGGCGCCTGCTCGCCGATGGCCTCGATGCGCAAGGCGACGCCCAAGGGGCGGACCAGGCGAGAGCGCACTACATCAAATCGGCGACCCAGGATCCGCGGCTCATGGAATCAGCGGCGGCACTGGTCGAGAACAATTTACCGGCCGCTGACGCACGCCTGCGCGCTCACCTCCGCACCCACCCCACGGATGTCGCGGCTTTGCGCATGCTGGCGGAAGTGGCCGGACGCCTACGCTTGTACAAGGACGCGCAGGATCTCCTCGAGCGATGCCTCGAGCTTAGCCCGAGCTTCGATGCGGCCCGTCACAACTACGCCGTCGTGCTCAACCGTCAGGCGAAACCGGCAGAGGCGCTGCCGCAGGTCGAGCGGCTGCTGGACAAGGAGCCTCGCAATCCGGGTTATCTGAACCTTCAGGCAGCGATCCTCGCCAACCTCGGCGACTACGCCGACTCGATCCAAGTCTATGAAACCGTGCTGCGCGAACATCCGCGGCAGCCGAAGATCTGGATGAGCTATGGCCATGCACTCAGAACGGCGGGACGCTTGGAAGAGAGCGTGGGCGCGTACCGGAGCGCCATCGGTATGGAGCCCGGGCTTGGCGAGGCGTATTGGAGCCTCGCGAATCTCAAGACGTTTCGCTTTTCGGATTCCGACATGCTCGCGATTCGCAGCGCGCTGGAGCGGACCGACCTCACGAAGGAGGATCGGCTGCATTTTGAATTTTCACTCGGCAAGGCATTGGAGGATGAGAAATCCTACGCCCAATCCTTCACCCATTACGCCGAGGGCAACGCCATCCGTAGACGGCTGCACCCCTACAGCGCCGAAGAGAATGCGCGCTACGTCAGCCGCTGCAAGGCTCAATATACGTCTGACTTCTTCGCGGCGCGCGCCGGCAGCGGCGCCGAACGCGCAGATCCTATTTTCATCGTCGGGCTGCCGCGTGCGGGGTCCACATTGCTCGAGCAGATACTGGCCAGCCACTCGCTGGTCGAAGGCACCGTGGAACTGCCCGACATTCCGCAACTCGTGCGCGAGCTCGCAGGGCACGAGGATCCGGACGGCGAGGTGCGCGAGGCGCCGTTCTTCAATGCGATCGCCGCTCTCGATGCCGCGCAGCTGCGGCGTCTCGGCGAGCGATATATCGAGACGACCCGCGTTCATCGCAAGACCGCAGCGCCGTTCTTCGTCGACAAGATGCCGAACAACTGGCTATACGTCGGCTTCATTCATCTCATCCTGCCGAACGCCAAGATCATCGATGCCCGGCGCCATCCGCTCGGCTGCTGCTTTTCGGGATTCAAGCAGCATTTTGCCCGCGGCCAGAACTTTTCCTACGATCTCGGGGATATAGGCCGGTACTATCGCGATTATGTGGAGCTGATGGCGCACGTCGACGCGGTACTGCCGGGCCGGGTGCACCGTGTGTTCTATGAGTCGTTGATCGAGAACACCGAGGCGGAGGTGCACCGGCTGCTTGGATTTTGCGGATTGCCGTTCGAGGATCAATGCTTGCGTTTCTACGAAACCGACAGGGCGGTGCGCACGCCGAGTTCCGAGCAGGTACGGCAGCCGATTTTCAAGGACGCCATGGAACATTGGCGGCACTACGAGGAGTGGCTCGGGCCGCTGAAGCAGGCGCTCGGTTCAGTCTTGGAGTGCTATCCAGCCGTGCCGGATTTTTAGCCGGCGCTTGAAATTTTTGAAATCGTCGATCAAATAATACCGTCGATCAATTAAATCTGAAGGGAGAAAGGGAACACCATGACTCGTAGCCGATATACCGCCGGGCCTCGCCGCCCAAACGCCGACGGTCGCCCGTGCGACTACCGTACCCACGTGCTGCGCCGGTTGCCGCTCGCTTCCGCCATTTCAGCAGTCCTCGCCGGAGGAGTGCCCGCGGCACATGCCGCGACCGAGACTGAATCCGCCCAGCTCGAAGAGGTCGTCGTCACCGCGCAGAAGCGCACGGAGAACTTGCAGAGCGTGCCGATCAGCATCGAGGTGCTCAGCGGCGCGAAACTCGAGCAACTGGACGTGAGCGGCCTGGATGGCTATGTGAAATACTCGCCGAGCATCGCCTATTCGCGCGGCCAAGGTCAGGGCGGCAATGGTCAGCCGGGCACCTCACACATCTACATGCGCGGGGTGGTGAGCGGCGCCAGCGAGAACCACTCAGGATCGCAGCCGAGCGTCGGCACCTATCTCGATGAGCAGCCGGTAACCACGATCGACGGCACTCCCGATATCCATCTGTACGACATCCAGCGCATCGAGGTTCTCGAAGGACCCCAGGGTACCTTGTACGGCGCAAGTTCCGAGGCGGGCACCGTCCGCATCCTCACCAACAAGCCGGACCCGACCGGGTTCTCCGCGAGCTACGATGGGCAGTTGAATCAAGTCGAGCACGGACACATGGGCACTAAGTTCGACGCCTACGTCAACATTCCGCTGTCGTCCACGGTGGCAATCCGCCTCGTCGGCTATTACGAGAAGGATGGCGGGTACATCAGCAACGTCAGGGGAACGAACAGCAACGCGTGTATCCAGAACGGCGTTCTCACCTACCCGACCTGGGACGGCGTGCCCAGCAGCTTTCCGGCAGTGACTCCGTGCCCGGCTCCCGGCGTCATTGGTGCAGGGGCCGTCACCAATGCGGCCTATGCCCAGAGTAACTACAACACGGCGTACTCGAGGGGCGGCCGCGCAGCGCTCAGATGGGACGTCAACGACAATTGGAGCGTGACACCCACCGTCATGATCCAGGACCTCTCGTCCAATGGATTCTTCGGCTACGATCCCGGCGTCGGCGACCTGAAAGTCGCGCACTTCGGTCCCGAAGTTTCCGACGATAATCTCATTCAGACGGCGTTGACGATCGAAGGCAAGATCAGCGACTTTGATCTTACCTATGCGGGCGCGTTCATGAAGCGCCAGACTCATTCGATCGCCGACTACAGCGATTATTCCGAATTCTATGACCGTATTTTCGGGTCGGGCTCCTACTGGCTCGGCAACAACGGCAAACCGATCATGCCGCAGGAATTGGTCGTCACGAAGGGCTATTTTCAGAAATGGAGTCAAGAGCTGCGCCTCTCGACGCCGCAGCAACTGCCCGTGCACGCAACGATCGGCGTGTTCGTCGAGCGTCAGCAGCATCGTATTTGGGAGCAATACGTCATGCCGGGCTACGGTTTCACGAACCCCTACGGTGCGCTCAATTCTCCGACTCCCAACCCGAACGGGTTCGCTGACTCCTTGTCGATCCCAACGCTGGCAAACACCATCTGGCTCACCGACGAGACGCGCGTCGACCGCGACCAAGCGGCATTCGCGCAAGCGACCTGGGACATCAATTCGCAGTGGTCGCTGAACGGCGGCCTGCGATACTATACCTATGACAATACCTTGCAGGGCTTCTACGGATATTCAGCCGGGTACGGTGCTCTGGCACCAGGCGTCGTCGGCACCACGGGTGTGCCTGGTTGTTTCGGGCCGCCCACGACCATCGACGCCCCGTGCACGGATCTTAATAGACGGGTAACCAGCAGCGGCAGCGTGCCGCGCGGGAACGTCACCTACAAGATCGATCCCGATAAACTGGTGTACGCAACTTACTCCAAGGGCTTCCGTCCCGGCGGCGTCAACCGCACCCAACAGGCGGGCATCGGACCTTACCAGGCCGACTACTTGAAGAACTACGAGGTCGGCTGGAAAACACAATGGTTCGACCGCCGGGTGCGTTGGAACGGCGCCGTGTTCTGGGAAGACTGGAAGAATTTCCAATTTTCCTTTCTTGGGCCCAACAGCCTGACCATCATCGAGAACGGCGGCAACGCGCGTATCAAGGGCGTCGAGAATGAGATCGAATGGCAGGCGACCAGCGCTCTCGCGTTGAGCACCAGCTTCACCTTCTTGGATGCGCGGCTGACCGAGAATTATTGCGGTGTCGTGGGCGTGACAAACTGCCCAAATCTGGTGACGAAGACATCGTTCGCGACAGCGGTGGGTCCGCAGGCTCCCGCCGGCACCAACTTGCCCATTACGCCTAAGTTCAAGGGCAACGTCATCGCGCGCTACAGCTTCGATGAGGTGGCGGGGTGGAAGCCGTTCGCGCAGACCTCGTGGGTTTATCAAACTCAGTCGACGCCGACGCTGAAGGTGTACCAAGCGCAGATCGTGGGTAAGCAGCCTGCCTACGGGCTGGTGGATTTTACCGCCGGCGCACAGCTGAACAAGTCAACGTTCCAGTTGATCGTGACCAACGTGGCCGACCGGCGCGCGCAGCTCTCGCGCTTCGTTCAGACCAATCCGAATCACGACAATCAGCCGTACGTCATCCCCGCGCAGCCGCGCACCATCGCGATCCAGTTCGGGCAGAAGTTCTAATACACCGCGACTCACTGGCGGGCCATCCGGCCCGCCAGTCGGGTGGGCGTGTTCTGCGCCGCGGGCGCCGCCGCGCGCGTCCTTGCGATGGCCCGGGGCGCTCCGCGCGGTGCGTTACGCCTGAGGTACCAATGCTGATCAAGATGCTTTCCTGCGCCGTCATGCTTGCGGGCCTCCTGGCCGGCTCACTCGCGCGTGCCGAGCGAGCGCCGGTGCTGCAGCAGATCGACCTGCCGCATCCCTATTATTTTCGCGAGATGTACCTGCCGCAGTTGACCAGCGGACCGAGCAGCCTCTCCTGGTCGCCTGATTCCCGGGAACTGGTGTATTCCATGGGGGGCTCGCTGTGGCGGCAGAAGGTCGGCACCGGTACCGGCAGCGGCGTTGCCCAGCAACTCACGACTGCCTCTTACGATTATCAGCCGGATTGGTCGCCGGACGGCCGATGGGTGGTTTACAGCTCGTATCGCAATGATGCGGTGGAGTTATGGATATTGGAATTGGCCAGTGGCACCGCGAAGCCGCTCCTGGCCAACGGCGCGGTCAATGTCGAACCGCGATTCTCGCCCGACGGCAGGCGCATCGCTTTCGTGTCGACGCTGTTCAACAAGCGCTTTCACATCTTCACGGCCGATATCGACGGCGGCAAGCTCACGAATGTGGAGCGCCTGACCGGCGAGCACAAGAGCGAACTGCCGCGCTACTACTACAGTCCCTACGATCACGAGATCAATCCGGTATGGACGCGCGACGGCCAGAGCATCATCTACGTCTCCAATCGGAATCACATCTATGGAACCGGCGGGTTCTGGCGGACGCCGTCGCGAGCGGTGGCGGGGGCGGGCGCGGATAGAGTGGCCGGCGCCGCCACGGCCGACGGCGCCGCCATGCCCGGCGCCGCCGTGCACGAATTTCACTACGAGGAAACGAATTGGAAGGCGCGCCCGGATGTGTCTCCGGATGGGTCGCGCCTGGTCTACAGCTCCTATCTGGGCCGCTCATGGCACAACTTGTGGGTGATGCCGGCCGCAGGCGGCGATGCGTTTCCGATCAGCTACGGCGATTGGGATGAGACCTACCCACGGTGGGCGCCGGACGGCACGCGCATCGCCTTCATCTCGAACGAGAACGGCAATACGCAAATCGGCATCGAACGCATTCCGGGCGGTGTGGCCGAGACGCTCGCGATCCGAGAGCGGCGCTACTTGCTGCCGATGGCGCGCCTGCATCTCGACATCAAGGACTCACGCGGCCGGGCAGGGTCCGCGCGAGTGAGCGTCACGGATGCAGCGGGCCGCTTCTACGCACCGGCGAATGCCTGGATCAGCGCGGACGATTCTTTCGACCGGCGCGAGCGGCACGTCGAGGCTCACTATTTCCATGCGCAGGGCGAGGAGTGGATCGACGTGCCGGCGGGTGCCGTGAATGTGGACATCCTGCACGGCTTCGAACGCCGATTCGAGCAGCGGCACGTGACGGCGACCGCAGGGCAGGCCGCCAACGTCGCGGTGAATCTCGACGAAGGGACATGGTCCGTCCCTGACGCGGCGCATTGGGTGAGCGCGGATGTCCACGTGCACATGAACTACGGCGGCGAGTACCGCAATACCCCCGCCCATCTGGCGACGCAGGCGCAGGCCGAAAATCTCTCGATCGTGAATTCATTGCTGGTCAACAAGGAGCAGCGCTTTCCGGATATCGCGCACAACGGAAGACAAGAGGATCCGGCTTCGCAGGCAAACGCTCTGGTCGTGCACGGTCAGGAATATCACACGAGTTACTGGGGACATCTGGGACTGCTCGACATCTCCGGCGGCGTGATTCTGCCGGGGTATGCCGGTTATCCCGATAGCGCCGCGTCGAGTCTGTATCCGATGAACGCGGACGTGGCGGATATTGCGCACTCTCGCGGCGCCTTGGTGGGTTACGTGCATCCCTTCGACGACTACCCGGAACCCATCTTGAAGCCGCACGAGGCGCTGACCATGGAGCTGCCGGCGGACGTGGCGCTGGGCAAGGTGGACTACATGGAGATCCTGGGCTTCAGCGATCATCGGTCGACCGCCCGGGTCTGGTATCAATTGCTGAACCTGGGGTTCCGCATACCGGCGGCGGCCGGAACGGACGCCATGGCGAATTACGCTTCTCTGCGCGGACCGGTGGGTATGAACCGGGTCTATGCGCGAGTTCCGGCCGGCGAGGTCAAACCGCAGGAGTGGATGGCGGCGCTCAAGGCGGGGCATAGCTTCGCGACCAACGGTCCGCTGCTGGGATTCACCCTCGGCGGCGCCGGGATCGGCGATGAATTGAAGTTCGACGGCGCGCAGCGGCGCGTCAATTTCTCGGTTCGATTGCGATCCATCGTCGCCGTGGACCACTTGGACCTGGTGTGCAACGGCCGGGTGGTGCGCTCCTTCGTCGCGCGAGGCAGCCTGGATCATGGCGAATTCAGCGGCAGCATTCCGCTCGACGACAGCGGCTGGTGCGTCGCGCGCGCATCCACCGACGCGGGGCGCTACCCGGTACTGGATACCTATGTCTATGCGACCACCAGCCCGATCTACGTCACCGTCGCGGGGCGTAAGCCTCGCTCGCCGGAGGATGCGCGATATTTTGCGGCGTGGATCGATCGGATGACGGAAACCACTTCTGCCTACCCGGACTGGAACAACGCGGCGGAGAAGCAGCGGGTGTTGGAACGCCTCGCGCAGGCCAAGGCGGTGTTTGTCGGGCTGGAATAGCAATCGGCCGCTACGCGTTTCCGCGGAAACGCTGCGACGGCTGATACGCGGACTTGCAACGTTTCCGCGGAAACGCTGCGACGACCGACACGCGGACATTGCGACGTTTCCGCGGAAACGTCGGCTCTCGCAGGGAGTTGCCGCAACCGGTGAGTCGCTTCAATCACCGAGTTGCCTCAATCGGCGATCGCGCGATGGGGCGTATGGGGGGCGTGGGCGCGCGCCGTGCGCCCCAGGGCCGTGCCGCGCAATATGAACCACGACAGGACGCCGGCGACCACGGCGCTGCCGGCGAGCAGTGCGAGCGTGGCGTCGTAGTTGCCGGTGAGGTCGAATATCCGGCCGGCCGCGGGGCCTGACAGCGACAAGGTCAGAATTTCGCAAAAATACCAGGCGCTGTAGCTGTACGCGACGCTCACGGTCGGGAAGCGGCGGCGCAGCAGCGCGACGAAGTAGAGATCGCTGCCGCCGATGGTGATGCCAAAACACACGGCATAGGCGACCAGCGCCGCGGCCGAATGAGTGCGCGCGACCCACAGCAAGGACAGCGCTCCCGCCAACAGCAAGAAGTGCATCGCGATGCCGACCACACGCACCGAGAACCGATCGAGGAGCCAGCCGCCGCCCAATCCGCCCACGGCCGCGAACCCTGCGGTCGATCCCAGCACTATGGACGACAGCCGCGGCGTGAAGCCCGCGCCCTCGACCACGGAGGGCTGATGGGTGAGCAGTCCTCCGTACGTGAAGTAGAAAAACAGGGTGGTAACGGCAATCATCCAGAACGTCGAGGAACCTAGGAGATCCCTCAAGCGGCCGGCGGGTTTCGCCGCCGCGACCGAATCGGCGGTCGCCTCCCCCGCGGCCGAATCGGTGTTAGCCGTTGCTGTCACCGTCTGTCCGGGCGAAAACGTCGCCGCGGCATCGGCGTGCTGCAGCGGATCGCCGTCCAGGTCGAGTCCGAACTCGCGCGGTGAGCGGGGACCTCGAGTTGCGAGGATGGGCCCGAGTCCGATGGTCAAGAGGCCGGCGACGATCGTGAGGCAGGCCACACGCCAACCGTAGTGCAGGATGATCCAGCCGGTGATCGGCGCCAGCACCAAACCGCCCACATGCCAGCCGGACCAGGCCAGTCCAAGGGCCAGCGAATAGTGGCGGAGGAACCAGCGCGACACGGCGTAGGGCAGCGTCACCGCGAACATCACTTTGCCGACGCCCATCGCGACCCGCAGCAGGTACATTTCGCCGAACGTCGACACCGTCGACAACAGAGCGAGGCATAGGGCTTCGACGACGATGCCCGTGATCAGCAATCGAGCCGCGCCGAAGCGCTTGATCGCAGATCCGCCGAGCAGGATCAGCGGCGCGCTCAACCAGAACGCAGTCACGAGGCCGCCGGTCGCCGCGCGGCTCCAGTGAAACTCCTCGGTGAGGGGCGGAACGAGCAGCACGAAGCAGTAGAGGCCGCCGCCATAGACCATGAACCCGGCCATGAACAACGCGGCGAGGACTTTGTTGCCGTGATAGGTCCCGCCGCTCGCGCGCAGTTCGGTCATCACGATCGACTCCTCTTCGACTCGGCTACCTGGGCGATCAATGATTCGAGCCAGCGCGTGAATGCCATTACGGCGGGTGTCGGCTTTTTCTTGCGATCGCTGACCAAGTAGTAACCTCCCGTTGACTTGATTTTGTTCGTAAACGGCGAGACCAGTTGTCCGGCAGCCAGCGCGCCGGCACAAGTGACCTCGTCGCCCATCATAATGCCCTGTCCGGCGATGGCTGCCGTCTGCACCAGCATCAGGTCGGAGAAAGTAGTTCCCGCACTGCGCATGGGAAACTCCACTCCGCTCATCGCCAGCCAACGGCTCCAATCATCCCAGCGCCGTAGATGCAGCAACGGAAACCGCAACACATCCGCCGGTGCGATCAGGCCGCCTCGGATGTTGAGCAACATCGGGCTGCACAGGGGCAGAAATTCCACATCGTACAGATGTTTCAAAGAATGTTTGGGCCAATTGCCGTCGCCGAACGCAATGAAGAGATCGATGTTGCGGGCCGATACGTCATCGAGCACCGGGCTCGAAGTAATTTCCACATGCAGGTTCGGGTACTCGGCGTGAAACGAGCCGATGTGATTGCATAACCACATGGAGGCGAAGCCGGCGGTGCTCGAGATCCGCAGGACACCGTCAATCTCCGTATGGGTGCTGTCTTCCAAAGCATTGGTCAGCAACGTGAGCGATTTATGCACATCCTGCGCATAGCGGCCGGCGCGAGGCGTCAACACGATTCCCTTGCCCGAGCGTTCGAGCACTTCAAAGCCGAGAATTTCTTCGAGCATCGCCAGTCGATGACTTACCGCGCTGCGCGTGACTCCAAGCTCCTCCGCCGCCGCCCAGACGGTGCCGAGGCGAGCAAACGCATCGAGTGCCTTGAGCGCATGCATGGGTGGGATACGCGAAGTCATGCGGTGTATTTTTTTCACCCCAGGAGTTGAAAACTACTCACGTCCGGCAGATTCGGCTCCCATCATAATCAATTCACCCGCCGACCGAGCGAGTGCGCAGCCACTAAAAATTCAGGAGATGGGATGACAGACCGGTATCGAAATCCGCGAGCTTCGAAGTGTTACCCGTATGCCCGGCTTTCGCAATGCATCTCCGCCATATTGGCCGGCGCCGCGTCGCTGCATGCGCTGCCGGCGAATGCCGACGCCATGGAAGAAATCGTGGTCACCGCGACACGGCGCAGTGTGTCCGTATCCGACATTCCTTACAACATATCTGCGATCGGCGCCGCCGACATCGCGAATTCCGGCGTGACGGATCTTCAGGGATTGACGCGCATGATCCCGGGCCTCGTGGGCCCCGATCTAGGTCCGCGGGCGAGCAGCATGAACGGCACGTTCACCATCCGCGGACTCAACGCGAGCAGCGTGAATACCCAGGATCAGAACATTGCCGCGCCGCTCGTCTCCACGTATGTGGACGAGACACCGCTCTTCGCCAACATCAAGATGACCGACATCGCGCGCGTCGAAGTGTTGCGCGGGCCGCAGGGCACCTTGTACGGTTCGGGCTCGATGGGCGGCACGGTGCGCATGATTCACAATAAGCCCGACCTCACCGAGACCGAGTTCGACGTAGCCACACGCGCGTCGCAAACAGCCAACGCCGCGAATCCTTCCGAAGCCATCGACGTCATCGCCAACCTGCCTGTCACTGACACGATTGCCTTCCGTGCTTCGGGCGGCTACGAAAAGCTCTCCGGGTTCACCGACGCCCTGTCGGTGGCGGTGCTGAACGCGAACGGGCAGCCCGCACTCGCCAATCCCGGCGACCCGGTACACAGCCCGCCGGTATTCACCGAGAAACGCGCCATCGACGGCTCGGCCACATGGTACGCACGCAGCGTCGTGTTGTGGAAGGCCAGCGATGCGCTGGAATTCACCTTGAGCTACCAGCATCAGACCGATCAATCCGACGGTTTTTCGCAGGCGAGACCAGGGCAGCGCTACGCGCAGACCCTGTACTTGGACCAACCCGGATCGTTCAAAACCGATCTCGGCTCCTTGGATGGCTCGTACGACCTGGGCTTTGCGACTCTCAGCTCCTCTTCTTCTTTTACCAAGCAGGACGGGAGCAGCCAGTATGATTTGACCGGCCTGATCGAATCGCTGGCGTCGCTGTATGGGAACTATCCTCGGACGCTCTCGCCGATCGAAGTGCAGACCGACGACAAGGCATTCACCGAGGAATTGCGCCTGGTGTCGAAGAACTCTGGTCCCTGGGATTGGGTGACGGGGGCCTACTACAGCGAACGCAAGCAGGAACTCAAGCAGGTCGAGCCGATTCTCGGTTTTGCGAGCTGGAGCGAGCTGCCAGGGACGGGCCGGCCGGCCGGATGCACCGTCTTCAATACCGTCGCCTGTCCGTACCCGGCGTTCGGCGATGTGATCCAGTACTATCAGGGAGGCATTCGTCCATCGCAGAACCCGTACCCCGATCTCAACTTCACGCTTGATCGTCACGTGAAATTCAGCGATGTGGCAGCGTTCAATGAGACGTCCTATCACTTCACCGATCAATGGCAGGCGACCGGCGGCGCGCGCGTTTTCTGGCAGCACTATGACCAGCAACTCGTGCAGACGTTGCCGATGTGCGGTCCGTTCTGTTCGCAGTCCGGGACCGATCCCAGCGGTCTCACCGCGGACTCGAACGCCAAGGGTTTTCGCAATCAGATCTTCAAGGTCAACACGTCGTATCAGATTGCGGCGCGTACCCTGGTCTATGTCACGTGGTCGGAAGGGTTCCGGCGCGGCGGCGTCAATGCGCTGCCGACCGGCAATTGTTACTACTGCGAAACGCCCGCACTGCTCACCTACCAGCCCGATGAGGCGCGAAATACGGAAGTCGGCATCAAGGGAGGTTTCGGCGCGGGGTCGACTTACACCTTTACGCTGTACAACATCGATTGGAAAGATCCCCAGATCCAATCCTTCACTGCCACCGGCGGCTTCGATTTCGTGACCAACGGCGACAAGGCGCGCTCCCGAGGCGTCGAAGCTGAACTGTCGCTGCGTGCGTCGGACACCACCAAGATCGAACTCGGCTACAGCTATGTCGACGCCGAATTGACCGCGAGTTTCGTGCGCGGCAACAACGATCTGACGGGCGTGTCCGGCGATCGATTGCCGGGGGTTTCCCGGCAGCAGGGCACAGTGGCGTGGGACTATTCTCTGCCGCTCAACGAGGACCGCGATCTTCACGCACGCATCGATGCGTCGTATCGCAGCGATTTCTGGACCAGTTTGCCGCATTCGCCCACTGCCACGGATCTTCCGGGCTTCGCGCTGGTGAACGCGCGAATCGGATTGGGGATCGCCAAGGCGTGGCGTATCGATGCGTTCGTCAACAACATCACCAACCAGCCGGCCGCGACCAGCGTGTCGACGGTGCCGGGATCGGAGCATAATCGCGCCGAATACGTCGGTCGACCGCGAACCGCGGGTCTCGAGCTCCACTATTCGTTCAAAGGTCGATAACCCCCAATACGAGGATCACACCTATGGTCAACAACGCAACACGTGTGCCGGCGCGGCAACTCGACGACGTCGGCGATGCATTCACCTTGCAGAGGCGCAGCACCCAGGGTGGTACGAAACGGCTGACATCGTGGGGGTTTCGCAACGAAACGGATCCTCTCACCGATGTGCTGCTGGCCTCGCCGGATCATCTGCGCCACATGGCCACGAGCTCACTGTCGCGCAAATTTCTTCGCGAGAACCCCGCCGATATTCGAGTCGCTCAGGCCCAGCATCGGGAGCTGGCCGGCGCGTATGCGCATTTCGGCGTGCGCGTTCATACGCCTCGGTTGGAGCCCGAATTGCCCATGCAGGTGTACACCCGGGACTCGAGCGTCATGACCCCGTACGGCGCCATCATCACGGCCATGGCCAATTGGTGGCGCCGCGGCGAGAATTTCGCGGCCATTCGCACCTATGAGCGCCTCGGCATCCCGATCTACGATATGGTGACCGCGGGAACTTTCGAGGGCGGTGACTTCAATGTCATCGAAGAGAATTGCGTATTGATCGGCTGTGGCGGCGGCCGAACCCAGGAAGAGGGCGCCCGACAGGTCGAGAGCTGGTTCAAGAAGGAGGGATGGGAGACTCGGGTCGCGTTTTTCGACGAGTACTACGTCCATATCGATCTTATGGTGGTACCGATCGCCAATAAGCTGACTGCCGTCTGCCTGGATTGCACCGAGCCTGGGCTGGTCGACTGGCTGAAGAACAAAGGGCATGAGATCATCGATGTACCGTTTCAGGACACGATCAATCTGGGCTGCAACTTCATGTCGCTGGGCCGTGATCGGGTGATCGCGCCGAAGGCCAGCCGGGTCCTGATCGAGCAGTTGCGGGCGCGCGGATTCGAGGTGGTGGACGTCGACATGAGCGAAATTTCCAAGACCGGCGGCGGCATTCATTGCATGGCCCAGGCCTTGCGGCGTGACCCGCAGGGCTGAGCGATCGCGGCCGTCATGCCAACGCAGAGTGATCAGTCGCTGAGTGCGGACGGCAAGACGCTGCGCGTGAACGGCCGTCGATTGTGGTCGCGGCTGATGGAGATGGCGGAAATCGGTGCGACCGCCCACGGCGGCTGCAACCGCCAGGCCTTGACCGATGCCGACATGGCCGGACGCCAGCTTCTGTCGCGGTGGGCGGAGCAAGCCGGCTGCCGCGTGCGGGTCGACGCGGTGGGAAACTTGTTCATCCGGCGTCCGGGGCGTGACGATACCCTGCCGGTGGTCATGACCGGGAGCCATCTCGACACTCAGCCGACCGGCGGCAAATTCGACGGCGTGTACGGGGTGCTGGCCGGGCTCGAAGTGATCGAGTCCCTCAATGATGATGAGATGGCGACCGCGCATCCGATCGAACTGTCGGTGTGGTGCAACGAGGAGGGCAGCCGCTTTCCCATGGCGATGATGGGCTCGGCGGTTTGGTCCGGACGCCTGCCTCTCGATACAGCGTACGCGTTGACCGACCGGGCAGGGATCAGCGTGCGCCAGGAGCTGCAGCGCGCGGGCGTTCCGACCGGTGCGCCGTTGTTGCGTCAGGCAGTCAAGGCCTCCTTTGAAGTGCACATCGAACAGGGGCCGGTGCTCGAGCAGAAGGCCAAGACCATCGGTGTGGTGACGGGCGTGCAGCACATGAGCCGGCATGAAATCATCGTCGAGGGCCAGGAGGCGCACGCGGGCCCCACACCCATGGACATGCGGCGCGATCCCATTCGGGTGCTCGCGGATCTGTTGCCGGCTCTGTACGCGGCGACCGCGCAACGCGGCCGGGACGCGCGGCTCACCATTGGCTTCATCGAGACGCTGCCCGGGTCGCCGAATACGGTTCCCGGCCGGCTGCGATTCACCGTGGATATTCGTCATCCTGATGCAGCGGTCTATGGAGAACTGCGGGAAGAAGTGAACCGGCTGGTGCGTGCCGCACTCGGCCGGCATGCGCTCGCAGGCGACATCCGCTGCGTGTGGGAGGCGCCGGGAGTCAGCTTCGATCCCACCTGCGTCGCGGCGGTTCGCAGCGCAACGGCTGCGCTCGGATTCGATTCCTTGGAGATGGTCAGCGGGGCCGGCCACGATTCCTGCAATGTGTCCGCCGTCGTGCCGACCGCGATGGTGTTCGTGCCTTGCGCCGGCGGCCTCAGTCACAACGAGGCGGAAAGTGCATTGCCCGGCGATTTGGAGGCCGGCGCCAATGTGTTGCTGCACGCCATGCTGTCGATGGCGAGCGCGGCGACGACATAGCCGGAACCGACAGACGCCGGTCGGCAGCGGTGAAGACCCCGCCGATCATGGAGTCGCCGCTTTGGTGAATCTGGCCCATCGATCGAACGTGATGCGCTCGTTCAGGCGGCCCAATCCAGCTTCAGACGTTTCTTCTCCGCCGCGCAATCGCGCAGGTAAAGATTAATCAAATTTTGGTACGGAATTCCCGAACACTTTGATAACTCCTTAAAGTAGTCAATTGTCGAGACGTCGAGCCTAATAGTAATTTGACGCTTTGCGGTTCGCACATAAGGGTTCGGCTTGGACTTCGTGAAATCGTAGTGCTTCTTCATGGCAGGAACCGCGCATATTCGAGCCTTTCGGAAGGATCCGCCTTTCGAGCCGAAATTATGCGAATGCGATAATCCGATTCTCTGTAGCAATGACAAACGATCAAAATTCGCAACTGGACGCTTAAGCCAAGCAAAATAAAGCGCTCCTCGTCATCAGATTCATCCGGATCCTCAATCAATCTGCCGTGCTCATCGAAAAATACACTTCTGGCTTCGTCGAATGAGACGCCATGCTTCACTTCATTGGAGCGGCTCTTCTTAGCGTCCCACTCAAAATGCAATTCTTCCATACCTACAGTGTAATTACAACGTAGGGCGGGGCAATTGGAGTTTCTGCTGCATACACCTCGATTTAGTCGTCTGATTGAACAGGGAGATGTCCTATGTTGGAATGCGATTCCGTGAGCACTCAACCAAAGGACCATAACCCATGGATCTGAAATTGACGAAGAAAATTGCGCTCATCACCGGTTCCACCGCGGGCATCGGCAATGCCATCGCGGCTTCGCTCGCGCGCGAAGGCGCGACCGTCATCGTCAATGGGCGGTCGCGAGCCGCCGTGGAGGGCGCCGTGGCCGCGATGAAGGCGGAGGCCAAAGGCGACGTGATCGGATTCGCGGGCGACCTCAGCGTGGCATCGGTCGCGGAGGCCCTGGTGCGCCAGCATCCGGTCGTCGATATTCTGGTGAACAACCTCGGTATCTTCGAGGTCAGGCCGTTCGAGGAGATTTCCGACGCCGACTGGCAGCGATTCTTCGATGTGAACGTGCTGAGCGGCGCGCGGCTCTCGAGGCTGTATCTCCCCGTGATGCGCAAACGCAATTGGGGCCGCATCATTTTCATCTCGAGCGAGAGCGGCTACCACATTCCGGCGGAAATGATCCATTACGGCATGACGAAGGCCGCGCAGATCGCGGTTGCCCGCGGTTTGGCGGAGACCACCGCCGGCACCGGGATTACCGTGAACAGCGTACTGCCGGGGCCTACGCGCTCTCGCGGCGTGGGAGATTTCGTCGCCGAGATGGCGGCCAAATCCGGGAAAAGTGCGCAGACCGTGGAAAACGAATTCTTCAAGACCGCGCGGCCCACCTCCTTGTTGCAGCGGTTTGCCACGCCCGAGGAGGTTGCGGCGATGGTGACCTACGTCGCGAGCCCCGTGTCCTCCGCGACCAACGGCGCTGCGCTGCGCGTCGACGGCGGAACGATCAAAAGCGCGTTCTGACGCGCCGCCGATTGATCGCGGTGCGCAATTCCTCGGCCGCCTCACGGATGGCTTCGGCCGCACCGCCGCCGGCGTAGATGATATTGCGCGAGGAGCTGATCAACAGTCCCGCGCCGCGTGCATCCAGGCCCGCTGACAGGGTCGCATCGAGATCGCCGCCCTGCGAGCCGATGCCGGGCACCAAGAACGAGAGCTCGGGGTGTGCCATGCGAAGGTCGGCCATCTCTCGCGGAAAGGTGGCGCCGACCACCAGCATGAGGTTGCCGTGCGTGTTCCATTGTCCCGCCGCGCGCTCCGCGACCCGGCGATAGAGCGGCAGGCCGTCAACGAGTAGATCCTGAAAATCCTTGGCACCGGGATTGGAAGTGCGGCAGAGCAGGATGGCTGCGCGATCCGGACGCGCGAGGAAGGGTAGTACCGAGTCTTCACCCATGTAGGGATTCACGGTCACCGCATCGGCACCATACCGATCGAACGCCTCGCGAGCATAGGCCTCGGCGGTATTGCCGATGTCGTTGCGCTTGGCGTCCAAAATGACCAGCGCGGCCGGCGCGCACTCGCGGATGTAGCGAATGCTGGCGACCAGCTGGTCCTCCGCGCCGAGCACGCTGTAGAACGCAATCTGC
>Ga0073928_10001615_pt1 | contig 42352 bp, 46 predicted proteins | sample PaiPotPPA55metaG_FD_76969 | JGI IMG/M metagenome (GOLD analysis project Ga0073928, IMG submission 76969) | Iron sulfur acid spring bacterial and archeal communities from Banff, Canada, to study Microbial Dark Matter (Phase II) - Paint Pots PPA... ...
AATTGAAACTGCCAGCCACAGACCTGTTTTTCTGAAGAATCGAAGGGACGGCAAGGACACCTGCCGTCCCTTTTTTGTCTCCGCAACACTTGCTTCAGATCGTCGGCAGTTACGATTCAAACCTTATCGCGTCAGCTGCCGTTGCCTCGCAACATTGCGTTTTGCAGACGGTGATATTATCTGAACGATGCGAATCCTCATTCTGAATCTCAGCGCAAGTTCCTCCGATGAAGTCAACGCAGCGCTCGCCGGACAGGGTTACGAAATTGCCAGCGAAGCGGCACTGGATGTCGAGCACATCGAGCTGCTGGCGCCGGAATTGCTCATTACGGAAGCCACGCCATCGGACCTCAGTTGCTGCGGGATCATCACGCAAATCAAATCGCGTGAACAGACGAAATCCATTCGAGTACTCATGGTGGTGCAAGGAGGCGCGCTGGAGCGAGCGCGGGCGCTGGACCTTGGCGCTGACGACGTCATTTCAGCTCCATTCGAATCACTGGAGTTTGCCGCCAAGGTTCGCACGCAGTTTCGCGAACGCCAGCCAGAAGTGGAGTTGCGGTCCAAGCTCAAACAAGCAGAAAAGAAAGAGCAGCTGGCGGAACTCGCGGTGGAAACGCTCAGCGGCGGCGCGGTGACGCGAAAGCGGCTGTGGATACTTCCGGCACTGATTGCGCTTTGCGTCGTGGCGGTAGTCGCTGCGCTGGTCACTTCGTTGACTTACCACCGCAGCCGCACCGATACGCGGCAGCTGAAAGCGGAAGTGGCGCGATTAAGCCGAGGCGTGGTGCAACAGAGTGACCTTCTGCGCCGCGCGGAGGACGAACGCCATGCGTTGGACATACGTGGAAAAACAGATTCCGCCGCTCGCGAATCGCTGCTGGCGCAATCGGAAGAGCTTAAGAAAAAAATGGCTGGCGCTGGCGGAAATGGCGACGGCGAACTACGGAAACAATTGCTGGATACGCAAGGCCGGCTCAATCGCCTGGAGAGCGAAGGCAAATTCGCGGAAACAATTGTGAAGTCCTACGGCTCAAGCGTATGCCTGCTGCACGTGGTGGTGGAATTTCTCGATCGCGGCACCGGAAACTCCATCCTGATTGCCGTGGACTCCCTCGGCAAGCCGATCCTGGACGATAAGGGCAATGTACAGTTGGACATTTCAGGCAATGGACCGCACTTGCAGTTAGACGTTTTCGGAACAGGCTTTCTGGTACGTAAGGATGGACGGCTGCTGACCAATCATCACGTAGCGGAGCCCTGGTGGGGAAACGATGAGCTGAAAACGCTGACTGACCATGGCGCTGTGGCGTATGCGCTCTCCTACACTGCGTATTTTCCCGGTGGCCAGAAAGGTATTTCCGCCAAGGTCGATAAAATTTCCTCGCAAGCCGATGTAGCTACGCTGCGGCTGGATGGCGGCTTGCCCGCGCGCAGTACACTGCTAGACCTGGATGAACGGATTGATGCCAGCGTGCCAGGCGACGCGGTGGTGCTGATCGGCTACCCGACCGGTATCGAAGGAATCCTGGCTCGCGCCGGACCGGAAGCGGCAAAGGAAATTACCGGGAATAATACCGAAGTGCGGCAAATCGTCGCGCAACTGGCGGCGCAGAAATTGATCCGGCCCACCACCACGCAAGGCCATATCGGCGATGTCCTGCAGGACAAAATTGTTTATGACGCTGCGACCACATCGGGAGGCTCTGGCGGGCCGCTCTTAAACCGCAATGGAAAAGTGATCGGCGTTAACTTCGCGATATTGAATGGATTCGGCGGATCGAACCTTGCGGTGCCGGTGAAGTACGCCAAGGAACTTTTGAACTGATCTCAGGGTTTGCAAGTACAACCCACAAACCGCGCCATAATTGCAGAAACGAATCGCCAATGTTATCGTAAATAAATCGCGCCGAGGTAGCTCAGTGGTAGAGCAGCCGATTCGTAATCGGCAGGTCGCGAGTTCAACTCTCGCCCTCGGCTCCAGTTTCTTCCTTTTAAATCAGTAGCTTACAAAGTTCCGTTCGACCGTTTTCCCAACTCCGTTGCACAGTCGTTGCACATTAGCTCAGATTTGGATCCGTTCCTGTACACAGACCAAGGTTGAAGTTCGGTGCGTCCACGACTGATGACGACCCTGCGTTCTCAAACTCGGAATGGATACACCATCATCCCCGCTGCGCGCGAGAGAGAAACCGAAACTAGCCGGCCTCCAGATGCAACCGCCGCCAGTACAGAAAGAAGCGCTGTCCGGACAGTACAGTTCTGGAACTGTCCTTCGATTAACCTCAGTTCTAGCCGTAGTGCTAACTGATTCCGTCGATTGAAACTAATGATTCATTCAGGGCATTCTCGCTGCAATCATCTCATTCGCCGCAACGCCTATAAATGCGAAATACAACCTATACGTGGCAACAAGCAGTGCAGGATGCAATCGCCGAAAGAGAGGCGAATCAACTGAAACGAAAGATTGAACTGGCTGAAATCGCCATCTTCGAGCGAATAGACACATTCTTTGCGGCTGATGACGGCGAAGATATAGCACTCTTTGAAGCGCTCGGTAAGCTGCGAACTTTGAGGGAGCTTTTGGAAAGCTGATTTCGAATTCAGCGATGCTTTACTTATTCGAACTGGCCGCTTCTTTTCTCCGCTTCCACTCCGCTCTTGCCTCTTCCAAGAAAACCGGAAGTTAGGAATCAAATTGGCGCGGAAAGCGCGTTGCAAGTTGCGTTGCAAGTGCTACGCCCAAACCGAGCCCGGAAGAGCAGGGGTGTGAGCAAACTGAACGGATTGAAAACAACCACCTTGGGAAATCGGGCCCCATAATCTTCCGACAGAACTTGCTCTTGCCTGCTGTGTCTCGCGCGTTGCAATCACGCACTATGAAGCTAATTCCCGCCATCATTCTTACCTTGACGTTTGCGCTGATTGCGCTGTCGCAAACAGCGGCAAGTTGCACCTTTACGACGCCGCACCCTGGTCGTGCTTGATATTTCCACTGGGAAGGTGCGGAGAGCAGTTTTCCGTCGAGTTCGTTAATACCAGATTGTCGGAGTATTGAGCGTGGCCGAGCCTGAGTTGTTGCTTCGGAGAGACCTTGAATGGGCGACGTTAGTCGCGAAATCGTGCATTGGCCCGGCCAGCTTTCGCGACGGGATTCCAGCTGTATGCCGTCCGGGAAGCTAATCGTCGAGGTCGTCAATCCGTACTGCCCAGAACAAACTTGGCGCGGGCGGTGACTGGGAGTCGAATCGGACAAAGGTCGGCGAACCGACCACTTTTCTCTCCCACCAAAACGGAAAGGACAGTGCCGAACCTGATTTCATAGTCTCCAGCCCGGTCAAACGAGTAGGCATCTTCAAGCAAGAAGCGTTGTTCGAAGTGCTCTCCCGGTTGTAGAACCACCGAGGGGACCTCGGAAGCCACATCCCAGGTGTAGGTGTCCGGCATAACACTTGAATGGCTTAGCTTTTCCCACGGGAAGGACAAGTCTGATTGGAAAGCGGGCTGTTTCCGGACTATTCTTAGGCTGACGCCTTCCATCATCGCTCCGCGCTGCGGGAATCGAATTATTGCCTGAGAACCATTTTGAACAGCCAGGACAACAGGCACCTGCGTGTCTTTTGTCACGGCTCCGTCACGCTCGAACCGAAACTCTGCTTTGATTTGGTCTAAGGTTTCATTTCGCTCGACGGTCAATTCCACCGGCGGCGTCTTCTCGCCAGCACACTCCAGAATTAGTGAGTAACGGCCAGGTTTTATCTTCTCCTCCCCGAAACCCCAGCCACCAGACCAACCATGGTCAAGCATTCCATCTACGGGCCATCCCACGGACTCAACTGTGCGAACCCCGTCCGGTCTCGCTATACTCAGCGAACACGGTTTCCTGAGCTCCTCTGGAATTACAGCTGAATTCTTGGGCGTTACACCAACCCAGAATCGAACCGCCTCTCCTTCTAGGTATCGAGGCTTCTCCAGGCGAAGCACGGGCTCTACACCTGCGGTTCCGTCTTGAGAAGCCATTCCCACCGAGGATGGCGCAAAAGACGAGCCAGTAGCAACGACCAAGAAGGGCCCGACAATCAGACCGGCAAACAGTCTAGCCCTGTGCATCGCAGTTCCTCGATGAGGCTTGATTAGACCTTCTAGCACTTTGCGCGTCAAGAAATCAAAAGCACCGGGCAATAGTCCCTGGTACGTTCGTCTTACCGGAAGTCGGGAATCAAATTGGCTTGGAAAGCGCGTTGCAAATTGCGTTGCAAGTTCCGTGCCCGACCAAGCCCAGAAGCGGGGCTGTGACCAAATTGAAGGGATTGAAAACAAACACGGTTGGGGAATATCAATCAAATTCGCAATCGGCAGGTCGCGAGTTCAACTCTCGCCCTCGGCTCCAATTTTTTCTCATTTTTTTGGCTTGCTGAGGCAAGACTAGCAAGAAGATCCAAGCGTTTTTAGCGGGAAACCGGATACATCAGCCACCCCAATGCAATTGCGACCAAAACGAACATCGCGAAGGACCAGGCAGCGTACTTGAGACGTTCGAGAGGATCGCGGCGGCCGAGGGTGCCAAAAGCCAGCGAAATAATCACCGCAAAAAGCAGCAGCGATTGAAAGTGCGACAAATGCAGCGGCACCATAGCCATCATGCTTTGCGCCTGCGCGCCGCCTCATAAGCGTGCAATGCGGCCAGCAGGTTCAAAACTCCAGCCGTGGCCAGGAAACGCGTACCGTAATCGCCGTCGGCGTGGGAAACATCGGCGCCTGACGGTTCGAGGTTGCGCGCGATGAAATAAAAGCTGCCGGTTCCTAAATCCGCAGCGTAGCCGAGTCGCGCGAAAGCATCTTCACCGCCCGGCGCAAACAGATTCCCGCGCATTCCGGCGCCCAGATAGACCAGAAATCCCACTGCAAGAAAAACCGTTACGGCGCGGCCCCACATTCGCAGCAAGGCGTGGCCGAAACCTGGCAAAATCCAGCCGGCGATGGCGATGGCGATGGCGCGCAAGTCGTAAGCGCCCGTGCGAGCGGAATGCGCCTTCGCCGGCTGCACTTCGTGAACCGGTGCGGCGGGCTCAATGTTTTCCGCGCTCGCTACGCTGACTGCGTCGGCTGCTGTCTTGTTCCCGGTGGTGTCGTCGAACATTTTTTTTCTTCGCTGGGAGTAGGACTAAGACTAGGCTAGCAGCGCGAGAATCTCCTCTTGAACAGCGCCTGTGACACGCGCCTCGTTTTCATCAACGTACACATTCACTTCGCTGCGCATGCCGAATTCCGGAAGATAGATTCCCGGTTCGACGGAATTACACGTTCTCGCGATCAATCGACGGGTATCGTGTGTTTCGAATCCGTCCATGTTCACGCCATTTCCGTGCACCGACTGGCCGAGATTGTGGCCGGTGCGATGAATAAAATACTTTCCGTAGCCGGCTTTTTCCACGACGCTGCGCGCCGCCTTGTCTACTTGCCAGCCTTGCAGCGGCTTGCCAGCCGCGACTGAAGATTGGATCAGGGAGACAGCCCGGTCCCGCGCCTCGACCAACACTTTGAAAATCTTCGCGTACTTTTCCGGTACATGTGCGCCCAGATAGCCAACCCATGCGACATCGTAATAAACGCTGCCGGGAGTCTTCCGCTTTCCCCAAACGTCCAACAGCAGCAAATCGCCTTCCTTGATCTCGGTCGGCCCGTCATTCGATGGCGCGTAGTGCGGATCGCTGGCGTGGGCATTTACGGCGACGTCCGGGCCTTCATCGGTGGTGATGTCGGCCTTCTCAAATTCCGCCAGAATCCATTGCTGCAACGCGACCTCAGTTAAAGGCTTTTTATCGTGCAGGCCCTTGGCCGCGAGCGCAAATGCTTCAGCGACAATGCGGTCGATGGTTTTTCCGGCCAGCAGATGGGATTGCAATTGTTGCGGCGTCCAGCACGCTTCGTATTTCTGCACCAGGTCGGCGGAGGTGACCACTTTTACGCCACAACTTTTGACCAGTTCCACGGTGCCGGCATCGACCATAGCCACATAGGGAATCGCATTCTTCGGCGAATACTGCATGGCAACGCTTTTCGCGCGGCCCAACATTTTCTGCAGATTTCTCCGCAGCTCTTCCTGGCCCGAATAATAAAGCGTTTCACCAGGCAACGTGCCCAGCGATTCGGTTTCAATCTTGTGCGCGAGCTTTCTTGGCGTACCCTTAGCCGGAACAAAATAAAACCAGCGGCGCGTGCGCATGGCGTTTGGCAGGTCCAGGATGCGATGCGCAATCGGGTCGCGCCCACGAAAATCGCAAAATAGCCAGCCATCCAGTTTGGCGGCACGCAAATCGCTTTGGATTTCGTGGAGTTGAAAGCTCATGGGCGCGGCATACTCCCTTTGTCGACGTGACGATTAAACATGGTGTGATGCGAGTGCTTCGATTGCCAGCGTGGTCACGCCAAAGATTTCCACGCGCTTGCTGCGGCTGCGTTCACCGGATAAAAGTCTAACAGCCGACTTCGGCCTTTTCAAAAGTTCCGCCAGAAATGCGCACAGGGCTTCGTTCGCTCGGTTGTCCACAGCCGGAGCCTGCAATCTGATTTTTAGCGCGCCGTCCATCACACCAGCGACCTCATTCCTGCTGGCGCGCGGCTGAACACGCACCGCAAAAATGGCCGCGCCATTGCGACTCTCGATTTTCAGCATTTGAATCCTTCCAACCTGCCCTATTAGCTTGACTGCCATATTGACAGGCGATTTCGTTCTCGACACCGAAGCAACCCATCGATGCGAGATTGGTACCCGGTATTGATCACATTTCTGTTTACCGCGCTGTCGGTAGTTTTCAAACTACTCTCGCGCCGCGACCAGGACCAGGCACCACCCTTCCGTAATGATCTTTACCTCGCACAATCGCTTTCGATGGGTTCGGTCTCCGCTCTCGCCGTTTCCCTGATCAAAGCGATTCTGGCTAACAACCCAGGCGCTGGCCTCGAATGCACCTTGCTTCTTATCGGGTATATACTACTGACAGGGTTGCTCGCTTGCCTCGACCGTTGGAGAAGGACGGAAAATTCCAGCGCGCCAAGGTCGTGGGCATTCTGCTTCCCGACTTAGTCGGTGTATTTGGGTATTTCGTGGTTTTCTTCTTCGCGAAAACCCAGAATCTGTGAAATGAAACGCACACTAGCGCACCACATCCTACACGCGTTCGGACTGGCTGGTTGCTGAGTTCAGGGGCTTTCCGCTCTTGATAGCTATGACCCTTTATGCAATCCCTTCCGGATTCCGTTCCTCCTTTTTTCTACAATTGGCGGTCCTGATGCTCGTCTCGGGCGGGGCGTTGACCTTTGCCCTCGTCAAGTTTCGCAATCGCTAATCTTGCATCGCGCCATCAAAGCTCTGTTCGTTGCATACAATTCTGTGTCGGTTCACTGCGCTTAACTGCGGATTCCAAACAGCGCAGTGCCGATTCGCACTTCGGTCGCGCCTTCCTCGATCGCTACTTCGAAATCGTGAGACATGCCCATCGATAGCACGGGAAGCTTTTTTCCCAGCCGTTGCTCGAGATTTCCTTTCAAATCACGCAGCTCGCTAAAGTACGGCCGCACTCTTTCCAAATCATCGGGGAACGGTGGAATGCACATCAGCCCCTGCAGGTCGAGGCCGCTCAGCGCAGAAATCTCCTCGGCAAGTTGCATTAAAAGATCTCGCGCGACTCCGCTCTTGGACTCTTCTGGCGCGATGCGCACCTCGATCAACACACGCAACTTACGCGATTCGCCGAGTTCAGAGCGCGCACGATCCAGCCGTTGTGCCAGTGCAAAGTCATCCACCGAATCAACACTGCGAAAAAATCGCGCGGCCTTCGCGGCCTTGTTGCTCTGCAAGTGCCCGACCAGGTGCCACTCAGCGTGCAAATCTTGCAACTCACCCCGCTTCCCTTCCCACTCCTGCACGCGGTTCTCCCCAAAATGCGTAATGCCCTGTTCGAACACCGTTCGTATCGCATTGGCCGAATGGGTCTTCGAGACCGCAATCAATGTGATCTCATCGGCTGTGCGCCCAGCCCGCTTCGCGGCACCTACAATGCGTTCACGAACCGCCGCCAGCCGTTCCGGTAAATTTGATTCGTTCATAGGCACACTAAAATCCTACCACGCGCGCCTTTGCGGCTTGCTGCAGCTCCGGTTAGACTAACGCTCGGTACACATTGAACTCATGAACGATCGCGGAACATTCATCGCTGTCGAGGGCATCGATGGCAGTGGCAAACAAACTCAAGTGCGTCTTCTTGCGCGCGAACTGGAATCGCGCGGCTATCAGGTCTTGTCCACCGGCTTTCCCCAGTACGGTTCGTGGTTCGGAAAGATGGTTGGGCAATTTCTCAATGGCGATCTTGGGCCATTGAATTCCGTGGACCCCCACTTTGCCGCGCTGCTGTACGCGGGCGATCGCTTCGAGTGCAAACAACCCATCGTCGCAGCTCTCGAAAGCGGCGCCGTGGTCCTCGCAGATCGCTATGTTGCATCGAGTTTGGCTCATCAAGCCGCACGTGCTGTTCCGGAAAAGCGCGCCGAATTCCGCGCCTGGATTGAGCACCTGGAATACAACATCTACGGCCTGCCCAAAGAACATCTCGTACTGTACCTGCGCTTGCCGCCGCGCGAAGCACAGACTCTGATCGCGAAAAAGTCCGCGCGCGCCTACACCGATTCCGCGCACGACATCCTGGAATCAAGCATCCGCCACCTACAGGCTGCAGCGGACATGTACGATGAGCTCGCGCGTGCTTCGAATTGGAAAACCATCGAGTGCTTCGACTCTACGAAGCAAATGGTTCGGCCCGCCGAAGAAATTTCCGCTGAAGTTCTCGCTGCTGTGCTTCCCAGGATCGCTCCACGGCAAAAGGCAAAGGTCTAGCCATGGCCTTCTCTGAATTCCGCGGCAATCCGCAAATCGTCGCGGCGCTGCGCGGCGCATTGCGTGCCGGGCGCGTGCCGCATGCGCTACTCTTTACCGGCCCGCAGGGCGTTGGCAAATACACGCTGGCGCGCCTCTTCGCACAAGCGGCAAACTGCGAACGCCTCACCGACGATGCTTGCGGCGAATGTTACACTTGCCAGCGCATCGCACTGCTCGCCGAACCGCAACGCCTCGTCGAACAGGGCCTCGCCGAGCGCGGCGAAAGCGCCGATGCCGCCATGGTCGAGCGCACTCCGCTCATCCTGCAAACCCATCCCGACGTCTGGGCGCTGGTTCCCGATCCCGTTCGCCTGAAATCTCCGGTAGTGCGCCCGGTCCTGCGTATCGGCCAGCTCCGTGCCGTACAGCGCGCCGCCTATTTTCAGCCGATGGGACGACGGCGAGTTTTCATTCTCGACGGCGCGGACACCATGCGCTGGGACGTAGCCAGCGTGTTCCTAAAGATTCTCGAAGAGCCGCCCGGCTCCGCCAGTCTCATCCTGACCGCGCCGTCGGCCCACTCGCTGCTGCCGACGATCGTGTCACGATGTTTGCAATTTCACTTCGCCCCGCTGTCCACCAGCGAGGTCGAAGCCATCCTCAAGGAGAAATCGCAACTATCGCCAAACGCTGCCCGCCTCGCGGCACAGCTTTCCGAGGGCCGCCCAGGCTACGCACTGGAAATGGATGCCCTAAAAGAGAGCGAGCGCCGCAGCAACGGACTCAAAATCCTGGCCCGCGCCGCGCGCGGCGCAGAGTTCGCTCAGCTTTTCGCGCTCACCAACGCCATTGCGAAGGACCGCGAAGTTTCCTTCGAAGAACAACTTTCCGTTTTTTATAGTTTGCTTTCCGACCTGCTCGAACTCAGCTCCGGCATCGCCTCACCGCAACTCCGCAACTTGCCGCTGCGCAAAGACTTGGACGCCGTTGCGAGACAAATCGACACCCGCTGGGTGATGCGCGCTGTTCGCGGCCTCGATCAAGTTGCTGCTGGAGCGCGTCGCAATCTCAATCGGCAACTGGGCCTCGATGCTTTTGCGGCGCAACTTTCTTCCCGCAAATAGCCAGCAAAGTTCCCCATTTGCTCCCGCCAACTTTTTTTTCTCAACTGTAACCGCGCGCCCGCAAAGCGCATCTCACCCATATTGGTGCTAATTTCCCACCTTTGGGCCAAAAATAAGGAGTGTTTATGGTGAATCGCCGTATGTTTCGCCCAGGTTTTCCTGATGCAAAGGAATCTCTCCCGCCCCGCATCGTGCATCAGAATCACAATGCCGGCCCAGCCCCTAGCAAGAAGCCCGCTCCGCCAGAAATCACGCATGCCGAAAATTTCTATTGGATCAAGCAGATGCAATCCCGCACTCCGATGGTGGTAGCGTTGGAAAACGGCGAAACCCTGCACGGCATCGTGGAGTGGTATGACCGCGATTGCATCAAGCTCACGCGTCAGGGTAGCCCGAACCTGATGATCTTCAAACGCACCATTAAATACGTTCACAAAGAAGGCGGCGAAAACGGCGACGAATAGGGTAGCCGCAAGGAGTTGTGCGTCGCCTTGGTCTTACTGTAACGCTAACTCCGTTCAAACTGCGTGTTTCACTCAGCAGCGGTCTGCGACATTCGAGCTCCAGACCCGCCAAATGTCATCAGCGCCTTTGCAGCCAGTTGCCCCTGCGCGTTCCTGACATCGCATTCCACGACGATAAAATTCCTTCCAGCCCGCAAAACCTTGCCCTCTGCTTCCACCTTGCCCTCCGCGATGGGCAACAGGTAGTTAATCTTCAGCTCGATGGTCGCCAGTTCCGCCCCCACCGGTGACACCGTATAGGCAGCGATAGCTCCAGCCGTGTCGACTAAAGTCGCGATTACTCCTCCGTGAACGACGTTGTGAATCTGGCGATGATCGTCTTTTACTGTCAGGCCCAAGACCGCGCCACCTTCATACAGCTTTTCCACCTCGAGACCTACCAGCACGCTAAAATTGCTCAACTTCAGCCGACTCTGGGCGTACGCCAACACCTCGGCACCTAACTCGCGCTTCAGTTCATTACCCAAAATTCCCCCCAGTACTGTCTTGGACGCTTCGATCCTGCCTCTCGTACGATGTCACGGATTGCGCCAGCTCGCGTCTAATACAGCACCCGATCGCACGACTCGTCGCTCGGGCGAAGGCCGTCATTCTAGCAGTAACCCGTAGCGTGGGTGTGTTAGCCTCGCAGCGGACCTGGAACCTGGAAACCATGCGCATAGCCATCACCTGCTACCCCACTTACGGCGGCTCCGGAGTCGTAGCCACTGAGCTCGGCCAGGAATTGGCCGCTCGCGGCCACGACGTCCATTTCATCAGCTACGCCCCGCCCATCCGCATGAATCTGAACGACCCACACATTTTTTTTCACGAAGTCGAGGTAGCTTCCTACCCGCTCTTCGACCATCCGCCTTACGCTCTAGCGCTCGCCACCAAAATGCTCGAGGTCTTCGAGGCCGAGCAACTGGATTTGTTGCACGTTCACTACGCCATTCCACATTCGGTCAGCGCCATGCTCGCACGCTCGATGGCTGCTCCGCGCCGTTTGCCGTTCATCACTACCCTTCACGGAACGGACATCACGCTCGTAGGCAGCAACCGCTCCTATTTGCCGATCACCAAGTTTTCCATCGAGCAAAGCGACGGCGTCACTGCCATCTCGCGTTATTTGCAGGAGCAAACCGTCCGCGAGTTTGACATCAAGCGCCCAATCGAAGTCATTCCAAATTTCGTCAATTGCGACCTCTACACGCGCCAGCCGAATCCCGCGCAGCGCGCCAAGTGGGCGCCAGCCGGCGAACCTATCGTCATGCATCTCTCGAATTTCCGTCCCGTGAAGCGCCTGACCGACACCATCGAAATCTTCGCGCAAGTCCGCGCCAAAATGCCCGCAAAACTCGTGCTCATCGGCGACGGGCCGGACCGCGGCGCCGCCGAATATCTGGTCCGCAGGAAAAAGCTGCAGAAAGACGTGCACTTCCTCGGCAAGCAGGACCAGGTCTATCACCTGCTCTCTGACGCCGATCTCTTCTTATTGCCTTCTCAGTTGGAATCGTTTGGCCTCGCCGCTCTCGAAGCCATGGCCTGCGAAGTCCCCGTCATCGCCACCAATGTCGGCGGAGTCCCCGAAGTGATCGAGCACGGAGTGGATGGCTACCTGGTCGAACCCGGTGAGGTCGCCACCGCCGCGAAATATGCGATCGATCTCCTGTCACGTGCCGATCGCGGCCGCGAAATGGGCCAGCGCGCCCGCATTCACGCCAAGAAAAATTTCTGCGCCAATGACGTCATCCCGTCCTATGAGCGCTATTATCAGCGCATTCTCTCAGAAACCCGCGCTGCCTCAGCCTGACTCAATTTGCCGCCACGTTCTCCCTTGCCGTCAGCGTATCGAGAGCCGTGGTTCTGTGCAGACGGAGCCGGATGCGATTGATTTCCGACTGCGTGGGTGGGTGGGTGGGTGGATTATTCGCGTCCTTCCTAACAGTCAGAACGATTTCAACGTGGCCGCCTTCCGTGTCGTAGAGTTCCAGCACCACCTGATTGGCTTTCTTCGACGGATCAGCAAACTGAAATCCTTTCCAACTATTCGCAGCCACTTTGTACAACCCGGTTTCTCCGCCAACTGATGATGCCGCCTTGAGCGCGAGCATCATGCCTGATCGAGCCACTTGAGCAGAGCTTGCCCCTGGCTTTACATTCGCCGTTGTCGCGTTAACGAACCGCTTCTTTCTCTGCCTCGGAACGAATGTGTTCCAGCACCCGCATATGAATGCGATGAATCACGTAGTCAGACCACCAATGCCAGTAAGTCTCCGGCCACATCGAATGCGAGTACCAAGTTGTGCCTTCCACACGCGTGCGGCCGCCCGGCAACTCCGTCAACAGAAATTGCCCCTGATGCGATTCGAAGTATCCATGCAGATGCCGCGGTTCGATGTGCCCGTAAGGAGTCAACTCATTCAAAGGAGCGGGATTCGCCGTCACACTAAATCGCAATAGATGCGGTTCGTCCCACACGACAATCGGCTCAACAAACGGTCCGGTAGAAAAAACGCAGTGCCGTACCGCATCCGCCCCACGTCCCGTAATTTCCGCGCGTATCGGATAGGCAATCCCAGCGCGGAAAAGCATCTCTTGCGGCGGCGGTATCTCCGTAAAGGCCACCACTTTCTGCCAAACTTTTTCTGGGGGCGCGCTAATTTCAAGCGCACTCTTCACTTCGAACACGCCCGCTTGCGGTCGCGTAAAATGTTCAACGCCGTAACATCCCGGCGTCAGTAACACCACCATCGACACAATCGCAGGCGCGTTCCTTCTACCCCAATGCGCCGCCTGAATCACAAATCCCAGGCTTCCTCCCAGCAGCGCCAGTATGGCCGCAAGCGGCGCCGCCATCAGAAGACAGATCAAACCCTCCATCGCCACCATCAGCAGAATGGCTCCCAGTATGGCAATCGGCAGAATGGCTACCGTCACGCATTCCCCGTAACCGCGCGGCTGGTGATAACTATGTGTCAAGACGGCGAACAAACCCAGGCAAAACGGCAATCCGACAAACAGTCCCCAGCCATATTGCGCGATGACCTGCGTACCCAAAAACGTCAATCCCAAGCCGATCACAGCAGTGAGCCCGATGCTGACCAGCGCGCTGGCTGCACGCGTGCGCGGTATCCATCGTTCGATCACATTGCGAACAGGCCACGGAGCGCCTTCTTCCGAATCGGTAGCGGCGGCGGACGGCTTCACGCTCAATACCAGATAAAAGACTAAATTCGCGATGGGAGCAAAAAACAGCGCGGCCAGCCATGTCGGTTCGCCCGCATCGCGCAGTCGCTTCACCGTCATCACTAGCCCAAGCCAGATAAAAGGCAGCGCTACAAACATCATCGTGCCTGCCAACACGCGGTCTTCCAGACCCAACGAATGCAGTCCGGTAATCGCGCCAAACGGCCGCCAGTAATTCAGCAAACTCCATGGCCGGTGGAATAACCGCGTAACCACGACCCAGTCCACAGCAAACTTCAACAGAAACGCCGACGCTCCAACCAAAAAATACGTGGCGCGGTTCACGCGCCCTTCCCATTGCCAGAAATTTTCTATCCGCATCAACGGCCTCCCGCTACGACCTGCTTCGCAACTCGCAAGCCTGGCTGACACAACCCCGCCGCACGGCAATCCATTTGTAGCCCGCGTCGAGCACCGGCATCATCCCTGGCAGCGCCGCAAGCCATACAAACGGTCGACCCCACCAAATCTCTCGCGCCACGGCGACCACTGCCCGTGCTCCGCCAAAATTTGTTCCATCGCTCAACAAGAATCGCAACTCCGTCAACAACTCTTCCCGCTTCATTCCAAGCAGTGCTCCCACTCGTGGATCCTGCAATGGCGCCACTCCCAATCCACGCGGCAACAGAATCGGCGCGATCCTTCGCGCAATCCGAGCACAGAATCGGCACTCCGCATCAAAAAATAACCACCCACGCGCCTGCCGCCCTTTGCGATCCGTAATCTCATCCACCAAAGTAATCATGGCGAAACCCTCCGCACTCTCCGTCATCTCCGTACTTTCAGTGCCCTCTGGCTTTTCTCTCGGCGTCCTCGGTGTTAATCCTTTCCTTCTCCGCTTCTCTTGCTATCTTTCCTCTGCGAGTCTCAGCTTTACTCTGCGTCTCGGGCGTTACCCTTTTCCGGCTTTGTCTTTGTTCCTTATTTCGTTACCTCTTCACGTCAAGTTCCGATCAACCAGCCTTCTTGCTTCCCGGCCCCAGAAGCGTCAAAACCCTTCCCCGCAATTTCACCACGCTCCGTAGCGCCCCAGTCGGCATCCGCAAAATTTCTTCAAACAATCCCGACATCGCCACCAGAAATTCCAGCATCGCCTCTAAGCGCTCCTTCGTGTGCGCGTCGCCTTGTCCGCTCTTCGCTTCCTGCACACACTCCGCGAGCACCCGCAGTGTCGGATCGATTTCCCGCTTTTTTCGCTCCTCGGCCACAATCCGGAAAATCTCCCATACATCCTTCAGCGTCTCGAAGTGATCCCGCCGGTCGCCCAAGACATGCACTACGCGCACAATTCCCCACCCCTGCAGTTCGCGCAAACTCGTGCTCACATTCGATCGCGCCACCGAAAGCGTCGTAGAAATCTCATCCGCCGGCAGCGGCTTCGCCGCCAGGTACAACAGCGCATGCACCTGCGCCACCGTCCGGTTGATCCCCCACTTCGTACCCATCTCTCCCCAATGCAAAATGAATTTCTCTTCCACCGGCGCCAGCCCTGCCTTTGCTTCTCCGCTCATGCCTATCTCCTTTTTTTCAGCCACGACCGTCATGCCTGATTTGTCTGTTATTTCTGTCTGTACAGAATATACAGAAGTCACGATGGATTTGCAAGCCTTTAACTTGAAACTTTAGGGGGTCTGCTCGGCGAGTCCCACGCGGCGCAGCAAATCCTGAAACCGCAGATTGCCACGCAGTGGATCGTACAAAGGATATGCCTTGAGCGCTATCAAGGTATTCGAATGTTGCACATAGCCCTTTTCCAGCCAGGCGAAAACCTCGTCATATCCCCGGCACCTAGATATGCCCAGACGGAAAGACCGGCGTCCACCGGCTGGTTTCTCGTCAGTCGTTGGAACGTCCGTAGCGCACGCTGCGCTTCCGCGCGGCGGCCCGCCCTTCCTTTGGCCTCGTCCTAACCGCTCAGGAGGAATCGGACCTGGTGGCATTTTTAACGTTCTCTAAACGGGTACCTCGGTTGGTTGGAGACTCGGCTTTCGGCCGCCAGGCGATGCAAGATTCTGGGGGCAGATTCTAGATCACGTCCGCACCGTCTCCTGCATCGCTGGGACGAGCTCTGGTACCTCAATCCGGATAATCGTTCCTTCGCCCGGACGGCTCTGAATCTCTAAACGGAAGTCCGTTCCATAAAGTACACGCAGCCGCTCACGCACGTTGCTCAAGCCGATTCCCTCAACATAGACATGAGGCATGCGCTCTTCCGAAATTCCGACGCCATTGTCCTCAATCTCCAGGTGCAGCCGTCCGTCGCGCTGATCTGCATGTAGCCGGATGCGCCCGCCTTCAATCTTCGGCGCCAGCCCATGTTTCAAGCAGTTTTCCACCATGGGCTGCAGCAACATGCTGGGCACAAACGCCTCCAGCGTTTCGTCGTCAATTTCTTTGATGATTTCCAGATTGTCTTTTCCGAACCGCGCCACTTCTATGTCCAGATAATCATCGATGAATTGCAGCTCTTCCTTCAGCGGCACAAATGTTTCGTGCTTGCGCAGCAGCCTCCGCAAAATACTGCTCAACCGCAGCACCACGCCGCGCGCCGTGTCCGGATCGAACCGAATCAACGCCGAAACCGTGTTCAGCGTGTTAAACAAAAAGTGCGGATTGATCTGGCTGGACAGCGCGTCCATGCGCGCCTTCAGCAGCAACTGCTGGTGCCGCTCCAGATTCATTTCGATGCGCGTGTTGTTCCAGATCTTAAGCGGCGCAGCCACCGACATCAGCGTCGCGATCACCGCCAAGCCCAGCCACCAATCCCAATGCGGATCGATGGCAAACAACCACTTCGGTTTGGTGGCAATCACCAGTCCCACGCGGCCCAGTTCCAATCCCACACAGGCCCCCAGTGGCAGCATTTCCCACGGAATATCCACTTTGCGCAAAAATCGCACCACGGCCTTTGGAATGTTCAAAAATGTGAACGGGCCGAAATTCCACAACTCTTCTTTATCGGGAATCGCCTGCCGCATTAAGCCGCCAAGTAGTCCCGCGGCCGAAGCGGCCGGCATTCCCAGCCACTCGTGCGCGATTAAAGCTGGAATCGTGATGAGGGCTCCGCCGATCGGACCGACCACCCGCCCGCCCAGCAACCCCATCAGAAACGCGCCTTCCAATGACAAATCCGCAAAGCGGTATTGCGTGCCCACCAGTCGCAGGGTCACGCCCAGAATCAGCGGTGGCACCATAAAAAACATCAGCTTGATTTTTTGGTCGACGTCTCTTTCTTCCGTGAAGAGCACACGCCGAAAGGTATTCCACCGCGCCAGCAGCGCCCCAATCGACGCCGCCACGCCCACCTTCAGCAGCAGCGTGAAAAGGAAATCTCTTGGAGAAAATGCAGGAACGTCCATAATCCTCAGCGCGAATCGCCCGCAGCGTTACGCATCCAACGCTAGCCAATCTCATCCCCACTGTAAAGACGCTGGGGCATTTCTCTTGCTAGCGCTGCCACTCGCGGTTTCTGCCGCAGTATCCCGCCCCTGTTATACTTGGAAATTCCCATGGCAAAGAAAAAATCGCCAACCCTGCGCTCGAAAATACAAGTGGTCGAAGAAATCGCGTGCGCGAAACTTCCCACTCGCTACGGTCAATTCACAATTCACGGATTTCGTGGCTTGGGACCACAAGATGAAGCCGTTGCGCTGGTTCGTGGCAGGCTTCGCGGCCCGTTCAAATCCAGAAAATCCGTGCCCATGGTGAGAGTCCATTCACAGTGCCTCACCGGCGACGTTCTAAATTCGCTGCGCTGCGATTGCCGCGCACAACTCGAACTCTCCATGAAAATAATCGGCGAAGCGCCGGCCGGGATTCTTCTCTATCTGCCACAAGAGGGACGCGGCATCGGCCTGATGAATAAATTGCGCGCTTATGAATTGCAAGATCAGGGCATGGACACAGTTGAAGCCAACGAGTCGCTGGGTTTTTTGGCAGACGCACGAGACTACGCTTTCCCAGCGCAAATCCTGAAAAAACTTGGCGCAACGCAAATTCGGCTGCTCTCCAACAATCCAGAAAAGGTTCGCCAACTGGAACAAGCAGGTATCCATGTCGCGGAACGAATTCCCTGCCAGCCTCGCATCTCTAAAATTTCCCGCGCCTATCTACAAACCAAAAAGAAAAAAATGGGCCACTTACTGAGGGGAGTATGAGGCGCGGAAAGTGGGCAGTGAATGGACAGTAGTGAGTAGAAATCCGTGATGACCACGAAGGCCGCTCTCTGCTCACTATTTGTCCGCTACTCACTCTTTTCCGTCATCCGCCGCCGACAAACTGCACAATCTCGTAATGATCGCCATCCGCCACGCTCGTCTCGCTCCACACCGCCCGCGGCAGAATCTGCAAATTGCGCTCGATGGCCACGCGGCCGCCGTGAATGCCCAACGCTTGCAGAAGCTCGGTAACAGTGGCGCCCGAAGACACTTCCCGGGTTTCTCCATTCACGATAATGGAAATATTTTCGCTCATTGACCTGACTTTTAAGCCCGCGGCTTAGCTCGCAACTGAAATCGCAAATGTCCCTTCGCTTCGCCGTGCGTCGCTTCAATCAGCAAAGCCACCTCGGGCCCGCTCAATTTGGGCATCTCAAATTGCAGCATCGCCCTGCCGTCCTCACCCGTTAGCGTCGAAAATTCCGTGGGATGTTCACCGCCTTCAACACGAGCTTTAGTCTCCGCGCCCGCAACCGGGCTCCCCGCGGCGTCGCGCAACATCAGTTGCAGCGTCGCGTGTTTGCCTGCAAGCCAACTCCTGGCATTCGTTAATTCCACTTTCAAAACTGGCGCCACGCGAGGCGCTTTCTGCGCAACCGGAGCCTGCACAGGGGGAGGCGCAGTGGGAGCAGCGGGAAATGTCAGCTGCAATGCTCCTGTCCGTATGTCCTCAATGACCGCGCGATGCTGATCATCCAGCCGCGCCTTCAGGGCGTGTTCTTTTTCAGTATCCAGCGGCAGCAGGTCCAAATAATTGTTGGTCCGGCGATGCAACACGCGCCCCTTCCAATGCACAGTGGTATCGATGAACGCGTGATTCGCCCCGCGGTCCTCTGTCTGCACGTGAACGACATCCGTGCCAACATCTACGTTGCTATTGTGCCCAAACAACATTCGTGAAATTCCGCCTCGCTATGAAATCTTTCCAACAAATTCTTTACGAAAATTTTATGGCCCGATTTGACCGAACACCGTGTCCCCCGTTATTATACCGCTTCGCCTATGAGTGGTTCAGGCTTGCATACTTACGGGCCTCTGGTCCTCCATCTACTGGTCGCCGCCGTCCTGGCCGGACTGATCAGCACCCTTTCCGTTCTAATCGGCTGGCGGCGGCCGAATCGCGCCAAACAGCAGGCTTACGAGTGCGGAATGGAGCCGACCGGCGACGCGCGCGAGCCATTTTCCGTGAAGTTTTATCTGGTCGCGATGATTTTTATTCTTTTCGATGTGGAAGCGATTTTTCTTTACCCGTGGGCGGTGGTTTTTCGCACCCTAGGGCGATACGGCTTTTATGAAATGATGCTTTACATCGCGATCCTGCTGGTCGGGTATTTCTATCTTTGGAAAAAGGGTGCGCTGGACTGGCATACATAGCCAGCCGCGCTAATCGGACAAATCGTGGCAGAGAGTGGCAGTCAAAACGCTGATGTTGTAGCCGAACACCTTCGCAAGTGGAACGCGAAGTCTGTTGCGGAAGTCATCGAATTTCATGGCGAAACAACGCTGGTGGTGCCGCGCGAACTCCTTCGCGCCACCGCAGAATTCTGTCGCGCTAGCCTGGAGTTTAATTTTCTGTCGGACGCCACGTCGGTCGATCGTTTTCCCGTCGAGCCGCGCTTCGAACTGAACTACCACCTAGTCTCGATCCCCAGGAAAACAAAAATCAGATTACGTACGCGGGTCTCCGGCGCCGACCCGGTTGTCGATTCACTGGTTCCAGTTTGGCCGGGAGCAGGCTGGCTGGAGCGCGAAATCTTCGATTTGATGGGAATTCGATTTACTGGCCACCCGGACTTGCGACGCATTTTGCTTCCCGACGACTGGGAAGGATATCCGCTGCGGCGCGATTACCCGACGGAAGGATTCCGCGACATTCCAGCAACATTTTTACCTGGCTTCAAAAAGCAATAAAGTAAAGTTTGGCGAGCGGTCGCAAACAAAAAAATAAAATGACCACAGTAGAAACAGCCACTGGCGAATCCAAAACCATGGTCCTCAACATGGGGCCGCAGCACCCGTCTACGCACGGCGTGCTTCGCGTGGCGCTGGAACTGGACGGCGAAACGGTAGTCAAAGCCGTCCCTGACCTCGGCTATCTGCACACCGGCATTGAAAAATCCTGCGAACAGAAAACCTATTCCCAGGCCATCACCCTCACCGACCGGATGGATTATCTCAATCCGCTCGGCAACAATCTTGTGTACTGCCTGGCCGTAGAAAAACTGCTCGGCCTGGAAATTCCCAAACGCGCGCAATATATCCGCGTGATGATGGTGGAACTGCAGCGCATCTCTTCTCACCTGGTATGGCTGGGAACCCACGCTATCGACATGGGCGCAATGTCCGTTTTTCTCTATTGCTTCCGGGAGCGCGAAGAAATCCTGAAAATTTTCGAACGCTTCGCCGGACAGCGCATGATGACCAGCTACATTCGCATCGGTGGCGTGGCGCTGGAACCGCCCGCCGGCTGGCGCGAAATGGTCGGCCGTTTTCTAAAGATGATGCCCAGCCGCGTGGACGATTACGAAACGCTGCTCACCGAAAATCGCATCTGGCTTGCGCGTCTACAAAATGTCGGCAAAATCAAACTGGAAGACGCCATCGCCTACAGCATGACCGGACCAACGCTGCGCGCGGCCGGCTTGGCTCACGACAATCGCAAATTTTTCCCGTACTCCAGCTACGAAGAATTTAAATTTGACGTTCCTACCCGCACCGATTCCGATTGTTACGGCCGCTACATGATTCGCGTCGCGGAAATTCGCGAAAGCCTGAAAATTGTCGCACAAGCCATGGCCAAAATTACCGACCAGGGCGCCGTTCGCGCGGAAGCTCCAGGCATCATTCCGCCGGACCGCGAAAAAATGAAAACGGAGATGGAAGCGCTTATCTACCATTTCAAAATTTTCACGGAGGGTTTTTCGCCGCCGCCGGGAGACGCCTACGTGGCTATCGAATCACCGCGCGGCGAACTCGGCTGCTACATTGTGAGCGACGGTTCGCCGAAGCCGCTGCGTTGCCACTTCCGTTCCCCATCATTCATCAATTTACAGGCGCTGCCCCGCATTATCGAAGGGCAACTGCTGGCGGACGTGATTGCCTGCATCGGAACCATCGATATTGTGCTGGGCGATGTGGATCGCTAACCTGTCCACGAAGCTTGCGACCAAACAAGAGAGATAATGGAACTATCACCACAACTCGCGGCCCGGTTTGAGAAGCTGCAAAACGCCTATCCCGTCAAGCGCAGCGCGCTGATTCCCATGTTGATGTACGCGCAGGATGAGTTCGGCTCAGTCAGCGACGAAATGATTGCGGAAATTGCCGGCCGCTTGGACCTTCGCACCGTTCAGGTCGAAGAAACCCTTGAATATTATTCGATGCTGCACCGCAAGCCCGTGGGCAAACATCACGTCCAGGTCTGCACCAACGTGGCATGCATGTTGCGCGGCGGTTACGACATTCTGGAACAAGCCAAAAAGCGCCTGGAAATCGGCCACAAAGAAGTCACCAAAGACGGCATCTTCTCTCTCGAAGAAGTTGAATGTATCGGAGCGTGCACCGGCGCTCCCGCCATACAAGTCAATTACGATTTCTACGAAGACCTCACTCCGCTGTCCTTCGACAAAATTATCGAAGATCTGGACGCCGGCAAAAAGCCGGCTCCGGTCGAAGTCATCTCCGGCGCTCTGCACCCTCGCGACCCGCAAGAGACTCCTCTGATCAGCAGACTCTTTGGCATAAAGGATTCCCGCAAGATCGCTGTTTACTTGCAACATGGCGGCTATCAGGCTCTGGAAAAAGCGCTGAAGGAAATGACGCCAGCCTCCATCATCGACGAAGTCAAAAAATCCAATCTGCGTGGACGCGGCGGCGCGGGCTTCCCAACCGGCATGAAGTGGTCTTTCGTGCCGAAAGACAACCCCAAACCGAAATATGTAATCTGCAACGCGGACGAATCCGAACCCGGCACCTGCAAAGATCGTCCGCTAATGGAAATGGATCCGCATCAGTTGATCGAAGGTATGGTCATCGCTGGCCGCGCCATCGGAGCCAATCGCGGCTTCATCTACATTCGTGGCGAATACCGTTACGTGCTCGATCTCGTCGAAACCGCGATCGAAGAGGCTTATCAGCACGGCTATCTCGGCAAAAATATTCGCGACTCGGGCTTCGATTACGATTTGCTGATTCACACTGGTGCCGGCGCCTATGAATGTGGCGAAGAATCTGCCCTGATGGAATCGCTCGAAGGCAAGCGCGGTTATCCACGCATCAAGCCTCCCTTCCCTGCTGTTGTGGGTCTCTACGGCTGCCCCACCATCATCAACAACGTTGAAACTCTCAGCGCCGTCCCGGCCATCATTCGCGAAGGCGGCGAAGCCTATGCCAATCGCGGCACTCCGAAAAATGGCGGCACGCGCCTGCTCTGTGTAGCTGGCCACATCAACAAGCCCGGCATCTACGAAATCCCGCTGGGCATGAACATGAAAAAGTTCATCTACGAAATGGCTGGCGGCATTCCCAACGGGAAAAAACTAAAGGCCGTGATTCCCGGCGGCAGTTCCTGCCCATTAATGACCGCCGACGAAATCGATCTGCCAATGGATTACGATTCTGTCGCCAAAGCTGGCAGCATGATGGGCTCCGGCGGCATGGTGGTGATGGACGAAGACACCTGCATGGTGGATATGGCCCGCCGCATCATGCATTTTTACGCACACGAGTCCTGCGGCTGGTGCATTCCCTGCCGCGAGGGCACCGCCTGGCTGCGCAAAATGCTCGAGCGTTTTCATGCTGGCCTGGGCCGCAGCGAGGACATCGATTTGCTTGAAGAACTCTCGAAGAACATGCTCGGCCGCACCTTCTGCCCGCTCGGTGACGCCGCCGCCATGCCCACCATCAGCATCGTTCAGAAATTCCGCAGCGAATTCGAAGATCATTTGAATGGCCGCTGCGCGTACAAAAATACCGAAGCGCTTCTGGGTGCCCGCTAGAACATCATGAGCGAACAGAAATTAGTCACGTTTAAGATCAACGACCGCGAACTGCAAGTTCCCGCCGGCACGCTGGTGATTGAAGCCGCCAAGCAAATCGCCACCGAAGTCCCGTCCTTTTGCTACTACCCCGGACTCTCGCTGCAGGCTGCCTGCCGCATGTGCCTGGTCGAAGTCGAAAAAATGCCTAAGATGCAGACTGCCTGCACGCTGGTCGCTACCGATGGCATGGTGGTTCGGACCGACACTCCACAGATCAAGCAGGCGCGCAAAGGCGTTCTGGAATTTTTACTGACCAACCATCCTCTCGATTGCCCGGTGTGCGACAAGGGCGGTGAGTGCGAATTGCAGGACATGGTTTTCCGCTATGGCGCGGATACCAGCCGCTTCGTCGAAGAAAAAATTCACCGCCCGGAAGAAAAGTGGTCGGAGATTGTTTATTACGATGCCCCTCGCTGCATTTTGTGTTTCCGTTGCGTGCGCGTGTGCGACGAAGGCATGGACGTCAAGGCTCTGGGCGTCGGAATGCGCGGAGCGAACAGCGTCATTATCCCTAATGCTGGCGACCACCTCGAATGTGAAGAATGCGGCATGTGCATCGATATTTGCCCAGTTGGCGCGCTCACCAGCGGCACCTATCGCTACAAAACGCGCCCGTGGGAAATGGAATACGTTTCCACGGTTTGTGCGCATTGTTCGAATGGCTGCAAGACCACGCTTAGCGTTCGCAACCATGAAATTCTGCGCGCTAATAATCGCGACATGAGCGGCATCAACGGCGATTTCCTCTGCATCAAAGGCCGTTTCGGTTTCGATTTCACCAAGCATCCCGACCGCATCAAGCAGCCCATGGTTCGCCAGGGCGATAAGCTCCTCCCGGTTTCCTGGGAAGAAGCTGCGCAAACTGCCGCCGCCAAACTAAAAGCCATTCACGCTCGCGACGGCGCAGACGCCATCGGCTTCATCGGTTCGAATCGCACCTCCAACGAAGAAAATTATCTGCTGCAAAAATTGGCGCGAGAAATTTTTGGAACTTCGAATATCGATCATCACCGCAGCGCCGACTATACCGGATTGATCACCGCGCTCGGTGACAACGCAAGAGATTCGCTGCTCACGATGGAGCAGCTTTACAAATCGCAAGCGGTTCTGCTGATCGGCAACGACCCGACCAATCAGAATCCGCTAGTCGCGTGGCAGATTCGAGCCGGAGTCCGTCATCACGGCCTGAAGCTGTACGTCATCAATTCGAAAGAAATCCAGCTCGAACGTAAGGCCGAGCAGTTTGTGCAAATTGCGCTAGGCCAGGAAGCTGCCGCTATTCGCTGGTTGCACAACGAAAGCCCGCTCGGCCCCGCTCTGGTTGAACAGCTGACGCTGCTCAAAGCCGCACTCGACGCGGCACCCGACGTCGCCATCGTCTTCGGTTCCGAACTTTCCGGCTCCGCCATCCACGAACTCGTCGGCTTCGGTTCGAAGCTGCACGGAAAAGTTCGCTACATGGCGCTCGGCGACTATGCTAACTCGCGCGGCGCGGCGGATATGGGCATCCTACCCGACCGCGGTCCCGGTTATGCAAAAACTTCGAAATCCGGACTTACCGCTCCGCAAATGATCGAAGCCGCGCAGAGTGGCAAACTGAAAGCACTTTACGTCGTCGGTGCGAATCCGCTGGCACATTTCGGCACGCTCGGCTACGGCCGCGGCAAAACCCAACTGCTGATCGTTCACGAACTTTTCATGACTGAAACCGCAAAACAGGCCGACATTGTTTTCCCCGCTGCCAGCGCGTATGAAAAAGATGGCACCGTCACCAATACTTCCGGTGAAGTGCAGTTGCTCCACAAAGCCGCTGAAGTCATGGGCCCGCGCACCGATTTCGACCTTTTGCGAATCTTGTCGCACCAACTGGAAAAACAGGGCCTGGGCAAAGCATTCCATTACAAAAATGTCGCCACCGTGTTCGAAGAAATTCGTAAAACGGTTCCAGGCTACGACCTCGAACTAACTGGCCTGCTTACCGGCGGCGCGGAATCCGCTCACGTCGAAGTAAAACGCAACGGCAACGCGCCCTACGACGTTCCCGTCGGCCTGATTCACTCCGCGCAAGATACGCTTTTCACCAGCGGCACCTTGACCCGCTTCCTGAACACCATTGCATCCGTGCCGGAGGCCCAGACGAAATCGTGAATGCCGTCACAACATTTCTGACGCAGGATGGCGGCTTCTGGGTGTTGACCTTGGTCAAGATCGCCTTGCTCCTGTTCATCGTCCTCACCGTCAACGCCTATCTCACTTGGTTCGAACGCAAAGTCGTCGCGCTGATGCAGTCGCGCGTCGGTCCGCATCGCGTTGGCCCGCACGGACTTTTGCAGCCCGCCGCTGACGGCCTCAAATTTTTATTCAAAGAAGACGTCATGCCCGGAGGCGTCGACAAATTCGTCTATCTTCTTGCGCCATTTCTCGCGCTGACGCTCGCGCTCGCGTCACTCGCCGTCATCCCCTTCGGGCCGAATCCGTTGCCCTTCAAATTTTTCGGCCATCAGATCGATCTTTGGATCACCAATCCCGATATCGGCCTGCTGGTTCTTTTTTCTGTTACTGCCCTCGGCGTGTACGGGGTCGCGCTCGCCGGATGGGCTTCGAACAGCAAGTACCCTCTGCTCGGCGGCCTGCGCAGCTCTGCGCAAATGATCAGCTACGAACTTTCCATGACCATGTCCGTAGTCGGTGTGCTGCTGATGGCGAACAGTTTTAGCCTTACCAAGATCATCAGCCTGCAGGAGAGCTCCAAATGGGGCCTGCTTTCCTGGAACATCTTCACTTTTCACGGCGGTTGTCCGCAAATCGTCGGCTTTCTCTGTTTCTTCATCTCGGCCATCGCGGAAACGAACCGCGTGCCCTTCGATCTACCCGAAGCAGAATCCGAACTCGTCGCCGGATTCCACACGGAATATTCCAGCTTCAAATTCGCGATGTTTTTCATTGCCGAATACACCAGCATGATCACCGTCTCTTCGCTCTGCGCGATTCTCTTCTTCGGCGGCTGGAATTCGCCTTTCCCAACACCATGGACGTTCACCCACTATATTCCGAGCCTCATCCTGATTCCTTTCGGCTTGTGGGTAATCTTCGACGGAATCAAGTACGAAACTATCTTCGGCAAGCTGATCCTTCCTGGACTGGGCACTGCTATCGCCGGGCTCGGCGCGCTGCTCCTTGCCGGAATCGTAATCGCTCCGCTTCACGAGGTTAACGAATACATCCAGGGGCCGTTCTGGCTGCTCAGCAAAATTTTCTTTTTCCTATTCTTCTATGTGTGGGCGCGCGGCACGCTGCCCCGTTTCCGTTATGACCAGCTCATGAACATCGGCTGGAAGCTTCTTCTGCCCGTTTCTATCGCCAACGTCATCATCACCGCGGGATTCGTTCTCTTCCGGAGTGCGCCATGAGCCCCGCGCTAATCGTTTTCTTTGTACTCGCGGGCCTCTCCGTAATCGGCGCACTCAGCCTCATTCTGCAAAAACATCCGATTCACAGCGCGCTCTCGCTGATCGTGGTCATGGTTTCGCTTGCCGGCCTTTATTTATTGCTAGGCGCAGAGTTCGTCGCCGCGGTGCAGATCATCGTCTATGGCGGCGCAATCATGGTGCTTTTCGTTTTCGTAATCATGCTGCTGAACGCCAGCGCCGAAGAACACACCAATTTCTCCAAGCTCGCCAAATTCGGCGGCCTCCCGCTGGCCCTCGCGCTGACCGGACTTCTCGCCGCGGCAATGATTCACAATGGTGGCGCGGTTCCCAACAACCCCACTCCTGATGCTCTGGCCAGCACCACCGGCATCTCCATGATGCTTTTCTCAACTTTCGTTTATCCGTTCGAACTGACCTCTTTCCTTATCCTCGTGGCCATCATCGGCGCTCTGGTCCTCGCCCAACGGGAGAAGAAAACCTGACATGGTCCCGACGCAGTATTACCTGATCTTGAGCGCCATTCTTTTCGGCCTCGGTGCCGTCGCCTTCGTCGTCAAGCGCAACATCATCACCATTTTCATGTCCATCGAGCTGATGCTCAACGCCGTCAATCTGGCCTTCGTCGCATTCAGCCAGGCCCAAGGCAAGCTCGACGGCCAAGTCTTTGTCTTGTTCGTAATCGTCGTAGCCGCCGCGGAAGCCGCCGTCGGCCTCGGCATCATCATTCTCACCGCGCGCAATCGCCGCTCCCTCAACATCGAGCGCGTGGACCTGCTCAAACTCTAATGACCATGCCGCCAACCGCAAAAACGTGTCATCTCAGGGCTACCAAAGCCCATCATTACAGGCCTGCCACAGCCCGCCGTCGTTTCGCCGGCGCCGCCAATTGGAGCGGGGTCAGGCACCTTCGCGGCACCACCGCGAAGGGCCGTCATTCCGAGCGCAGCGCGAATTCTCTCTTCGATTGCAGCGTCACCGACCCAATTAGCACTCGAGCGACTCATTCATGTTGATACTCGATCATCTGTGGATCATTCCGCTGCTGCCCCTGCTAGGCTCGGCCATCAACGGCCTATTCGGCCTCAAATGGCCGAACAAAGCCGTCAATGCTGTGGCACTTTCCTCCACTGGCATTTCATTCGCCTGCGCCCTGGAAGCCGTCCGCGAATTCCTCGATTACTTCGCGCAAACGGGCCACGCCTTCCGCAAAGAATTCTTCGACTGGATCGTCGCCGGCAACTTCCGCGCAGGCTTCGACCTGCAAATGGACCAGCTCACCGTGGTCATGGTCCTGGTCGTCACCGGCGTCGGCTTCCTCATCCACATCTACTCCACCGGATACATGGCGCACGAAGGCGGCTACTACCGTTTCTTCGCGTACCTGAATCTCTTCATGTTCTTCATGCTGATCCTGGTCCTCGCCGCAAACTACGTTCTTCTCTTCGTCGGATGGGAAGGCGTCGGCTTGTCGAGCTATTTGCTCATCGGCTTTTATTTCCTCAGAAAATCCGCAGCCGACGCCGGCAAAAAAGCTTTCATCGTCAACCGTATCGGCGACTTCGGCTTCATGCTCGGCATGTTCCTGCTCTTCCGCACCTTCAAAACGCTCGACTTCAACGCCCTCTTCGCAGCAGTGCACGATGCAAATCTTCCGCGTGAAGGCTGGGGCATTTTCGGCACGTTCACCGTCGCGTGCCTGCTCCTCTTCATGGGAGCCTGCGGCAAATCCGCGCAACTGCCACTTTACGTCTGGCTGCCCGACGCCATGGAAGGCCCCACGCCCGTTAGCGCCTTGATTCACGCGGCCACCATGGTCACTGCCGGAGTGTACGTAGTCGCCCGCTCGCACATCTTGTTCGAACACTCCGAAACCGCGCTGGTAGTCGTCGCCACCATCGGCTGCGCCACTGCTCTCTTCGCCGCTACTATCGGCCTCGTCCAAACCGATATCAAAAAAGTTCTCGCCTACTCCACCGTCAGCCAGCTCGGGTACATGTTTCTGGCCTGTGGAGTCGGCGCATTCGGCGCCGGCATTTTCCATCTGATGACCCACGCCTTCTTCAAGGCGCTACTCTTCCTTGCCGCCGGCTCTGTCATTCACGCCATGGGCGGCGAACAGGACATGCGCCTCATGGGTGGCCTCAGCAAAAAAGTCAAAGTCACTTACTGGACCATGCTCATCGCTACCCTGGCCATCGCCGGTGCGCCGCTCTTCGCCGGATTCTTTTCGAAGGATGCCATTCTGTTCAGTGCCTTCACAGTCGGCGGCCATGGTGGACATGTCCTTTACGCCATCGGCTTGCTCACTGCGCTGTTGACGTCTTTCTATATGTTCAGGCTGATTTTTCTCACCTTTCACGGCAACCAGCGCTACGACCAGCATCATGTGCACGTCCACGAATCACCCTGGAGTATGCTCGGCCCGCTCGTAATCCTTGCCGTGCTGTCGATTTGCGGCGGGTGGTTCGCTCTGCCGTCTTTTTTTGGCGGCGCGGACTCGTTCGCGAATTTCCTCGCCCCGGTAGTTGCCGCGCGTGGTGAAGCCGAAGGTCTCAGCGAAGCCGCCGCTCACACGCTCGAACTCACGCTGGCGGGCGTCGCGGTTCTTACGGCTACGGTCGGTTTCTTCATCGCCTTCTGGCTCTATCTCAAACAGCCCGGCAAACCCGAGCAACTAGCAAAATCTCTCAAGGGTGTCTACAGCACTCTCTACAACAAATATTACGTGGACGAACTCTACGCCGCCGCCATCGTCCGGCCGCTCGTCTGGCTTTCTGAAAATGTCCTCTGGAAAATCATCGACGTCGAAGCCATCGACGGCACCGTCAACGGCATCGCTCACGGAGCGACGGCTGTCGGCGACACGGTTCGCCACACACAATCCGGCAACACCCGCAGCTACGCCGTATGGGTAGTCGTCGGCGCTCTCGCCATTATCATCATTATTTTCTGGCCGGCTCTCCATCCGGTTCTCGGCACGGTGACCAAATGAACCGCCCCGAACTAATACTGCCAATTTTGACCTTCTTGCCCGCCATCGGGGCCATCGCACTTCTCGTTCTCCGTTCCGACGATTTCAAGTTCATTCGCGGCATGGCCCTGGTAGTCGCCACCGCTGAATTCCTGTTCTCGCTTCTGCTCATACCACGCGTACCCATCGGATCTTCCGGCTACACTCTCTATCTCAACGTACCTTGGATCACCTCCCCTCCCATCCATTTCCACATGGGCGTGGACGGCCTCAGCATCTTCCTGGTAATTCTCACCACGCTTCTGACGCCGGTCTCCATTCTCGCGTCCTGGAATAGCATTCAGCATCGCGTAAAAGAATTTTTCATCGCGCTGCTGATGCTTGAAGTCGGCGTAGTCGGCGTCTTTTTTTCCCTCGATCTATTTCTCTTCTTCCTCTTCTGGGAAATCATGCTCATCCCCATGGCCCTGCTCATCGGCATCTGGGGCCACGAACGCCGCATCTACGCCGCCGTCAAATTCGTCCTGTACACCATGGCCGGCTCCATCTTGATGCTCGTCGGCATTCTGTGGCTGTACAACGCCACCGGCAGTTTCGATCTCGTCGAAATCCAGCAGGCCCTCCAAAAAGGAGACTTCGTTCTACCCGCGCAAACCGAAATGCTTTTGTTCCTCGCCTTCTTTGTAGCCTTCGCCATTAAAGTCCCGCTCTTCCCGCTGCACACCTGGTTGCCAGACGCGCACGTAGAAGCTCCAACCGCTGGCTCGGTCATCCTCGCTGGCGTACTTCTCAAAATGGGCACCTACGGCATGATGCGCTTCTGCCTGCCGCTCTTTCCATTGGCATCGCGCAAAGCTGCACCCTACGTCGCCGTCCTCGCCGTCATTGGCATCATCTATGGCGCGCTCGTAGCGATGGTTCAGCCCAATTTGAAAAAACTCGTCGCCTATTCCAGCGTCAGCCACCTCGGCTTCGTCGTCCTGGGAATCTTTTCCTTCAACGCCATCGCCTTGCAGGGCGCTGTCTACCAAATGCTCGCGCACGGCATCACCACTGGAGCGTTGTTCCTGCTCGTAGGTATGCTCTACGATCGCCGTCATACTTTTGAAATCAAGCAATACGGCGGCCTGGCCACTCCCATGCCGCGTCTCTCGGCATTTTTTCTGTTCGTGGCACTGGCATCGCTCGGCCTTCCGCTACTCAACGGCTTTGTCGGCGAATATTTAATACTTCTCGGCACCTACATTGTTCATTGGCAGTGGGCCGCATGGGCCTCGACCGGCGTAATCCTTTCCGCCTGCTATTTGCTGTGGTCCTACCAGCGCGTATTCTTCGGCGAAATCACCGTCGAAAAAAATAAAACTCTGCCTGATGCATCCGAGCGCGAACGCTTCATCCTTGCCATCATGTCCATCGTCATTCTCTGGATGGGCATCGGCTCGGCGTTCCTCACCCGACGCACCGCAACCGCCACCGACACCATTCGCAAAAGCATGCAGCGCCAGCAATGGCCCGAAGAAGCCATCGTTCCCGTTGCGCCGCCCGCTGCCCATACTCCTGCAATCGCGGCTGGCACTGGCTCCATCATCACTGTCGAAAGGTCCGGCAACCGCTAAATGACTTTCGCCACTCCCAGCCCAGCAGACTTCTATCGCGTAATGCCGGAGCTCATCTGGTGCGGATTCGGCGTGCTGCTCATGCTGCTGCAGTCGCTCACCAAAAATCGCCCCGCGCTCACCACTGTAGCGTTCATCGGAGCAGCCGCAGGCACTGCTGCCAGCATCTTCGGCACGCGGTATCCCGGCCCGGGCTTTCTCGGCCTTATTCAGCAGGACCCTTTCAGCTTTTTCTTTCACCTGCTGCTGGGCTCGGTTGCCGCGCTGGTCATTCTCGGCTCCGAACCTTACCTCACGCGCGAAAGACTCGAAGGCGCCGAATTCTTCGCGCTGATTCTTTTCGCCACCGCCGGAATGGGCGTTCTCGCCTCCGCGCAGGAACTGCTCACCGCCTTCATCGGCCTCGAGATGAGCTCCATCGCCAGCTACGTGCTCGCCGGTTATCGCCGCGACACACTCAAGTCCAGCGAGTCCTCGCTCAAATATTTCCTGCTCGGCTCGTTTGCCACCGCCTTTTTTCTCTACGGCATCGCTCTGGTTTACGGCGCATCCGGCTCCACCATCCTCACCAACATGGGCCAAATCGACGACGCGCAAATGCCGCTCATGAAGCTCGGCCTGGCCCTGATCCTCATCGGCCTGGGCTTCAAAGTCGCTATCGCTCCCTTCCAGATCTGGACGCCGGACGTTTACGAAGGCGCTCCGACTCCGGTAACCGCACTCTTCGCCGCTGGACCAAAAGCCGCAGCTTTCGCACTGCTCCTCAGAATCTTCGCCACCGTTCCCGCCGCCACCCATTATTGGTTCTGGGCTTTTTGGATTCTCGCCGTGCTCACCATGTTCGCAGGCAATCTCGGCGCGCTGGTGCAGAGCAACCTCAAGCGCCTGCTCGCCTACAGTTCCATCGCCCACGCAGGTTACATTCTGGTAGCCTTCGCCGCCGTCACTGGGATGACTTCCAGCGACACCGCAACCATATTCAGCGGTGTTCCCGCCTACGCCGCGGTTCTCTTTTATCTTTTGAGCTACGCGCTGGTGAAAGTCGGCGCGTTCACCATCGTTTCGCAACTAGGCGGCAAGGATGAAAAGTACATCACTCTCGAAGACTACGCCGGCCTCTCGCAGCGTCATCCAATCGCGGCCGCTGCGCTAAGCCTGTTCCTTCTTTCTCTTTTGGGTTTGCCCGTTACCGCAGGCTTCTTCGGCAAATTCTATATCTTCAAGGCCGCCGTCAATTCCAATCTGATCTGGCTAGCCGTCTTGATGGCCGTCAACAGCATCATCGGCGCCTACTACTACCTGAAAGTCATCGTTGCCATGTACATGCGCGAACCCGCCGAAGACTTCGCCTCCACCGCGCCCATCGCCTTCCCCGCCACCGTAAACATGGTTCTCGCCGTCACCGCCATCGGCACCGTCTACTTCGGCCTATTCCCCAACCAAGTCCTCCGCCTGCTCCTCGAAAAAACCCTGATCGGCGGCCTGAAGTAGCCTCATAGCAATTCCGTCATTCCGCGCCTCCCTGCCGCAGGCAGGCAGAGCGACCGAAGGTGCCGACCTGGTCGGAAGGAATCTCTCTGCTCTTGCTGTATGTAGCGGCGGGTTTATCCCAACGTCTCTCTTCCCGTTTTCCTTCCGGCATTCTTTCTGTGTCACGCCCACTGCTTGTTTTTCACATGTTCTCTCTCCCCTCCAACTATCGCAAAATCCTCCGCGATTCCTCTGTGCCCTCCGAGTCTCTGCGTTATCTTTTTTCCTTGTTTCGAATTTTTCCTGCCGTGGTAACGGCCGCCTTCTGAAGCGGGCTCCGCTTCCCCGCACTAGACTTCCCCCAAATAAAAAGAGCCGGAGACTCGCGCCCCGGCCCTTCCAACTTCCATGAAACCAACACTACTTCATGACGAATACGGTCACGAACGTCAACAGTACCAAGGTTTCCACAAACGCCAGCGCCAGAATCATCGGGATAAACATGCTCTTCGCCGCTCCCGGATTCCGCGCGATGCCCTCCTGCGCTGCTGCGCCGATCTTACCTTGTCCCAGACCGCAACCGAACGCCGCGATGCCGACGCCAAAAATCGCCGCGATCCACAGCAAGCCTTTGTTTCCGCCCGCCCCGGCTGCTTCTCCACCCTGCGCAAACGCTGCCGGCGCAAAAAGCGCGACAGCCGCGAGCGCAGTTAACAACACTCCCAGCTTCTTCATTTACTGCCTCCTTAATAAATTGCCGCCAGGAGGTGGTTCCCGGACACCGTGCAGCCGGGCTCACACTGGAGCGACAGCTTGCCGGCGAATCGAGTCCGCCAGCAAATTCGATTAGTGCTCTTCCGCCGTTGCCAATCCAAGATAGACCGACGGAAGCGCCGTGAAAATGAACGCCTGAATGAACGCCACTAACAAGTGCAACGCAATAAAGACCAGGGGAATGAGTGCCGGAAATACTCCAAACACCGCACCCAGTACGGGAGATTTGCTCCAACCCCAGGCGGAAACGCCGGAAAGCAGACTGACGAAAATTACGTAGATCATGTCGCTCGCAAAAATGTTCGCGTAGAGACGCACTGTGAGCGAAAGGACGCGAGCGCAGGTGCTGACCATCTCCAGCGGCAAAATCAGCCAGGCGATCCAGATGGGCGTCCCGGCACTGAAATTCTTGAGATAGTGGCCGAGACCGAGATGCCGTATTCCCTGGAAATTGAAATACAAGAACGTAAGCGAAGCGCAGGCCAGCGGCACCGTTCTATGCCCTGTCGGTGCCGAAAACAGCGGAAAAACGCTCATCAGATTTGAGAAGAGTACGAAAATGCTAATCGACCCGACGAAGTAAATGAACGTCCGGGCGTGGTGCCCAGCAGCCTCGTCTAGGACGTCCCGAATACCGATTCTCATGGGATTCGTGAGCAACATCTCGGCAATCTGCTGCAGGGTTCCCGGCTTTTCCACGGATAACCGGAAGCGTAGCACCAGCGCCAGCAGTGTTAAGCCAACGACCAAAAGCAGCCCCATCACGCTATGTTGCGGAATTGGCAGCTGGGGATTTTCCGGCTTCAAATGCAGCGCACTCAGAATCGCGAGCGCGAATGAACCAAGATAATGGTTCACAAAATGAGTGATTGGACTGATGTGTTCTTCCATCGTCTGGTAAGCCTCGCTGGGCGAACTCCTCAGGATTCAGGTTTCACGACTTCCCACACACTTGCCGTCATGATGGCGGCGATAAGCGCGCACAATCCCAAACCTATGCTGATCAGGGGAACGTGCAGAAATATAAATATAACATACACCCCGAGAGCCACCAAAGCGTAGCGGAAAAGTAAGGCCAGGTATGTGGCCACAACCGAAACCTCTGATTTGGCACTACTTGCCGGTACCTCGGCTTCATTCGACGGATCGGGCACCTGCGCCTGGTCTTGGTTCTGAAGTTGGGATTGAGTCATAGCCGCATTTACCACGGCCCTTATTCCGCGTCTAAGCCAGCGAAAGTTGAGCCAACCGAGCATTGCCCCTCCCGCAAGGCCTTTTGCCCAGTCCGGCCGGTGAATTACCATCGCTACTGCGGCGAAGGCGAATCCGAACCCGAGCGTCAAAGCGGCGATTCTGTGCAACACCCGCTCGCCGGGGAGTACTTCGGACTTATGCAATTGGCGAATCATCAGAGGATCATCGCGGGCGGTAGCGGCGAACAATGTCAATGAGGCTGCTGGCGAAACCCACTGCGCCGCCAACAATCATCAGCCACGGCGAAGTGTGCAGCCATCTATCAGCCAAGTAGCCGAGGAAGCCCGCCAGTATGATCGCTCCGACGATGGTAAATGGAAGCTCCATCGCAAGGGCAGACTGCCGGGTCATGTCGCGGATTACTTTTTCCGACTTGCTTAATTTTGACGAATCGTTCGGATCGTCGGTCATAACGGAATCTATTTTTCAAACAACAGTTCTCCTGCACGACTGGTTGCCTTCACTACCGCCTTAATCAGCGTCACCCGCAGCTTGCCTTCTTCCAGTTCCAGAATCCCGTCGATCGTGCATCCCGCAGGCGTCGTCACGGCATCCTTCAGTTGCGCCGGATGTTCTCCCGTTTCCAGTACCACGCTCGCCGCGCCCTTCATCGTCTGCGCCGCCAGCAGCGTAGCCACGTCACGCGGCAGTCCCACTTTTACGCCAGCCTCCGCCAGCGATTCCAAAATAATGTAGGCAAACGCCGGCCCGCTCGCGGAAAGCCCGGTCACCGCATCCATATTTTTTTCATCCACCACTACCGTACGCCCCACCGCGTCAAACATCGCTCGCGCAATTTCCAGATGTTCCGGTCCGGCATGCGCGCCCCGGCAAATCCCCGTCATTCCGCATCCCACCGCCGCTGGAGTATTCGGCATCGCGCGAATCACCGGAACTTTCGCGCCGAGGTGTTGCTCCAGATAGCTGGTCGGCACCGAAGCCGCCACCGAAATAACCAGCGTCTTCTCACTGACCTCCGGAGCGATCTCCTTCAACACTTCCGCAATCACCTGCGGCTTCACGCCCAGCAGCACAATGTCCGCGCCCTTCACCGCCCTGCGATTGTCCGTAGTGACGAATACCTTGAGTTCACCGCTGATCGAGCTGGCTTTTTCGCCATGCTTCACGGTAGCGGTCACCCGCTTGACGGTAAAAAGTTTTTGCCGCAAATACGCGCGCAGCAGAATGCCGCCTAATTTGCCGGCACCCAGTACCGCCAGTTTCTTGTCGGAAAGTTTAAGTGGCATGGTTGAATCATTGTTCCCGACGCTGCGCGCGGCGTCAACACCGGAACGTCGCCCGGAATCCGTATTCGCACGTCGCTCCCCGGTGTACACTCAATTTGCCCGCCGCCATGGCGCACATCATATGAAGAAGCAGAGCGCAGTCCCCAAAACCGTGAACCAATACCTGGCAGCCGTCCCCGAACCAGCGCGCTCAACCCTTAAAAAAGTGCGTGCAGCGATACGCTCCGCCGCGCCCGCGGAAGCGACCGACGTCATCAGCTACGGCATGCCGATGTTTAAGTACAAAGGCATGCTGATGGGCTACGCCGCATATCGTAAACATTGCAGTTTGTTCCTCGCCACCTCGTCACTCTTGGAAAAATTCAAGAGCGAACTATCGCGCTACCAAACCTCAAAAGGCACCATTCGCTTCCCTATTGACCAACCACTGCCTGCCAGCCTCATGAAAAAGATCGTGAAAGCCCGCGTAGCCCAGAACCGCCAAAAGCAGGATCGCTAATCGCTCGTGCCAGCCGCTCGTTTCCGTGTGCCTTGCAACCGTCTGTATCGTTAACCAACTGAATCTACTGAGGTTATGAGAATAAAGATCTCCTAACAATTTTCCGCCGAAGCATGTCGATTTCGCCCTCCCTTATTCGACGCACTAGTGAGGCAAGCAAAGCAGCTCTAAGGAGTCGAACATGGCAAACCAACACACCACATCTCAAAGGATCAAGCCAATCGTGCGGGCTATCGTAATCGCTCTCGCAATCATCCTTTTGCTCTCAAGCTTCGATCAGCCCGCGGCTCGGTTATCCAACTTCCTGAGCTCGCTCGCCCTGGACGCGATTGCACTGCTGCCGTCGTTCGCGCTCACGGCGTCGCAAGCGCTGCAACCGGACGCCTCAGCTCATCACCAGTTTTCTCTGTGCTCCCTGCAAATGTTGCTATTCTGGCCGCTGCTCCAGACCGCCGCCAAGGTTGCCGCAGCATGACTCTTTTAGAGAACTTTTGTAAGCAATCGATTTCGTAGCACTTCATTCACCGTACCGACCAAGAAATCAAAGGAGAGATGAACCATGAAATTCATGATGATTGTCAAAGCCAGTAAGGAAAGCGAAGCCGGAGTCATGCCCAGCGAAGCTCTTCTTAACGCTATGGGCAAATACAATGAAGAGCTGATGAAGGCTGGCGTGCTGCTGGATCTCAGCGGCCTGCAGGCCAGTTCCAAAGGTGCGCGCATAAAATATTCGAACGGCAAGCGCGTCGCCGTCGTCGACGGGCCCTTTGCGGAAACCAAGGAACTCATCGCCGGCTACTGGATCATCCAGGTAAAATCACGCGAAGAAGCGCTGGAATGGGCCAAGCGCGCTCCTGCTCCGCACGAACACCAGGACTGCGAAATCGAACTCCGCCAGTTCTTCGAAATGGAGGATTTCGCCCCCAGCGAAGCCATCGACCGCCACAAGGAACTCGGCAAACAACTCGGCGCCAAAAAATAGTTTTCGGAACATGTCGATTTCGAACCTTCTCATTCGACGTATAGGTAGAGGCAGTAAAAACAAAAAGGAGAATGCAAACATGCGATTCATGATGTTGGTCAAGCACGCCGAAAACTCGATGCAACCGCCTAAGGAATTCCTCGACGCGATGAATAAGCTCAATGAAGAAGCCACTAAATCCGGCGCCTTTCAGGGCGGTGGAGCACTGAAAGCGACTGCAGCTGGGGCGCGCGTGCGGCTTTCCGGCGGAGAAATCAAAGCGATCGACGGGCCGTTCACCGAAGCCAAGGAAATTGTCGGTGGCTTTGCGATTTTGGAATTCCCATCGCGAGAAGAAGCCGTGAAATCCGCGATCGAGTTCATGGGGTTGCATAAAAAATATTGGCCCGGTTGGGAAGGCGAAACGGAAGTCCGTCAAATTCTCGGCCCCGAAGATTTTTCTCCCTGCAAATAATTTATGCTTAGTCATCGAATGCAAAGTTCTAAACAAAAAGGAGATGCACAGATGAAATTTCTAAGCCTGTACAAATCAGTGGAAAGAAACACCCCGCCGTCGCAAGAAGAAATGTCCAAGATGGGCAAGCTCATCGAAGACGGATTTAAGGGCGGTTGGTTGGTCGCCACGGAAGGCTGCCTGCCAAGCGCTCTCGGCGCGCGCGTACGGCGCTCCGGGGAGAAGATCACGGTGACCGATGGTCCTTTCACCGAAGCCAAAGAGCTGGTTGGCGGCTTCGCTATTCTTCGGACCAACTCCAAGGAGGAGGCCATCCAATTGGCTAAGGAATTCCTCCATGTTGCCGGTGAAGGCGAATGCGAGCTTCGGCAAGTCTACGAAACGGGCGAAACCACTTGCGTCGACACAGCTGCAGGGGCTTCCTGATACGCATTGGTGAGTCGAGGTCCTGATCGGACGTCTTGTGCGACTTGGCGCGGCGCCTCTTTCCCGGGTGAAATGTTTCTCGTAAGCTGAGTATTTCGCCAGTTGAAAGGGTCGCCGTGTCCACGCAGATCGAAACCACTGCCGCCACGCATCGCGCCATTGACGCTGTGTGGCGCATCGAGTCCGCGCGAATTATCGCGGCGCTGGCACGAATCGTTCGCGACGTTGGCTTGGCCGAAGAACTCGCGCAGGACGCTCTCGTCGCCGCGCTCGAACAATGGCCCGGCTCCGGCGTACCTGACAATCCTGGCGCTTGGCTGATGGCTACCGCCAAGCATCGCGCGCTCGATCATTTTCGCCGCAGCAAACTTCTCGAGCGCAAACACGAAGAGCTCGGCCGCGAACTCAACTCCCAGCAGGAATCCGCCGTGGCAAATTTTGAAGCCGAATTCGACGCTGCCAACGAACAAAATTTCGGCGACGATCTTCTCCGCTTGCTCTTCATTTCGTGCCATCCGGTACTTTCGACGGAAGCGCGCGTTGCGCTCACACTGCGTTTGCTCGGTGGACTTACGACGCAGGAAATCGCGCGCGCTTTTCTGGTTCCCGAACCAACCATCGCGCAACGCATCGTTCGCGCGAAACGCACGCTCGCCGAAGCTCGCGTCCCGTTTGAAGTTCCTCGCGGCGCTGAGCTGGCCGCGCGACTTTCTTCCGTCCTCGAAGTCCTGTATTTAATTTTCAACGAAGGCTACTCCGCTACCGCTGGCGAAGACTGGATGCGTCCTGCGCTGATTGAAGATGCACTGCGACTGGGCCGTATTCTTGCGGGACTCGCTCCTGAAGAACCGGAAGTGCACGGCTTGGTGGCGTTGATGGAAATCCAGGCTTCGCGCACTCACGCTCGCACGAATTCCGCTGGCGAACCGATTCTGCTTGCCGATCAGGACCGCATGCGCTGGGACCACGCGCTGATTCGCCACGGCCTTGCCGAACTTCAGCAGGCCGAACGACTCAACGGCGCGCGAAGTCCTTACGCGATGCAAGCGGCCATTGCCGCCTGCCATGCCCGCGCTGGCTCCTCAGCGCAAACTGACTGGCCGCGCATCGCGACGCTCTACGCTGCGCTGGCGCAGCTGACGCCGAGTCCGATTATCGAACTGAATCGCGCTGTCGCGGTCTCGATGGCGTTCGGACCGCAAGCTGGCCTGGACATTGTCGATACCCTGACTTCCGACCCTGCGCTCAAGTCCTACCATTTGCTTCCCGCCGTGCGCGCGGATCTCCTGAAAAAAGTGGGACGGCTTTCCGAAGCGCAATCTGAATTTACCCGCGCTGCATCGCTCGCGCAAAATTCCCGCGAACGCACTCTGCTGCTGACTCGCGCGGCGTCCTGCGCACCTTCATAAGCTCCTGTTCTGTGGCGAACGACGGCGCTTCCCTCGTGCCGGATCCCAACAGTGGCAAATTTACCCTAACGAAAAATACCTGCCTTCCCCGGTATTTCACTGCATGGCCTTCCATTCCTGCCTAGCGCATGCTGGTTGCAAAGGCGAGAGAAACTGAGGGCTGCGTATTGGTCTGTCTGCTCTCGCAAGGAGGCACTTATGAAAGCGAAATGGTCGTTGCAGCTTCTTGTAGCATCGGGCCTGGTTCTTTCACCGGTCTTTGCGGCGCAGGCGGCGCCGAGCCAGGATAAGAGTGACGATGTGCGAAGCATCACAGGCTGTCTATCAAAAGGCGATAGCGCCAGAGAATTCAAGATCACAGGCGAGGACGGAAGCACGTGGGAAGTGACTAGTGCCACGGTTAAGCTTTCTCCGCACCTGGGACACACCGTAACGGTGAGCGGCAAAGTCTGGCATCCGGACATGCACGGAGCCAAAGAAAAAGCCAAAGAGACGGTTGACGCCGATGCCAAGGAGCATGGACACCTGAAGGCCACCAAGGTTGAGATGGTCAGCGAATCCTGCAAGAAGTAGTTCTTTCGGCATTTCACTTGACACTTTAGCCGGAGCGGCCACCGCTCCGGTTTTTTTGCGTGCACTGCTTCGATAGGAACTGTAGTGCGTATTTTGTGACCAGCGAGGGGCTTACCCCGGGGTGCTTTGCGTAAGTGGCAAGCAAAGGACTTGCGGGTTTCAGAGTGTGAAAGAGTGAAAAAGAGTGAAATCGTGTGACGGAAAATGAACGCGTGCTCACGTCCCGTGGATCGCAACGGGTATGGACTAACGCCGATGGAAACGGACCGGCGCGCCAGAGTTTTCGAAAACCAGCTAAAATTGCTGCCCGACAACTTGCTGGTGCATCAGTAGTGGCGGCAGATACTTGTGACTTTTGGAGTATCAGGATCGCAGGTGCATGATGCGCGGCTGGTTGCGGCAATGCGGGGTAGAGCAAGCGGCTGACTGTGATTCCAAACCCGAAAGCATAGACCACTCAAGACTTCTCAGCGGATCGAGTGTGCCGCCCGCGGATTACTTCCGGTTGGCCGGCGATCCGCCCGAGATCGGACCTGTCGCTTTCCCTACAAGGTTCAGCCTGCCTTCGCTGAGAGCCACGCGGCCGCAATCAAACACACTGTAATCAGCGTTGAGAAAACGATGGGGGTGGTGAAGGCGTATCTCCAGCTCAAAGCTGTGACTGCTACAAAGCAAATGGCGAGCGCCCACGCAATGCCGCGCACGCGTGCCAAAGTCTGTGCCGGAAGTCTGCCCAGCAGCCACGCCAATAGCGCCGCGAACAAAAGAAACACGGAGAAAAAAAGCCCGAACGCGCTGAAGAAGTCCCAATAAGTCCGGGTAAACCCTTGCGCGTCAAACCGGACGGAGCGCATTAACCCAAGAACCGCGTCCGCTCCCCATTCCGGATTATTTTGGCGAAACCCAAGGGTATGTCCGGCGGCAAATAGCAGCAGAAGAACAGAAGAGATTCGGTAAAGAATTGTCGCTTTCACGTACTTCCTCCTGAGCATTCGCGGACGCGGTTTACCAGATCAGTCAAAGGATACGGCTGGGGACCGCACCCCTACGCCTTTCAGGTGTGGGCTTGATTTTGCTTTCGCCTTGCATACCTGAAGGCAAAGACCTGGCATCCAACTTGTAATCGCGGGCTCCAACTAGAGCGCGCACTTTTTCCTTGCGGGCTCCGAGTAGAGCCCGCACCCGTGGAGGATAGGAATGTACCGCATCCGTCAGGAACACTTGCCTTTTGTCGGGAGCTCGCACGAATTTGTCGGCGCCGATCACGGCGACGTGAACGTTTCGGTCTTTTTACTGAGGGCGTTGCCTGGCAAAGGCCCGGGTCCGCACCGACATCCCTACGATGAAATCCAGTTTGTCCGGGAGGGCTGCGGAGTTTGGACCGTGAACGGACACACATTCGAAGGTTACGCCGGCGATATCTTCGTCATCAAGGCCGGCGAGATTCACAGCTTCAAAGCCATCGGGGATGGCCCGCTAGTCCAGGTGGACGTCCATCTGAGCCCGCGGTTTATCCAGGAGAACTTGGCGTAGCGGGTCGGGCGTGCCACCCGCCTGCTCAAACGGGGACATGGGTCAGCCGGCCAGTGTCACTTGCATATCATCAAGCCTCTGTAGGACGACACCAGAATCCATTCCTTTCTTTAACAGTTCGCGTAGCTCCTGAACCTTCATCGGCTCCGCAGCGTCGTCAATCCTCTCGTAGAACCCAATCAGCTTTCCGGTGGTTCCTTGCGCCTCAACTTCGACCTGGCTGATTAAATATGGGCGCTCTGCCTTGCATTCCGGTGGGACGCGAATAGCAACAATTCCTTTCGATTTGTCCGCCTTCGACGGATGCCAATTGACGCGCACGTGTCGTGCTAGGGACGGATATATGCCTGCGTTAATCACATTCCTATACGAATCCGTACCGCAAACATCCTGGGCGAACGCTTTAATTGCGATAATGTCGTGGCCTTTGTGAAGAGGACTTTTTGTTGTCTGCACACCGATAAGGATGTAGCCGCCGCCTGACTTTAGCGAATGCTGCGACGTCCTTCGTCAATTCGACTTTGCCCAACGCTTCCCGAGTAACGTAGACCTGCCCCTTAGAATCCAGACACTCGTGCTCTACCCCGGAAAATTCACGATTTCTGAAACACGAAGGGCCTCGCTATGGTACAAATCCGTTGTCTAGTCCGGGTTTGAGACCAAAAACGAGGCCTTCGCTTGAGCGAACATACCACAACAGACTGTC